>Ga0208795_1000214_pt1 | contig 29420 bp, 40 predicted proteins | sample CB_VirMetaG_6_FD_184541 | JGI IMG/M metagenome (GOLD analysis project Ga0208795, IMG submission 184541) | Freshwater to marine saline gradient viral communities from Chesapeake Bay - CB_1508_2 Viral MetaG (SPAdes) (version 4) | ecosystem: Environmental > Aquatic > Marine > Coastal | place: USA... | reverse complement strand
CGGCTAATGCTTTTTTGGTTAGATCTTTTACGTCGATCATGTCTGTGTCTCCTGGTGTTGTTGTTTGTTGTTGTTGTTCGATTCGTTGTAGTATTTTGTGTGTAATGTGGATCTGCATATGTGCGATGTGCATGGCTCGTCCATTGTTGTCTCGGCATGCTCTCTCAAGTTGTCTCTGTAGCATCTCTAAATGGTCTCTGATCTCTTGCATGTCTGTGTCTCCTACTATTATTTATCAAACTGTTGTACATGATATGTCAAGATAGCTTCTTGCTCTTGTACTGACAGATGAGAGATTTGCTCCTCAAACTTTGCGACGATCTGAGAGATCATATTTACGTCTTGAGCAAAGTACGCTTTTACAAATTGAGCTGCAATCTCAGATTGTGGATTAGCTTCATAAAGTCTGATCATTGCTGTAGAGATTGCGATGAGTCTTTGTTGTTGTGTCATGATGTTTTCTCCTTGTTGTTGTGTTGTCATCATGTAAACAATATGCTCTATTGTTTTCAGTACGTCAACAAAATAATCTAACTTTTTTGCATTTTTTCCTCCTGCGTCCAAAAAAGCCCACCTAAGCCCACCATCTGGCCAGCAATTATTGGACGCAAAAACACTGATATAGATACATAGAGAGCCTATTTTATATCCATGTCCACTAAGTCCACTAATTATTTGTAAACTTTATAAAAAATATAATTATTGTAATTATGTTTAGAAAAACCTTGGACATCGTGGACACAACAAAAAAACCTCGGATATACCGAGGTTATTGACGATTCAGATGGTGGGCTTAAGGTGGGCTTAGCTGGACGCGTCCACTTTTCAACCCTTCCACCATCCGCGAAGTCTGACCTGAGGATTGTACGGAGCTGCACGTCGGCCATAGACAAATCCGTTGCTCTGCAGTATGTCTGAGATGATCGCTTGATTTTGTCGTGTGCTCTTGTCAAGATGTCGAGTGCTGTCCTTAGTTGGATCGCTTGACTCATACAGCCTCTCAATGATCTGAGCGACTGTGCAAGGAGACTGCAGCCTCTCCGCGATGTCGATGACTGCGTCAGTGAGAGGATGAGGATCCGTAAAATCTTGAGCCGACTCAATCCGGAGAGCCTCCTCTGCGTCTGTGAGATGATGCTGCTCTCCTGTGTCGTAGTAGTGCAGTATCTCAGCCCATATCTGAGGCAGATCTCCTCTCAGTCTGTCGATGTCGATCTTCTTGTTGCCGAGATCCACACACCAAAAACGACGCGACCCTGTTGCATCGTGCAAGACGTTCTTTTTGTTCGTGGTTGCACAGAAGACCGTACGTCTCGCAAACTGCTCATTGCTGCGTCGATAGGGGAGCCGCACGTCATCTATTTTGCGAGTCAGGAATGCTTTTTCCGTCTCCTGAGACTTTGATCTCTTGGCGAGCTCCTGGATCTCATAGAGGAGTTTGCCTTGTATGCTCTGCACTGCCTCCTTGTAGTTGTCCATATTGATCTCGGAGTCTCCAAAATAGATAGCACCGAATACATACGCAAAGCAGATCGCCTCTAGTGCTGTACTTTTGCCGATGCCCTGTCCTCCGTACAAGACGAGCGTCGTATCTACTTTGACCGGATTGCTGATTGTCGCGTGAGCTCGTGCAATGATTGAGAGGAGCCACCGGACAGAATAAGACCTGTTTATGTTCGTGTCCTCTGCTCCGAGATAGCTGCTGAGCAAGAGATGAGCTCTCTCTTTTCCGTCCCATTGACCTCTCAGACTATTGAGATGAGACAGGAGAGGATTGCTGCGATTTTCCTTCGCGACAATCTCAAAAGCTGACCATGCTTTGTCTTGACTGAATGCTACTCCCCATCTGTCCTCGCACTCGTACCGGATGAGATCGATGTGATAGTCAGTGACTCTCTCAGGATCTCCTCCGTCTGCCTCCCATGTCATAGACTCCGCAAAATCGTCATATCTGGCTCGTCCTCGGAATATAGGATGGTGTCTAAGGAGCTGCGTCAGGTTGAAAAGATTGCTCAGCAGCTTGTCTCCGGACTCTGATCTCCGGATTCTCAGCTCAAATCCCATATTGCGAAGTACTTGGATCCTTGCGTCTGTTGATGTGTGTAATTGTTGTGTGTTGCTCATGTTGTCTCCTAAAAATAGCCGTTTAATTCTGCAAGGTATCCGACTGACTCTTTCCAACCACAAGAGTTTCTATGGTTACAGTACGCTGACGGATAGCGAGTCGGATCATAATAAAAAAATGTTGCATCGTCCTGTCCGCATCCTGGACATCTCCATTTGACTGCTCGGTCTCCTGTGTCTGAGCATCCGAGGAATCTCGCAAATTTGAGTCTCTCTGCCTCGCTATTGCGGAGAAGAGTATACATGTATCTCCTTTTATCGCTATGTGATTGACCTTTGTCATACTGTCTTTTGTGCTCCTCGGCTCGTCTCAGTCTCTCCTGCTGCTCTTGTTGTCTGCGTCTCAGCTCCTCCTCATATTTCACTTTCTCATCCTGAGCTCTGTTTTTCCAATCTAGGATCTTGCCGTTATGCTTTTGCTCTTGATAGTGCTCTGTATGGTACGCGACAAAATAGAGTCTTGCTGCATCCTTTGTACTGAGATCAAATGGTGCGTCCTTAAACATTGACTGCCACCATGTTTTTAGAGCTGCATGATAGTGTCTCCATTCCTCTGCGGGAGCATCCTCTGCGAGAGGCAAGATGACTCTGTATTTGTTTTGCTCGATAGTGTGAGAGACTGACGTATGGATATAGCATTGAGTCTGTGAGAGCTGCATCCATACTGCACAAGTATAGAGCAGGACGTGATCATCTACGTCGACAACGAGACAAGAGAGTTTTTGTGCGTTTTGGTTACTTCTCTCTCCCTCAAAAATCGCAGGACTCCAGGAGGCTTGTTTGAGCTTGTCGATCGGCTCTCTCTTTTTGCCGATGAACTTGCAGAGAGTGTCCCATGAGTAGCAGAGACGAGTTTGATCGTTTTTGTTGTAAATATTTCTAAATGCTGTTATTGTATATGTACGCATTGATAATCCTATGGTTGTTTTTGTGTTGTTACTGTGTGTTGTTTTGGGAGCCTTCGATCTGAACTATCGGAGGCTCTTTTTTTCGTCGCATGACATTACATGCAGCTCTATTTGTGGATCCTCTCCTGCTGCTGCGTAGTATTTGCGAGCAGACAATGAGACGATCCTTGCGTCATCCTCTATCGGCAGAGCGTCAAGCACTGCCTTGACCATATTGTCCAGATCCGGTCTTTTGCTGTGCAAAACTCTCTCAGGAGGAGTCCTCATCGCCTTCGGACGCTTGACGATAAACAGGAGATCGACGTGCAAAGATCCCTCCGGTATCGGCATATCTTGCAGTCTCTCTCGCATCTCCTTAATCCAAATCTTATAACGCATAGGATAATATGTGCTCCCTTGACGCGTGACTCTCGGACGAGGACAGGCTATCGGCTCGATAGATACTATCATGATTTATCCTCCTCTGTCGGTCTTGACGCAGCAAAAACAGCAGCAATATGCTTGCAGTTGCCTGTAAATTGGAATCCGTCGCAGAGACAAGTACTGAATGAGCGTGTTTTCCCTGGCTCCTCATACAGTATCGTGCGATAGTATCCTGTGCCTTTGGTGTTGAGTACGTCTGCTCTCGTGATTCGGTAGGGGATACCGATAATCTCATGATGCTCCGTCTGCATTCTCAAAATCTTGACCTTTTCGGCCTGTTTTGCTATGTGCTCGCTTGGCTCTCTGATCATTTTGTCCTCTTGTGTGCAATGTCGTATACTCTCCTGAGATCTTGCAGTATGTCTGCATATTTGCGAGACGTGAGAGCTGCAAAATAGCGACTAATGGCAATGTGTCTATCTCTGCCAGGAGGCCGGCCATATTTGTAGTGCTTGACTGTCATCGGAGCGAGTCCAACAAAGTCTGCGAATTGCTCCTCATCATAGTGTCCATTGCACTCAGCAATCAAAGCAAGGAATAGATTCATCACTTCTTTACATTTGATGTTATTCGGGATCCTCGGACGCATCGCTGTGTATTTTTCAGGGATCTTTGTTGGCAAGAGAGCCGGATTGAACTGTCTACGCATGATTTTCAGCTCTCCATTCTGAGACGTGCACTCTCCATAGGATCTCTCTCACGATTGCGTTAAATCCGTCGATCTCGAGATTGCTGAGATGCTCTGCTAGCTTGACTCTGAGATGACAGACCGGCAGTCTCTGTCCTGATCTCCATAGAGAGATCGTGCTACGATTGACATCTATATCTCTTGCGAGATCAGACGCTGATATGTTGTTATCATCTAGTATTTGATTGAGCCAAGATGCAAAATCCTGCTCGTCTGTATCGACATAATCTGTCATGTTGTCTCCTGTTGTCCTTTTTTTATAGGCTCTAATGTGTTATCATACTGTTAACAGACTGACAACAAAATAATTACAATTGGAGGAATCATGAAAAAAACGCTTGCCTTTGTCGACGTAGAGACTACCGGACTCAATGCCTGTCTACATGAGATCATAGAGATCTCAATCGTCCGAGTCTATCCTGACGGAAGAGAGGACATATACACAACAAAAATCCGTCCTGAGAGAATCGAATATGCAGAGCCTACGGCATTAGAGATCAATGGATACAATGAGGAGGAATGGCACGCAGCTCCGTCTGCTGATCTCGTCATGCCTCGGATCGCTGAGATGCTGACAGACTGCGTCCTCATCGCTCACAATGTCCGATTTGATGAGGAGTTTATCGCAGAGTCTCTGCATCGCAACGGACTCAGAGCGAGATATGATCGTCGTATCATCGATACGATCACTCTCGCTCATGAGCATCTCTATCATTTGCCGTTTTTGAGTCTGGACTCAATCCGTCGCTATTTTGGATGGAGTCTCTCAGGAGGACACAGAGCTGAAAAGGATGCTCTTGATTGTATGCGTCTGTATCGTAAGCTATGCAGAGCATCTGTCATCTCTCGTCTCTCCTGGAGAGCTGCGTATCATCTACGCCCGATTTTTCGCAGAGCCGTTGCCATTACTCGCAAATTCTTTTTTTAACTGCTCTTTGATTTTGATCTCCTGTATCTGATCCTTCAGAGGCTCCAGGAGTTGATAGATTTTCTCTTGCCCTCTCTCGAGTGTGTCGATCCGTCCTGAGATGTTGTCTAAAAAACCTTTTCGGTCATGATTGAGATCGGAGATCACTTTGTCATATCGTGTCCGGATCATCTCCTCGTCTGCTCTGTGCTGAGCTTGCATCTCTTGTCGTTCTGTCTTGTTTTCGTTGCGTGTCAAATCTAGCTGTTTATTCGTCTGCAGATAGCTATAAATCATCCATGCCAAAAAAGGGGAGTTTGTTGCCAGGTTTATAAATACGTCGTGATATGTATTAGGATCCATTTTTGATTATTCCTCAAATTCAACTGCAGTCCCCTCGATGAGAGTATAGCTAAATTTGTCGTATCCTGCTCCTATTTGTAGGTGACAAAGTCCCATCAGACGAGAGAAGTCTGCGGGATTTTGGATGACCTGACAGCCTGCGGAGTATACATTTGTAGACTGCACAATCTTGCTGCTGTGAGCTCTGTGTATATTGATTCCAAAGTATCCGGATTGCTCATTCGTATAGTCTGATTTTGCGTCTCTGTTATTGTCTCTGTATACCGTCACTTTGCCATTACGCTGACAGAGAGCCTCATATTTACTATTGTGCATATCGAGAGACCATACTCCGCGATACTGTCCAGGTTTGAGAATCGCGACTCCGAGAGGATTGCTCGGAGCCAGATGCTGATCAAGTCCTGCCTCTGTCGTGCATTTGTACCTCTCCTCTATCCAATCAAAGCCATTTTTGTAGACTACGACAAAAAGATCGTCAAATATGCCTGGCCTTCTGTTTGGATTGCGGATGCCGATGAGATTGAGATCCCATTCTACGCTCTTAAAAGTCTTGTATCCCATCGCGTCAAGTCTGCGAATGATAGGAGGTTCATTGAGTCCCCAATTAACTAAAATCATACTGTCCTCTCGTTGTCTACAGGATTCTCTTGATACATAACATCATAATACCAAAACGCACCGGAGTACTCCTTGCCGACGATCTGCACAGTAGTTTCTACAAATCCGATGTCCTCATCTGTCAAGATGATGACGTCTCCGATGTTGTAGTATCCAAGAGCAAAGGGAGCTTGATACCTGATCTTTTTTTCAGGAAGGGATTTGCGTCGGATGTAGTCAAGACCGATCTTGATCGCTGTATTGCGATCATGTACATAGTCGAGCTCAAGAGTCTGACTCTGCACTCCATATCTCTGCTGAGATATGATGCAATACGGAGAGACGATCTCATACGGACTCTCAATGCCTGACAATCGCTCTGCTCGAATGTAGACCTGTCCTTTGTACTCGGAGCCTCCTATACTCTGAGACAGGCCTCCTCCGAGTCCGGAGAAGCTAAATTTTAGAGTCTGCTCAAATCCAGGAGCATACTGCACAATCAAATCATTGACTACGTCTGCCTGCTGTGGTTCGATTGCTGAGACTCGCTCAAAAGAGTCTCCTGCTGTGATCGATGCTCTCGGATTGTAGAATAGATCCGTATTGCGATGATCTATGATCGGATAGATGCCTCGTGCTCCTGCTGCGAGTGAGACAGGCAAAAAGGGAATGATATACTTCTGCAAAAATTCATACGTTTTGATGCTCGGATCGTTGATATAGCCTGCAAAAATGTACTGATTGAGGACAGGACGCACTGACTCAAATGCCTCTCTATCATACTCTATATTGAGAGCTGAGAGAGCCCATGCAATCAAGTCTCCTCCATATTGGAGATCGTTGCCTGTATACGGAGAGATTGCCCCTCCTCCGTCTGTCCATGTTGCAAAATACTCAATGGAGAATTGAGCTCCGTCATAGTCTAGCTGTCCTGTTTCAAAGTGTGTATACGCAAATGGCTGTCCCTTCGCAGATACTCCATTGTAGACCGGCCTGCTCGTTACTGTGTTGCCTTTGTTGTCTCGCAGCGTGACGCTTGTTGCATTTGTGGCATGTCCTGCGAGCAAGAGAAAAGTTAGGACGGGAGTAGAAAATAAATCTGTTCCGATGATATAGGCAGGAGTCGCAGGATACTCTATTGCGGAGCCGTCCTGATTGATTGACTCTCCAGGAGATCCAATGACAGCAGGGACTCCCTTGCCCAAATGTATATCATTGAATGGGAGGATACCGTCGAGAATGATGTTTTCCAATTGTCCGGATCCTGACGCAAATACTTCGCGAGAGAATACGACATTATCAAAAATCACAGCATCCTTATTGAGAGCTCTCAGTATCGCAGAGTCAGCAAATACAATCTCATTCTCAACGCTAAACTCTACAAATCCCTCGTCTCTGTCCGGATGTCCATATATCGGCTCATTGATCACTCCGGTAAAGTAGGGAATGCGCTCATCATACGTCTGCTGCACTATTCCGTTTTTGACTGTGACAAAATACAGAGTAACAAGAGCATTGTCTATCCCGATGCCGTTGATCTGTCGTTTTGCTACGTTGAAGGGAAATACAAGAGCAAGAGAGATGCTATTTGCTGACAGCTTGACATCTCCTACCTGAGTCAGACTCTGTGCGAGTATTGGATCCTCGAGATTGCCTCCGTAAAAGACAAATCCGTCTCCTGTGTCCAGATCGATAGGGAAGGATGAGAACCTATATATCGTGCCTCGTATGTCTACCTCACATAAAAAGCAGATCTCTGCTGCGAGATAGTCCTGAGCATTGTAGACTCTCATATCACCTCCTGCAGCGTGATTGTCGCGATCCTAACGAGCTCTCCGGACTCATTGACAAGCTCGTCTCCGAGGATGTTCTCAACCTGAATCTCTCCTGTCAGCATGACGAGAGCTTGCTCTGCGTCTCTGTGCAGCTCTCTGACTGCTGTCGTAGTGATGAGAGGCAAATACACTATCGGAGTCTTGGCTCCCTGCAAGTATTTGAGGAGTCCCTGGAGGAGATCGGGGACATCGTTTGCAGTAGCAATAGGATCGCCTGAGACAGCATCTGCAATCCAATAGTCCGGATCAGGATTGTCCCCTTGCAGCTCTGTGATGTCGATCCCTTCTGTCCATGCGAGTCTGAACGTCCTACGACTCGGACGATAGTTGCGAGCATAGACTATTCCAGATTGAGTCTCGCTGAGCTCTGTCCCTGAGTCTATGCTGATCGTCCGGCCTCGTTGGTATTGCTTGCCTGGTATGAGCACAGATCCAAGATGCAAGAGTCCGATCCTAAAATCCTTCTCAAGAGTGTCCTGTGTCGTGATTCGGAGCCCGAATGCCTCCGCTTTTAACCTGTCAAGATTGACCAGTAGAGTCATGCTATTAGGGATCATCATTATATTGCTGCTCGGCACAGAGACGTTAACTGCCTCGTCTAGTGTCAAGATAGCTTTTTTATTTGTGGCAGTGCCTCCGAATGATCCCTCGCTATTGCTGACGATTGTCCTCCATGCGTAATTCCCTCCTGATATTTGTACTCTGATCCGCCATCCTGCACACTCGTTATATTTGAGATAAATCGGAGTCGTAGAGGAGCCTTTGAGAGTGCGTCCTGAGACGATTGCTGACGAGTTGATCGAAGTGTCAAATATATCGAGCACATTCCAAGATCCGGAGCTGTAATACTCAAGTCTTGCCGTCCTAAAGTTGTAATTGCTCAGATGTAGTCCGATGATGTCATTCGGCAGATTCTCGTCCTCATGCACTGTCGTATCCGGATCAAGTTTGATCGCGATAAACTCCTCAGGGACTGTCCCCGATATGACTGCCTCTGATCGCCATTGTATCCTCGGGCTCGGACTATTTGCGTAGAATATATTATTGATGCTGTAGTCTGAATCGGGAGTGATGTTGTACTGATCTCCTGCAAAAGTCTGTCCGTCTCCTGTGCTGATCAGGACATTGTCTGCGACATACGCAAATCTGTCGATTGTTGGATATGCTCTGTACATGAGATCGTCAGGATTGACAAAGCTATGTATATTCTCGGACATTTGGAATCCTTGAGCAAATGAGATGCTCGTCCATACTGTCGTGAGAGTCGCTGACGAATATGCAAGATTGCCCCATCTCACGCGATGCAGATTGCTCGCTCCTCCTCCTCCGTTGCTGAGAGTGCCGACTCTGCCGAGCAAGATCCAGTTTTTGCGATTGCTCTCAGGACTCGCGTCTCTGTAGTACGCTGTAACTGTGCTCGTAGACAGTGCGATAATAAACTCTACGGTATCGAGAGATAGAGAGCTCACTGTGATGACATTTGAGGACGCATTGACATCTCGGACTACAATCTGAGTCTGTGTGACTCTCAGCTCAATCTCATAGTCCTGAGTCGTATCGTCTATTTTGAGATAGATCCCTCTGTTATTGGTGACATTGTTACCTCCTACCATGCTATGAATCCGAGCATGCACGAGGAGCCCCTTGCCGCAAATGTCTGCTGCGAGCATCCCTGTAGTAGTTGGATCTGTCGTGAAATACTCAAGATTTTGTATATAGACCCCTCCTACATTGAGATTCTCTCCTCCTGCTATTGCTGTTTTTGTGACTCCTGTAAAGTTTGAGAAGCGATCGACAGCAGGATATGAGAAGGAGTATCCTGTCCTATTCCACTCAAGGTCTCCCTTGTTGGCATAGTACGCAGGAGGCAGAGTGACAGTGCTATATCCTCCGAGAGAGAGCATTGCGATACTGTGATTTGTACTCGTGCTTTTTGGCTCCGTCAGAATGATAGACTTGCCGATCCAGGAGAGGCCAAAACTACGCTCAATCAGTGAGTTTGCGTCTCCTGTTCTCAGGACGCGTCCGGCTCCGTTGATGTCCTGTCCCATACTCGTCCATGTCAGGCCGTCGACAGAGTACGATATGCGATACTCGGCAAATAGAGACGTTTTTGCGACCATAATATGAGAGCTTCCCTCATCCGTCCAGATGCAAAGATCTCCGTCTGTCATAAAATCATTACTGCCCGATGTCGTTGCGATAGTAACAGGCACATACGCTCCTGCTGATCGGAGAGTGTGTGCTGAGGTAAAAGCAGACGGCATCGTCATATAAGCAGGAACTTTGTCCGCATAAAATCCAAAACGGAAGAGACCTTTGTCTGCGTAGAGTGCGATGCTGTGGAATGAGTGCAGCTCAATCTCTGTCTGTGTCGTGATGAGCTTAAAAGTAGCTCCGAGATCTGTAGAGGCATATTGTAGGAGGCGATTGCGTTTTGTTGCACTCGTATCATTGTATATCGTCTCAATCATGAGCAAGATTGTGCCTCCTGCCTGAGCCATCCTGAGTCGTTGTATATTGTGATTCTCGTATGCAGCTCCGGAGCCTGTCGCAGTGCCGATCTCAATCTGCTCGTCAAATGCCTGAGCACTTCGGAGATCCCACGAAGAGCCATCCTCTGAGACGTAGCTCTTGAGATTGACTGAGCTATTGTCTCCTGCGATATGCACGAGCAATATATTGCCGTCAGGGAGTCGACATGTCGCACTATGGAGATCATATGCTGTGATTGACGGAACCTCTGTGTACACTGTTGCCTCTGTGTATGTGTCATCCTGCAGCAATACTCCGACTTTGACAGATCTCAGCACAGTCTGCAGATGATAAAACGACACTATGAGAGAGCCATCCTGCATATCTAGTCCTGTGACGTGCCTATATTGATTTGAGGATGTTATGCTAAATTTTATGTTTTGATACCTGGATATAGTATTTTGAGGATCGCGTCCGTATGTCGTGCTCGTCTGATTGTCCGTAAAGACAAAGCCTGCTCCATATCCTGCAAAGCCGGCCTTTTTCGTCTCAATCGTGAGATCAGAAGGAGACTCCTGCTGTCCTTTTGCGATGAGCTGCATCGGAGTATTTTGCTGACTAACAGGATCTCCTGCTCTCTCCTGAGCCGTTGAAAATGTGCTCTGAGCATCCCATACGTTATTTGTGCCTACGTCGAGAGGCACAAGAAAACCTCTCATATATTGCGGAGTAACATTTGAGCCCATATCAATAACCTCTCTTTGCTGATCTCATTGACAGTCCAGCTCTCTGTCTGTCTGTCATGTACCGATCAAAATGTTTATAGGGATTTGTAACTATAACCTGAGGAGCCGAGGAGCCGCCATTCTGCAGACGATTGACTCCTGGCTCTCCTCCGAGTCTGTTGACCGTTGCTCTGTCTAGCACTGCCTCTCCTGATTTGACGACTGCAATGCTCTCATCTGGAGTCATACCGCCCATGTGGAACTTCGGAGCTTGCTGAGACATCACGACTGCAGTCTGTGCGGCTCCGGAGGCAATCGCGGAGGCTATCATGATACCATTGAGAGGAGGAGGATAGACCTGAGCAGCAGTAATGGCCTTTGCTGTGTTAAAAGCCACTTCTCCGAGAGAGGCTATTTTGTTCATCTCAAAAAGAGCCCTGACAAGACCTGCATTCTCCTGCCCTGTTGCTTTTGTGATGGCTCCGATTGCGTCTGTCATATTTCGGAATGTGCCGATAGTAGCCTCTTGAGAGAGATTGAGATGCTCTATTTGTTCTTGAATCGCTTGTTTGCGTAGCTCATTCTCGTCTGCTATGTTCTGTTTTGTCTTGTCGCTATTTGCGTCTCTCAGCTCTTGGAGCTTGATGAGAGCATCCTGCTCGACAAGACTCTGCTCCTCTTTTAATGCGGCAATTGTCTCAATAGCTTGCTCCTCCGCTACCGATAATTGCAGTCTTTTGTCCTCTGTGTCTGCTGTTGCCTGCATGAGTGCGACCTGAGACTCAATGGACTTAATTTGTTTTGCTAATTCTGCCGATCTCTCCTGTGCTCGTGCTGTAATCTGATCCTCCATAGGCAAAACGGAGACCATGATGTCACGAGATACTTTTTGAGATTCTGTTGCCTGCTCCTCTAAGGACATAATAAAATCTCTTTGTTTTTGCAGCTCCTCCTGGATCTTCTTTTGCTCCTCTAATCTTTTATTTTGTGCGTCTTTTGCCTGTACGAGTTTTTTCTCCTGTGCAAATTGTGCTTTTAGTGCCTCCTCTGCCTGATAATGCAAAGTATTCGATTCTCTGAGGTCTGTATTGATTCTTTTTATCGCATCATTTGTGCGTTGAGTCTCCTCTGTTATTTCATCTGATCGTTTGTTTGCCTCCTTTTTTTCCTCTGTCGTTGCCTGACTATTCATGATTAAATCATTATTGAGTCTCTTCTCTTTATCTAGCATTTTGAGTTTTTCCTCAAGAGCACTGATCTCCTCTTTACGTCTCTCATTTGCTCGATAATGCTGCAATCCGATGTCCTGTAATTCTCTCTGTTCTTGGTTCCTAATTTTTTGCAGCTCGTATTGTTTTTGAGTGATACGTCCCTGTACTAATTCGATCTCTAGCATTGCATCATATTCGTCATTGACAGCTTGCTTTCGCTGTGCCTTCAGCGATTCATTCTCAGCAGACGAGAATGCTCTTGCTGCGTCTGTTGCCATCCTGATCTCAGCCTGTAGTCCTTGATATGCAGTGAGCTGCTCTTTAATCACTACGAGATTCTCTTTTTCTGCTTTTGTCGCTAAATGATAGCCTGCGGCCATTGCCACGACTGCAGCAGTGAGAGCCATTGTCACCGGACCTCCTTTTATTGCCTGCTCTGCTGCCGTTGCGAGTCCGTCTGCCATCTCAAGAGCCTTTTTTGCACTGTCATCGAGTCCAGGGATGAGCTTGTCGACTGCGAGAGTCGCAGCTCCCATACTTGTGCCGAGAGTCTCCGCTCCTTCGGAGAGTGCATTTGTCTCTCCTGCTGCGTCTGCAAATGAGATCTTGATCTCCTGAGCCGATGATGATGCGTCCTGAGCCATCCTGTCAAATGAGGCTCCGACATCTTTGCTCGTTGCACTATATGCCGCTGACGTTGCTTTTGCTGCTTTTCTACTCTCCTCTGCGGCCTTCTTTGCGGCCTTTTGTGCCTTGTTAAACTCTGCAGATAGAGCTCTCGTCATTGCCTGGGCTTCTGCTTTTGTCATATTTGGGATTGACTCAAGACTGTCCTGCAATTGCTTTATATTGGCTCTCAGCGTTATCTCTACGCTCTTGTTAACGTCTGCCATAGTTACCTCTTTTTTGCCTGTTGTATGAGATCGTCAGCGAGCATTTGCACGAGCTTGTCCCCTGCTTTACGCATCGGAGACCATAGTAGCTCATTGCTCGTCTGAGTGCCGTATGCGAGATCGTTGAGTGTATATTGTCCGGTCTTGATTGCCCATGAGTAGGGAGCCAGATTGCGGACAAATCCGACAATGTCCTCTCCGTCAATCATGACTCCTCTCTCAAGTTTGTTTTTGGAGTCCTGACTCTTGTCTGAGACCTTCGCTTGACTTGCATCCTCCGCAGAGAATTTGCCTCTGTCTTGCATATTTTTTGCGATTGCATAGGCCTGAGCAGGAGATGATCCGGAGTCTTTGAGTCTCGTCATCTCCTGGATCATCTTCGCTTTTGCCGATCTTGGAGGATCGACTCTGACAGGCCATTGACGATATGCGTCTCTGTATACCTGCTCGACCTCATCCTGCAAAGCTCTTTTGATAATAGGATTTGCGTCAAGTAGCTGATTGACGAGCCTCTCTAACTCGTCAGAGACAGATACTGCTGCATTACCCTGTTTATAAAAGACCTTAGCCATCTTTGAGCCTCTCTCTCATGCGTCTCGCTTGTTGTACATTATATCGCTTTTTTCGCTCATCTCGTTGCTTTTGTGTATCTTGATCCAAAATATAATCAGCAATCAAGTCTATCTGCAGCTCGGAGGAGAGAGTCAAAAACCATCCTGGATCTTTATGCCAATGACGCGAGATCTTGAGAGCAAGTCTGTCTAAATGTCCGGCTCCTGAGAAGAGGAAAAATTTGCTCTTTCGTCGACCTCTGCCTCTGTTGGGATTCTCTGAGACATAAAGGACAGGCACTTGACTCCCTGCTCATAGATTGCCGATGCCGTCACTCCCATCTCGAGCAAGCGATCAAGGCACAGATGACCGTAATCACTAGCCCGATGCTTAACAGGTCGATATTTGGGCAGTTTGGCAGTATGATCAATGCAGACTCCGATAGATCCGGCACATAGACGAGCAAGCTGAGCATTGTCTGTCTCTGCACTCCATAAAGACACGAATTCAAAGCAAGTCGCAAGGGAAGGAGAGGAGATCTCAATCTCCCCTCCGAGCTTTTTGATAGTTATTTGCATCTGTAGTCTCCTGTTGTTGTCTAGCTATAAACAACACCACCATAACATGTGAAATTGATTGTGAAGCTGCTTGGATCGCCTTCTGAGAAGGATGCAACGCAGACGCATTTGCTAAGAGTAGCAGTATGAGCGTCATCGTCTCCGAGAGCAGTAGCGTCGACTGTATACTCAAGATCTACGCAATAGAACTCTACAAATGGAGAGCCTGCTGATCCTGTGCTGACGTTACTTGCATATTGTCCGGTCTTGTTGATGAAGTCGAGGATTGAGCCTGCTTCGGATGCGTCAGTAAATTGTCTGAAATAAGCAGCAAAAGATCCAGATGCAGCAGGCTCGTCGTCGCCTTTGCGTACTGTTGTGATCACTCCTCTGTCTCTGATCACAGTCTGAGCTGCTTTTGGAGTGTCAATGCTGAGATTGCCCTCCTCGTAGCTGATTGCAAGAGTGACAGGAGTCCCTGTGCCGTCCTTTAATGTGATGACACCATCGCGTCGTGTCTTGGGAATAGATGAATAGGCCATAAAATGCTCCTTATTAGGTTAGTTGTATTGTATGCAGAGCTGACAGCTCTATCTCTGAGATTAGATACTCCTGAGAATCCGGAGTGCGTCTTGTTGCTCTCTCAAATCGGATCTCTATGCCCTTGCCAAAGTTAGGATTCATGAGAGCCTCAATCACTTCCTGCTCTTTGTCGAGTGCATTGCCATAGTCCAGGATCAAATCATGAGGACGGAGTCTGTATGCTATTTTGACGCGTACCATAGTCTCAACGTAAAGACCGACGGCTCTCCTCTGTCTCTCATTGGCCTGCTGAGAGGATGCAACCTCAACGGCATATCCGAGATGGGCGAGCGTATTCTGAGTGCGTCCGAATAGCTCCGGTAGTTGTCTGACCTCGTTGAATCCTGACAATGCTCCGATTTTGTTCGCGAGTGCTCTCTGTACCTCTTTGACCGATACGCTCATTAGTATCTCCGTCTCCGATAGTATTGCCCAGGACGATTGAGGAAAATAGTCGGCTGTCCTCTTGTTCTCTTGTTTGGATCGTCTGCCTCTCCGTTATGATCCTCATCATACACAAAATTTAGAGAGTCGAATTCATCGCGATAGAGACGATAGTGCTCATTTGCGAGATCAAGATAGCGTCCATTACTCTGTCCGAGAGAGCTGTGAAAATCGCGGAATATGAGATAGAGGCTGAGATGACGATGAGACTCAAAAAAGCTCTCAGGAGTCATCATGAGATACTCGTATCCCATCCCTCTATTGCGTATGCGTCTCAGGAGTTGGAACCATGCGTCATCTATGTACTGCTGATAGCTAGTCAATGAGGACGGCCTGAGATTCTCGAGATCGGAGTATGTTGCTGTGAGATCAATGTCTGAGACTACGGGATAGAGTCTGCGACGGACAAGAGCTGCCATCCTACGGAATAGATACTCCTCTCCGTCGATCTCAAGTGTCCACTCCTGGACATATCCCTCACCTAGATCCAAAGTCGCAGCGAGCTGCTCTGCCGTGTGCGTATATGATACTGTCCCACTAACCGCGATTGTTGCCGATGCTCCTGAGATGAGATCTGCTCCGGTTGGTTTGGTGATCGTATACGTCGCTGACGTTGGCACGAGCTGAGAGCCATCGCGATAGACCTTGATCTCAGTAGTCTGAGACCTGCCTCTCTCGAGTAGCTCAATAGCTCGGATTTGTGCTGCGTATGGAGTAGATGAGGACATCTGTCAGCCTACAAAAAGAGTTTCCAAGCAGAGCCGTCACAGCATACCATGCAGCCCTCTCCGAGAGAGAGAACCTTGATAGTGTTTGCTGCTGCGTCTTTTACTGTGAAGGAGTTGCCTTGACAGTTGATGACAAACATAGCTCCGTCCTTTTCTTCAGGCAAAGTCACGACAAGACCGCCAGATTGAGCGTCAAGACGTTGATACTGTGCATCTTTATAGGTAAGAGTATGATTAGCAGATATCTGCTGTATATTTACCCCTCCAGGTTGTACGATGTGACGAGCGATTTTGTATTCTGCTTTGTCTGTAAATGCCATGACTGACTCCTATTGATTTTTTTTGTTTTCGGCTCTCGTGATATGCTTGACTACCATATCGCGAGCTTGTTGATGTGAGATGTTGGATTGCTGAGCGACTCTCTGAGCGATTCTGTCAATCGCGGCTCTTTTGTTATCTGAGCTCATACGCAGCTCCTCCTAATTTGTCGACTCGCTCAATGGCCTTTTTTGTCAGGTTGAGCTCCTCTTGCTTTGACTTGAGTCTCGTCGCTACTTCAGGAATATGCTGATCTCTCTCTAGTCTGCTCATCGCTCTATTCATTGAGATCAGACGCAGAGATGCGATTTGAGGATGAGGAGGATTGAGAGCTCCGGATGCAACGAGCTCGCGTCTCCATTCGTCGTAGGACTCCTGATCAAAATGCTCGATCATGCGTCTGCCGATCTGCTCAAGTCGAATCCATTTTGATGTGTGATAATTGCCTTTGTGAGCAGGATATACTCTGAGATAATCATGACGAGCAGGATCAAGTATTGTCCATCCTTTGTCCTGGAGATTCGTTCTCATGATTGAGGAGTCGATACGATTGCCGATAGCTCTCGTGCCGTTGACTCCTGGAGTCTCACCGATTGAGGACAAAACAGGGAGGAGCATCGGGATGCTGCTCTTTTTCTTTTTTCCGTCCTCTGTCATAGTGTATCCCTCGAATACTTTGAGCTCCCAATTCTCCGGATTATGAGCGAAGAAAAAGCGAGCATTAGATGCCTTGGGTATCCGAGTCTGTACTTCGGATTTTTGCTCCCAAGGCTGAGCAAATTTGCTGTAGTCTGTCATTGTAGTCTCCTATTGAAAAAAAGAGTCAGGAGACCGCAAAATCCGGAGACTACAGAGATGATAGATCCTGCAGACTCCTGACAAAGCGATCTACTAACGTACTGAGAGCAGTTTTACTCCGCGAGCGTCTTCGATAACACCAAGACCAAGATACGCATGACCTACGATGTAGGTACTTGCAGACATAGGCTTGCGATCGAATTCTACGACGATCTTGCCCATAGACATAAAGTCCTTAGAGCCTTGGAGAGCTGCAGGGATTCCGTCCACATAGCCGAGAGCCATTGGGCTGATCATGAAGTTATCATAACCTGCAGATCCGTTTTCGTTTACGTGCTTAGAGCGATATACGTCTACGCCAAACAGATTGCCTGCGTAGTTTTCGCCTTTAGCTGCGAGCATGTCCATAGAGGACTGCATACGGCTCACTGCATTGCCTGTCTCATTGCGGAGAGAGTCTTGCAACTCGGTCAATGCTTTAGGAGCGAGTACTGCAGCATAAGGTCCAGGAGCTCCGGCTCCGGAGCCAGCTTGCTCGAGAGCAAAGATACCGTCAAAAAAGTCGTCTACGCTGAGAGATGTAGAGTTAGATCCTGCTGTAGCTGAGAAGTTTGCAGCAGCGAGTCCTGTGAGCTCGGCAAAACGAGTCTCGTAGCTTCCTGCAATGCTTTGAGCGATACGGAATGGATCGACGTCCATAGAGCCGTATCCGGTCATGGATGCGAGATCGTCTATATGATAGATGATGTACTGACGAGCAGCAACAAGATCAGCAGTCTGTACTGTCAATGCAGTAGCATTAGCAGACTCATCGGAGATCTCGGAAGTAGCTGCAGCCATGCTGTCGTATCCGTCAAGGCCGGCAAGGCGAACGCGTACGGTATCACTGCCGAGGCCGTTTATGCTGCCTTGATAGCTCAAAAGAGCAGTATTGCGAAGGTTAGCATTGTCTTTAAGGAGGAGATTGATCTCTTGAGAGATCATTGCAGCAAGTCTCAAGTTGCCAACGAGACCGCCTGAGGAGGATACATTGTCAAATGTAATCGGATTAGATGTAGCCATTTTAGGCTCCTATAGTTGGGGGTTAGGTTTTTTTGCTCTATGGGCTTTTCAGCTTTTTCCGGTGCGACCGTACCCTGCTATATTCTAGTCTATTATAGCATAAAAAACAGGAGTGCAACAATGATCGATATTTTTGCTCGTTGGGTTGATGGCAAGCTCGTATGCGAGCCCAAAAAAAGACGAGGAATGAGCAAGGGAGAGTATCTGCGAGCTCTATATGCCTGTCAGGAGCTCAACGAAGATCAGGACGTAAAAAAGCCCGATCAGAGCAAGTCCGATCGGGCTGAGTGCACAGAGCGAGAGAGTACTAGTACCAGTACCAAATGATAAGGCCGTCAGCGTCTGTCAGATTAGCTCCGAATGTCAGACGAGCAACACCGGCAGCTCCTCCGTTAGCAGATACTGAAAACTCGTCATTGTCTGCAGGAGTGTCTCCGAGTGCTGTCATATTGCGGAGGCTCAAACCGTTCTTGAATACGAGTACGGAGTTGATGCTGTTGCTTGGCAGAGTCTGAGCGAGATCGATAGTGCTTGTAGAGCTACCGGAGATCTGAGCTCCTTCCTGAGCAAAAGTGATGCCGAGTTTTGCGGCAGTCACAGAGGAGGACGCAAGCTTGTCAGATGTTACGGATGTACTTGCGAGAGCAGTAGTACCGACTGCACCGGAGGCGATCTTTGCAGAGGACACAGCAGCGTTTGCGAGCTGAGTAGATCCTACGGCTCCTGTGCCGATTTTGCCACTAGTAACAGCAAGATCTGCGAGCTGAGTAGTGTCTACGGCTCCATTTCCGATTTTTGCAGATGTGACGGCAAGATCAGCGATTTGAGCAGTGTCTACGGCAGCAGATCCGATTTTTGCATTTGTGACGGCAGCAGATGCGAGAGCTGCAGTGTCTACGGCTCCGGATCCGATTTTGGCACTAGTGACAGCAGCATCTGCGATCTTGGCTGTAGATACAGAGCTGTCTGCGAGCTGAGTAGATCCTACGGCAGCGTTAGCGATTTTGCCACTAGTGACAGCAAGATCAGCGAGTTGAGCAGTATCTACGGCATTGTTAGCCATTTTGTCATTTGTGACAGCATCGTCTGCGATTTTGGCTGTACTAACTCCTCCGTTTGCGATGCTGATCTCGTCTCCGCTGATTGTCAATCCTCCGGACGCAGTAACGGATCCGAGGCCGGAAAAGCGTTGAAACTCAATGTTATCAGTACCGAGAGATGGAGGGGCATCATTGATACATACAAATCCCTGATTGTCGTAGGTATTACCTTCGAGAGCAAACAAAAACGCACCTGGGAAATCTGAGCCTGCATCCATGTCTTGAGTGCGAGACATTGCGGATCCTGAGCCTGCGAACTCGTATACACCATTTTGCTTTTTATCGGTTTGGTTGAAGAGCAAAACGCGATCATCTGCAGAGAGAGTCACTCCGTCGATTGCGGCAGGAGCAGAGCTGATGTCTACGTTGCCAGGAGCAGCGACTCGGACATTTTGCTTGATGCTGAGTCCTGCGGCAACACTGTCAACGTAGCTTTTATTTGCTGCGTCTGAGGAGTTGCTCGGAGTGCCTACTTGCAAAACACCGGAGGAAAAGTCAAATGTATCTGTCAGATCCATTTTTGCAGCAGTGACAGCAGATGCGGCAAGAGCTGCACTGTCTACGGCTCCAGATGCGAGCTTGGCAGATGTGACGGCTCCTGATGCAAGAGCTGTAGATCCTACGGCTCCAGATCCGATTTTGGAACTAGTGACAGCACCTGAGGCAATAGCTACCTCGTCTACTGCTGCAGATGCGAGCTTTGCAGATGTAACAGCACCGGAGGCAAGAGCAGAGCTATCGACAGCACCGGATCCGAGTTTTGTAGATGTGATTGCACCGGATGCAATCGCAGTCTCTCCGACTGCTGCAGCACCGATTTTTGCGGATGTGACAGCACCGGACGCGATTTTGTCAGATTCGACTGCTCCGGTAGCGATTTTAACTGCGATGATAGCCGAATCGACTAACTGACCGCTTTTGATTTGTACTGAACCCATGGGTTAGACTCCTATATAGTTTTTGGATGAAAAATGCATTTTTGTAGTCTCCGGATATAGTCTCGTTATGATGCCTGAGCGATATAGTCGACTGTCACATAGTCTCCGACTGCAGGAGTGAAATTTGTCGTGAATGTCGTGCTGTTGTACTCGTCAAATGTCTCGCCCTCGACTTGTCGGATACCATTATAGTATACCCTGAGAGATCCTGCTTGGTATTCTTCGGGCACAGTAAAGGAGACATTTGAGCCGTCAATCTGAGACGTGAGATCGGCTTGCTTCATGTCTCCTCCTCCTGCTCCTGACTCATTGATAAAAAAAGCAAATCTAAAGGCCATGACATTACAGCTCCTCAAGAATGATAGAGACCTCAGCGTTACCGCTTTTGGATGCAACAAAAATAGATTCCGGTCTATTTTTGCCTCGTCCGAGTCTGAGCACGACATAATTGCTCTGTGGCACTGTCATCTTGTTGCTCGGCACAGCTCCTCCGTCTGTGGCTCCGTTGCGACAGACATAGAGCTCTTTGCCCTGAGCTCCGAGAGAGATCTGAGTTGCTGCCGATGGCAGGAGGATCTCTGTCGTTGTTGTGTCCGTTGCTGTAAAATTATAAAAAGCAGGATACTGATTTAAGCTGCGTAGATCTTCGCTCATGACTGTCTCCGATTTCGATTTTGCCATGCTGCTCGCACTTTGTCTCTATTGGCTGCATAAAACTCTGGATCTTTGAGTGCTCTCTCCAAAAAGCCAGGAGAATCGGGAGCAGGGATTGCTCCGACATTTGCACGAGGAGGAGGAGTCTGCTGCTGCTGTTGAGTATACTCTCCGAGAGACTGCATTTGCGAGAGCGTAGAGGCCTCCTGAGGAGCTTCTTTTTGTTGTGGTGGTGTGTCTGCCTCCTCAATCATTTTGAGAGCCTGCAAATGAGGACGGATTGTGATCGGGGCATTCTCCGGATTTGTCACTTGTTGATCAAGCCATTCGGAGAGAGTCTGTCTGTCTCCTTCTGTTTTGCCCTTCTGAGCTCTCTCAAAACTCCATTCGATAGCCTCAATCAAATCGGGATCTGTCAATCCATGCTTTGAGATACTCTGATAGCGATCAAAACGCTGCTCGGAGTGTTGTAGTCTCGCCTGCATCTCTGCAAGCTGCTGATTGAGAATATCAACGGAGCTCATAGCCTTCTCCGCTTTTGCGAGTCTGCTCTGAGCCTCCTCAAGTGCTTGCTCTGCCGATGTCGCTCTGCTCGCTACCTTGCCTATACGCTCTTTGATGATGTTTTCCATCTCTGATTTGAGGACGTATGTACGTCCGTCTTGCTCTATCTCTGTCATATTGTCTCCTATGGTTAGATTGAGTATTGTGCTCTCTCTTGTCGGATACGCTCAAGTTGTTGCTTTGCCTCTATCGGATCAAGATCCGGATTGAGCATTTGCATAGCGTCGACAGGAGAGATGAGGCCTGCTGTCAGCTTTTGGATTATGTCCTCACGCTGAGCTCGCATCTCCTCCGGAGAGAGTCCGAGAGGAGTATATACGACTCTGTATCCTGACTCAGGAAGGGATGCACCTAAAAAACGATTACATAGCATTGCACATTTGGCGAGCATCTCCTCATCGGCTCGTCGGAACACAGGAGCATATCTGCGTTGTGCTTCTCTTTGTCCGTCTCTTGAGATTGAGAGTGCATATCCTGATCTTGGATCTCCGGATTGTCTCAAGACCTCTGACGAGATGCCTGCTGCAGTTGCGACTCTGTACTCATATTTTGAGATGCTGTCCAGGAGCTGAGCAGGATCTGCATACGTAAAAGAGCCGATCAGAGGCTGACCTTGCATATCGGGCTCTGTCTGGAACATGAGGATGCTACTCGGATCTGTGCTGATTGCTGATCTGCGTCCTGTCAAGTCTCCTTCTAACTGAGAGAGTCCTGAGAGATGCAATCCTGCGACATATTTTTGCGGCCATGAGTTATCGCGTACGCAATGGACATAGAAGGAAAAAAGGACGGCAGCTGTGAGAGATCCGTATGCGAGCTGTGCAGCGTCAAAAGCGTTAAATAGCTGTCCTGTCTTCTCGGCATGATATAGCACAACAGGAAGATAGGGGACTCCTTCGCGACTGCGATATGGATAGTACTCTCCTCTCATTGCCTCGTGTCCCATATACATCTCTGACACATCGGCTCCGATGTCTCCTGTAGGAGTAGCCTCAAACATCCCAAAAATAGGATCGTTGGGATTGCGTATATCGAGAATGTCCCATACCCAAATAGGCTCTCCTGTCTCCGGATGCATCCTGAGTCTGAGCTCCTGATAATAGAGAGGAATGTCCGGAGCATCCTCGGAGGCAGCAGCAATAACAAAATCAGGAGTCACTGCTCGGAATGATAGACCAGGCACTCGTGCGATCTCTCCTGGTACATGAGGAGCAACGTCGACGCGTACAAACATCTCTCTAATGCCGAGCGTCATCTGCTGTACTTTTTGCATGAGTTGAAAAAAGCCTGCTTTGCTGACATATCCGTCTCGTCCAATGAGAGCAGAGATGTCTCCGTCTCCTGTGACATTGGGCTCAGAATGATATAGCATTGCGAGCTGTCTCGTGACTTGCTCAATAGCACAGGATGACAGATCAGAAGGTCCGAGAGCTTCGCGTCTGTCCGTTGGCAAATGTCGGAGAAGCTCATCCTCAAGATCCTGCTCCCATAGTCCTGTCAGGAGTCTGCGTCTGAGTGCAGAGTGTTCCCATCTACGCTCCTCTATTGTATTCGGAGCCTGCGGTTTAGGAGGGACATTATTCATATTTATCATTAGTACACCAATATTTTTTGTGGGATGTTTGGTCTATAATCGAGGATGGGAAGCAGTCCGTATCTGAGCGCATCAACCGCATGGCCATACTGATCGCGGCTTCTCGCTGATTGAGTCTGTTTCATTGTCCAGGACTGTATTGATTTGATAGTCTGAGTGCATTCGGGTCTAATCCAAAAGTGTCTGCGGCTCATGATCGCATGTAATATACTAGCACCAAAATAGACGCTGTGCCGTCCTTTTCTCGCTCGTCTCACCGTAAAGGGGAGGCCTCTCGGAGGATAGCCGAGGATGTTCTCAAATGCTCTCATGAGGAGGATGTTGCTCATCTTGTACTGATCGCGTCCTCTGTGCTCTCCGTCTCCTGTCCATATTGCGAGATTCGGATCGACTCCGTAGCGTTTTAATAGCTCGAGTATTGCCTGAGCATGATGCTCCGGAGGAGCCTGTCCTGACGTATACTCTCCGAGTACGAAGATCCTCGGATTTTGCTGATCTCTCATGTCTACGCAGGAGAGGATCGCGACTTGAGATCCAGGATTTGATCCATGGTCTATACCTACGCAAAAACGATAGTCTCCTCCTCTCGGGACAGGCTGAGACGAGATCATGTCCTCAGAGAAGTTCTCAAAAACGGCTCCGATAGGAGCAACGTCAAAAGATCCATTGATACGTGCCTCTCTGTCGTAAGGGAGATATGCCTCTGTGATTTTGTCGATCTGCTCCTGGCTCAGGAGATAGCCGAGAGGCAGTCCTATCGGAGTTGTAGCCTCTACCGTTAGAGGAGCCCGATGAGCAGAGATCAATCCTCTCTCAATCATCTCCTTAATGTATGTCACATCGACTCCTCCGACGGGAGTCAAGCTGATCGCTACTGTGCCTCTCTTGCCTCCTGCTCCTCCTCTGCTCGTACGAGCTACGAGCTCGTTAAATGTCTGCTGATCGACAGGCTCATCTATGCAGACGAGATTTGCCGTTGCAGATGCGAGTCCGAGTCCCTGTCCTGCTGTTTTGATGCGTATAATAGAGCCATTGCGAAACTTGACGAGAGGAGCGAGTCCTCTAAATCCCTTGCCTCTGATAAACTCGCAAGATGGATCAAGCTCGTCTTTTGGGATCATGTCGTAAAGTTTTTGCTGTATCGTCCGAGATTGCTCGTGAGAGTGTGTGATGAGCCATGCCTCTATCGGAGGAGGATCGGTCTTGTAATGAGGATGTCTGCCGAGGCAATGATAGAGGAGTAATGCACATGTGGCAAGGGTCTTGCCGCACTGATTGCCGCCAATGAGTGCTTTTATCGGACTTTGATCTTTGATGTATGCCTCCTGGGGAGGAGTAGGACGGAAGTATCGCAGAGGATCAAGCTCTGCTTTTTTCCTCAGCCATGCTATTCTCTGAGCCATGCCGCATAGACTCATTTGCGTCTCCAAAAGAGTTCATGACATAGAGATCCTGTGTCTCCCTGCTCTTTGCAGTATTCGATCATGCTAATCGTGTTTTGGATGTTGCTGATCTCCTCGCACTGTTTGCCTCCTGTCTGAGAGTCTATGCCTCTCGAATAGACGAGGCACGTCATCTCTCTGCATAGAAGCATCCCTTGTTCATTCGCTGTATTTTCCGGAGTGCACAACTCTTTTACTACGTCTAAGTCTGTGAGCTGTTTAATGACTTCCTGCTGTCCCTGACTCGTTTTGTCTTCTGTCTGAGGAGGCCTGTCTAATACTTTTGTGCCTCCGATACCTAATAGGACTCCGACAAGCCCGGCTAAAATGATCTCTACCATTTTGATATGTTCCTCTCGTTGATTCTGTGTGTGCATTCTATGAGCTCCTGTGCACTGAGATCAAATACAAATCTCAGGTCTGCCTCCTGGAGGATGTCATCTTTGATCACTGCTGCGATCAAGTCATCCATTTGAGCCTCTGAGATCCTTTGTCTGTAGATTGCTATGTAATTTCGCAATGTAACTCTATCCCGATCTAGCGTCATCATGAGAGCAGTAACCTCGGCATTCTGTCTCTGTACTCTGTCCATACTGTACAGGATCTGTCCTTCGATGCTGTCTAAGTCTAAATCGCAGCGTTTCATATCGCATCCTCAAATAGAGATAGCTGTGCATTCTCTCTCATGTATTCCTCCTTAGCCCAATCAAGACGGCCTCTGATAATAGGCAGATAGTCCGGAGTGATCTCAATGCCGATAAAATCATAACCCTCGAGTATTGCAGAGCATCCTGTTGTCCCCGATCCGCAAAACGTGTCCAGGATCACCGAGCCTTTTTTGCCTCCGATGAGTCTGCAGAGCCATCTCATGAGCTTGATCGGCTTGACAGTAGGATGGAAATTCGCGACCTCTGCCGACTCTTTTCCGTCAAATCTCTCTCCCTGTCCGTCTCCGAGACACATATTGCTACGAGCAGGACGTGTCTTGAGATGCTCAAGTCCTGCCTCTCTCTCTCCTCTGCTCGGTTTAGGACAGTGATACAAGTTTGCCGGCCATCTGCCTTTTTCACTAAGAAAATATGGATCTGTGTTTGTATTTATCTTTCTATTTGAGCCAAAAGAAGGATCAAATTTGTATGCCCATCCTCCCGCTCCATTTGGATAGCCTTTGTGTTTTTCAGTGTTACCTATCCAGCAAGGATCACCATACGCATATCGACACGCATCTATATTTAACGCTCCTGTTCCATATTTCAGGACATTCTGAGCAATCGTCAATCCTGCCTCTAATGGTTTGCGAGCTAGGATTGCAGGCTCCACTGACGGCTTGAGAGCCGTCCCGAATCCCTCCCACTCCTGAGCCTCCTCTGTCGCAGGATTTGAGTATACAAATCTTTCAGCATCCAATTGACCAAAGTTTGTATGGGCTTGTTTGTTGCATCTCTCTTTTATGCCGATCACTTCTCTCTCGGCTCCGGCCTCTCTGTCGATCGCTTTGCTTATGTCGTGATTTTTCGGAAATCCAGATGTATAGACCCAATGGATCGTGTCTCTGATCTCAAATCCTGCGTCCTCAATCGCTACTCCTAATCTGTGACATGTCCGAGTAGAGGAGAATGCAATCATGTGTCCTCCTGGTTTGAGGACTCGCAGACATTCGTGAGCCCATTCGAGTCCAGGGACAGAGCAGTCCCAGCTCTTCCCCATGAATCCGATACCGTACGGAGGATCGGTGACAATCGCATCTATGCTGCAGTCCGGCATCTCTCTCATTTTTTGGATGCAATCCCCTTCTATGATTTTGTAGTCTCTCAAATGCTCCCACATGTCAGGAGCCTTTTTTGAGTGCTACGACATTGGAGCCTACGAGACTATGGAGATCAGCTTGCACTCTCTGTCTCAAGATAGGAGGCAGAGCAATGATTGAGTTGACAATCTCGCTCATGATCTGCTCATCTGTCATCCTGTCGTATGCGTCGATCTGTCCTTCCTGGGCGTCGACTGCTCGGATCTCTTGCATGATGACTACGAGCTGTCTTTGTAGTGCTGCGTATGCCTGCCATGAGCCTGAGTCCTTTGCTTTGCTCATGCTGATCTGCAGCTCGGAGACTTGAGTATTGAGCATGCTCCGATAATCCGTCTCTGCAGGAGCTGTCTTCGTCTCCTCTGCATTTGGGATTGTGTGCTGTGCGTCATTCTTGAATCCATGCCTACGACTCAGGAGCCACATTGCCGACTTGACATCTCCCTCCTTAATGCTCGCGTTGATTGTGTCCAGAGCTTGCATCGCTGCTGCTGCGTCTGCTGCCCTGACCTGCTCAGCGAACTCCTTAAAAGCTTTTTGTGCTCTCGGCTCCTCGCCTTTGGCGATCCATTTGTAAATTGTCGAGCGTCCGACTCCTGCAATGTCTGCAGCGATTTGCATCGTTGCTCCTGCTCTCAGTGCTTTGCATATTGCTTTTTGTGCACTTTTCATTTTTTGGCTCATGTAGTCTCCAATATTTTTGAAAAAAAATCGTGCATTTCTCTAAAAGAGATCGGTACACGCAGTGCGGGGGGGTATGGGCTAGACACATAGAGCATTATCATATCTGTCTCCGTCTCGTAGAGTCTAGCAGTCTGCCGAGAGGCTCAGTCCTGAGTCGCTCTTGTTGCTCCTGGACTGTCTCTGCCTCTCCTGTCTTCTTCGCCTCCAATCGTGCACGTCGTGCGAGCAGCTCGGCTCTCTCTATCCTCTTCTTATCCTTCTCAGCTTGCTTGCGTATTCTCTCTGCTGCAATCATGACAGCTTTTTCGATCGCTACCTCCTGAGGAGTCTTGCCTGGTTGAGCTCGTATGTTGTCGATCTTGATCGTGAGCTCTCCCTCCTTAAACATTCGGAATGCTGCAGCAGTTGCTCTGTCTTTTGGGAGTCCTTGCATCCTCAGCTCTGAGATTCGGTCTGCTATCGCTCTGTTTTCGGATTGAGTCCTGTTGTATTTGGCTCTGCTCATCTTGTACTCTTTTGTGTGTGTTTTGTTGTATTTGTAGATATAATTATACTTATATCATATACATTCTGCAACAAAAGAGAGGAAAACTATGCCAAAGTACAAAGTACCTGATCATATCGTGCGTATCGCACAGAGAGCAATAGACTATAATCTGAGTCTGCCCATAGCACAGAGAGCAGCGTATAAGGAGCAAGGCAATGATAAAGTGCCAGGGACAGGAATGAGGACAGCTCGACGTCTCGCCTCCGGAGCAATCGATGAGGAGCAGATGATACTCATGCGAGCATGGTTTGCTCGTCACTCCGAGTCTCCAGGAGAGGCAGAGGCAAGACGAGACCGGACAAGCAAGGCCGCGATAGCATGGGCATTGTGGGGAGGCTCTCCTGCTGAGAGATGGATCAAGTCAAAGCTGAGAGAGATTGAGCGTCAGAGAGATTAGAGTCCGACGGCCTGAAAAATCATCGGAGGATAGCTGCCTCCTATTCTCAGAGTCACTGCTGCGTCTCTGTTGCCTTTCTTGACGATGACTTGATAGAGTGCTGACGTGTCAGTCTGTACTCCGAGTCTCCATTGAGCTTTAATGATATGTCCTGCTGTCGTGCTACCAAAGTCGGCAATGGTGCGAGCTGTGCCATTGATTGGATTGCCATTGCTCAAGAGTTGCATCTGGATCGATGTCGGCAGAGTATTTGTCTTGTCTGCGTAGACCTCGAATGTGATCAAGATGTCTCCCTTCCGATCGCTGTCGAATCCCATATCGCTCTGAGATATGAGCTGATACTGATCGGTTAATGTCATCGTTGCTGTTATGTCGCTGATCGTAGATGAGAGGATCTCTCCGCTAATCCTGGCCTGTGCATTTGTTATCGCTATTGGCATACGCTCTCCTGTTTTGTCAGATTATAGCACAAAAAAAAACTCCTGAGTGTCGAGTCTCAGGAGCTGGAGAGAACGTGTCCGCGTTCTCTATCTATGTAATCACTTCTCAGTCTTTGTCAATGCTAATCAGGACAGGAAGAGAAACGAGAGAGCCGAGGAGCATGAGAGAGAGGATCATCGGCTTGACGTAGTATCCGATCTCAATCATTGTCTGCATTGCTATCTCCTTGCTCTTTTGCTGCGTCTCTGAGGAGCTGTGCTGTCGTTACCTTGCCATATCTTGAGATCAAGAGTCTATGTGCTCTCTCGTCTCCGGCTAATGCTTTTTTGGTTAGATCTTTTACGTCGATCATGTCTGTGTCTCCTGGTGTTGTTGTTTGTTGTTGTTGTTCGATTCGTTGTAGTATTTTGTGTGTAATGTGGATCTGCATATGTGCGATATGCATGGCTCGTCCATTGTTGTCTCGGCATGCTCTCTCAAGTTGTCTCTGCAGCATCTCTAAATGGTCTCTGATCTCTTGCATGTCTGTGTCTCCTGTTGTTGTATTGTTGGTTATTCTTATACTCGAATCTTAGTCACTAATGATTGCATAAGCACTTCAAATCTTGAGTCTTTTGTCTCGTTCCACATGTCCTCAAGTACTCCAAAAGCTACTGAAGGGGAGAGGCCATTTGTTGCTTTGCGGATAGTAAAAATCTCTTTTGTTGTGAATCCTGCGTTTTGAATCTTAGCAAATGTTATCTCTTGAATCATGATGTTGTCTCCTGTTGTTGTGTTGTCATCATGAAAACAATATGCTCTATTGTTTTCAGTGCGTCAACAAAATAATCTATCTTTTTTGCATTTTTTCCTCTTGCGTCCAAAAAAGCCCACCTAAGCCCACCATCTGGCCAGCAATTATTGGACGCAAAAACACTGATACAGATACATAGAATGCCTATTTTATATCCATGTCCACTAAGTCCACTAATTATTTGTAAACTTTATAAAAAATATAATTATTGTAATTATGTTTAGAAAAACCTTGGACATCGTGGACACAACAAAAAAACTCCGGATATACCG
>Ga0208795_1000207_pt1 | contig 30130 bp, 31 predicted proteins | sample CB_VirMetaG_6_FD_184541 | JGI IMG/M metagenome (GOLD analysis project Ga0208795, IMG submission 184541) | Freshwater to marine saline gradient viral communities from Chesapeake Bay - CB_1508_2 Viral MetaG (SPAdes) (version 4) | ecosystem: Environmental > Aquatic > Marine > Coastal | place: USA... | reverse complement strand
ATTCCGGCAACGGTTCTTATAACATAGCCAAGATCCTCTCAGATCAATACGGAGAAACCTTTGAACCTAGAGCTATCCGCTACAGAATAGGTAAATTAAATCTCAGAGATAGTGTTGTTGAAGAAACCTTAGAGGAGTCCGGCATGGAAGCCAAGAACTGGCAACACGCTTGGATTAAAACAAAAGGGGCTTCAGTCTTCGTTAGAAATGCCACCTTATCCCTAGATGCAATTAAAGAGGATTACATCGAGGCTGTACAGGATGCTGTACGTTCTATTGACGGTAGCACTTGGGGTAATATGCCAATGGAGCAGCACTCCAATAACCTATTTGTACCATGTATCTTTGACCTTCATATAGGTAAGCTTGCTTGGGGATTAGAAACCGGTGAGGACTATGACTACAAGATAGCCATGAACAGGTTTAGGTTTGCTTTAGAGGATATGATATTTAAAGCTTCCTCCTACAAGGTAGAGAGGATTCTGTTTCCGGTTGGTAATGATATCTACAACAGCGATAGAGCATTTCCATTCCCGCAGACTACCAAGGGTACACCACAGATGGATGACCTCAGATGGCAGAAGTTATTCCGTGTAGGCGTTCAGCTTATCACAGAGGCTGTCATAAGACTATCAAAAGTGGCTCCGGTGGATGTGGTTATGGTTTACTCTAATCACGATCACGAGAGGGTATTCTATTTAGGCGAGACTCTATCTGCTGTGTTCAACTCTCATCCGGGTGTATTTGTGGACAATGACCCACCAGCGAGGAAGTACTACAAGTGGGGTGATGTGTTAATTGGACTTGCCCATGGACATAACGAAAAACCACAAGATCTTCCGCTGATAATGAGTAGCGAAAGACCAAGAGAGTGGGGTATGACAACGTATCGCTATTGGATACTTGGACACCTTCATCATACACAGAAGTTCCTTACACAACAAAGTAAGGATTATCGTGGAGTGAATGTGATGTATGTCACCTCTCCATCATCTCCAGACGCTTGGCACGCATCCAAAGCATACACCGGAGCAATTAAGGGTGCGGAAGGCTTTGTTTTCAAAGGTGAAGAGGGGCTAGTAGGAACAGTAATCCATAATATCAAATAAACATGAATCCATTAAATTCCCTACTACAATCTACGGGAGCAGCTTCTCGTAGAAAGGCATCTGAAAACGCGACAAGCATATTCAGAAAAACAGTAGCAGACCTCAGTAAAATTAACCATGACGTGATGAAAGACATGGAAGTTCAAGAGGAAATTATTACTAAGGCAGAGCTAGAAAAGAACGAGCTAGAGCAGGTGTATCTTGAAAACAAGAGGTTGATCTTAAACATCGAAAGAGTCTTAAACGTAGATAACACTGAATTATGAAAGGAGCATTAGGACTTTTAGCAATATCAGCAGTAGTGTATGTCTTTTGGCTTACCTATGTATTTATTAAGCGAACAAGAAAAACCAAACGAAGATGATTTACTTTTTATTAGCGGTAGTATCCGCAACGATTTCATTTTACTTACTACTTGATAGGTTAAACAAAGATTTAAAACTTAATCCAAGAAAAAGATATGATAGATCAGATTATATTGATAATGCTCTTTGGCTTGGGTTCATTTCTTTAATGCTTGGAGCTTTGTTTCCAGTAGGCTTACCCTTATTGATAGTGTATCTTATTCAATCTAAAAACAATAAATTCAATTAATTATGAAAAAGGTGATGTACGCAGTTGTAGCTGCTTTGTTAATTACAAGTTGTACTACGGTTGATTCTGGACACAAAGGTGTCGAGGTGTCGTGGGGTGGTCAAACTAATTTAACCACAGTGTATCCAGAAGGTATGAATGTTGGTCTTCACTGGGTGTGGGATGACATGGTTGAGTATGATGTCCGCGAAAAGACATTGACCCAAACCTTTGAGTTCAACGACAAGAACAATATGTCAACAACTGTTGAGCTTGCTCTTGATTACCGTTTGAACCCAGATAAGGTTAACTTGCTTCACACACAGATTACAGATGTCGAAACTAAGATCATCAAGACATTAAAGAGCGCTGGTAAAGAAGTGGTTCCTAGATATTCTGCTGTAGACTTAAATATTAATAAGAGGACAGAAGCAGAGCAGATTTTATCAGAGATTATAGCACAAGAGTTACCTGAGTTCTATGTAGAGTTTAGACGATTACAAATGACCGATGTTGATATCCCGGCTTCAGTTGCTAAACTTGCAGAAGAAACAGCAGTACAGTTAGGTCGTAACGAGCTTGCTGAAAAGAAAGAAGCAGAGCAGGTTGCGTTAGCAAAAGCTAAGGTTGCTGAAGCACAGGGTAACTATGATGCCGGTGTGCTAGACGCTAAAACCAAAAAGCTATTATCTACACCTGAGATTTTACAGTTGAAGCAACTTGAGGTTGATCTAGAATATGCTCGTCAAGGTAAAAGTAAGTATGGTGAGAACAATGTGTTCGGATCAGAAACAGCTATCGTAAGAGGATTAAAGTAAACAATTAAAAACTAAATAAAAATGGAAGGAAGAGAACTAGAACCAAAAGTCATAAATCAAGCTAGTATTGAAACTAGGTTAGAAGATTACGACGTAAGAATAAATTTCTTATCAAGAGGTTGTATTGTAAGAGTTGGTTGTAAATCAATAGCTTTTGAGGACAACGATGAAATGATAGCTGTTTTATCGGAGTATGTTAATGACCCAACAAAGATAAGTAAGAAGTGGCGTGAAATTCTAAAGTAAACAGGAGAGTATCTTAGCCTCTGATCTAATCATGCAGAGAGATGACACGAAGGGCAGCCCTAGCTAGATGATCCCTTCCCGCTGTGTAAGTCTGGTATAAGAGCTTACACTAATCCCCAAGCGAAAGTCGGGGGTAGTTGCCAAGTTAGCTGTAATTGGTAAAGTCGCTGTGTTGACAGCGGGATGGGGGTTCGAGTCCCCCACTTGGCTCAAAAATAAATAGAATGAAAAGTAGTAATAAAAAGCCCAAGCTATTAATCATCGGTCACGCTAGGCACGGTAAGGATACTGTAGCAGGTATACTTAATGAGATGTATGGATATACATTTAAGTCTAGCTCACAAGCTGCTGCTGAAATCTTTATCTACGATGCTCTTAAAGACAAGTATGGATACAAATCATTTGAGGAGTGTTACGAAGACAGAATGAATCACCGGGAGGAATGGTACAACATGATATGCGAGTACAACTCAGAGGATCCAGCTAGACTTGCAAAAGAGATAATGAAGACTAACGACATCTATGTTGGCATGAGATCAGCAAGGGAGATTGAATCTTGTGTTGAACAGGGTGTATTTGATTATATTGTGGCTGTATACGATGAAAGAAAACCATACGAAGATGAGTCTAGCATAGACGATACTATATTTGAGTATACGGATGTTGCTATATATAACAACGGCACACTGGACGACTTGAAAAGAGAGGTGGCTTTTTTAATTTTTTATTTTGAATTATGATAGATAAAAATTTATGCGACCAGTTCTTGGAAGAACAATGGGAAGATATGACTTGGTCTTACTCTAGAATTTCATCATTTGTTTCTTGCCCATATAGTTGGTATGAGACTTATATACTTGGTCATAGATCAGGTAACTTTTATGCGTACACAGGATCAGCCTACCATAAGATAATGGAAGACTTCTATAACTTCTGGTTAAATGGTGGAAGGCTTGATATGAAAACAATTATAGCCACCCTTGATATCAAACTTAATAGGAGGTTTGAAGTAAATCCGTACACAGACAGATATGCTCAATCTACATACGATAAACTATTAGACTCGTTAAATTACTTTCAAATATTTGAGGATGTTACTGCTGTTGAGCGTTTAATTGAGTGGGATATTGCGGGATATATGTTTCAAGGTTATATCGATTTAGATGCAGGAGAGTGGCATTATGATTGGAAAAGCTCATGGGACGAAGAGAAGTACGCAAGACAGCAGAATTTGTATCTTTACGCCAAAGAGCAAGTGGACGGTATTGTAACTAAAGGTTTCAAGATTCCACAATACAAAAACAAATTAAAAATAGAAACAGTAAACAGGAATCAGTTTTACATAGACGATGCTGTTGAATGGGTACAACTTACAATACCTCAGATAAAAAAAGCATTGGAGAACGCAGAGTTTGTCAAGAAGACACCCAGTAGCTTTTTCTGTGTAAGGCTTTGTTCCGCTAAAAACTGTGAACACAGAGATTATAATGGCAATACTTAATAGTTGGTGTGATGAGTTCGAACGAATACTTTTCGGGGTTCAAAAACAAAAAGACCGAAGTGGAAAAGGTGGAGATCAAAACCACCAAGAAAGTTGGTCGCAGAACCGGAGTGAAAATAAAACTGAGATGGGAAAACAATTACCGCAAGAGAGTGAAAAACGATAAGAAAGTTAAAGGTCTGCATCACAAGCTTTTAAAGTATCCAAAAGACTTGAACCGCTCATTGTCTGAAATGTTAGACCAACAGTGGGTAAAAGATTTGGATATTTACACAATAAACGATATGTTTGTATACGCAGTAAGAGAAGGATTTATTTATGAGAAATTCAAAAAAGACTGATTTTTATTTTCGCGTTCTAACCGAAACAAAGTATTACTATAGCTGTGTTGTAAGTGAAACTTATGAGCAAGCAAAGAGACGATTGCTTTTTGCTTGTTTCTCACATCTACATGATCAAAAAGCATCTTTTAAATCTCAGCACCCAGACGTTGAGGAAAGGTATGAGATTTTAAACAGACTGTATTCGCACAGGATTCAAGACACAACAAAAGAAATCTATGAAGAAAAAGACAGGTTCCAAAACGATTAATGCTCGCAGAGCTGGGCATCAATACGAAAGAGATTTAGCTAAAGAGCTTCGTGAACTTTTGGGTGACGAAGGTATTTCTACAAGCAGATATTCGTCTAGACAGTTGGATGACGAAAAGGTGGATATTTTTGGTACACAGAAGTATGGTTTCCACATTCAAGCCAAGCGTTATACAAACAATCCTAATCTGTTTCAAATTCTCTCAGAGATGCCGGATGATGATTTGATCAACACAGTGTTCTGGAAAAAACCTCGCGTGGGTGAAATTGTCAGCATGACAAAAGAAGACTTCTACGAACTCATAATAACTTTGATAAATGAAAAACCAAGAAATAATCGCTGAGAGTTCAGCAACTAGAATAGCAATTTCTGCACTTGTATCGACTGTTAGAGAGATGTTTTACTCCCACGTTTATGACGCTAAACACAGAGATAGAAAAGTCATCAACACAGCGATAAGAAGTTATAACAAGTTTTATAGCGAGTTCGACAAGATGAATATTGCGGACAATGTGTTTTACGATAGTTTGTTGGACAAGTTTCAGACCCATGCTGTAGATATGGCTCCGGGAGAAACATATCAAGAACGAAGAAATATTTTTGCTATCTTTGTGTCTGTTATAGATTATGTATGTAAAGAGTATGCTGAGAGTGTAATATTCACAGACAAGTATATTGTGTACCATATATCTTTAATAACTAAACAGTTGGCTAGACAATTTGCAAACCAACCAACTGAGGAAATGAAGAACCACACTGTTGATTTGTTAAATCACTTTGAGGAACGTAGACAAGAAATCAAAAAAATAATCTTAGAGAATTATGAAATGTCCGAAGTGTCAGAAGAAAATAAACCTGAAGATTTGGTGGATAAGTTGCCGTCGTAGAATTGAACTAGTAACAGAATGGCAAACCAAGTTTGTTGCAAACAATATTGGTTATGGCATAAAGGTAGACAACCATCCCAAGTACAAACAGTCTGAAAAAATATTGAGAAAGCTTGGATTTTATGATAACTTGTCTAGAAGATAATCACTATGTACTCTGTTAAAAAGGCTTCATAAGTCTAAAGATACCTCTGACAGCTAAGTAAAGTAGTAAAACTATTACAACAAGGATCCAACTAAACTTAAAGAAGCGTCCAAACCTTTCTTCAAAAGTTTGTTTACGGACTACGATTCTTTCAATAGGGATTTCCACTGTTTGTATAATCGTGTCACCCTTGCACTCCCCTTCAATGTACGTAGTATCACCTGTCCTAACATACTTGATTCTAAGCTTGTCTTTATAGATATACGTTGTATCTCCAGCTTTATCAATAAACGACGTGTCATACTTAACTGTAGGAGTGACGATATTAAACGTGTCATATAGTGTATCTTTTTGTAGTAACTGTGGATATTTAATCGTTAAATTTTCAATTTTTCTTTCTGCTCTCCTTATCTTTCTGTCCATTCTTTTTTCCATGGTACAGGACATCAAAGCAAGTAAACCAAGTATAATTACTTTTTTCATTTTAATCTATCATTTGAATCGCTATAAAACCTAACAGCATTAACACTGATATTATCACATTTACTGTCAGTTGTCCATCCTCACTTTCGTAATGTTTTTCTTGAGACTTGTAATTAACTATCAACAAGCTATCATTGAATGTTTGTATCTTTTCTACAACATAAAGTGACTCTATTGTATCAATATTTGAACGTAATGAGTCTATTTGGGAGTTTTGATTAAGGAATGTCTGGTTCATTTCATCTGCTTGAGATCTAAGCATGATGACAACCGTATCTCCATTAATTACTGTTTGTTTTGGATATTGGGAGTAACTTAAAGTCGGAAGAAACAGTGTCAGCAGGAACATAAACCTCAATAAGTTTTTCTGCCACTTCAAGTTTTTGCTCAACAACTTCAAGTTCATGTTTGGTTTCAACGAGTTCGGTTTCAAGTTTTTCATTTTCTTCCTTCAGTGTGGTAAAGTTATGTGTAAAGTTTTCTACTAAATGTGATGAATCTATTTCTTCTACAAACTTCAACATATTTGAAAAAGAATCTGTTTGTAAATCAACAAACTCTTCTTTTCTAAAAACCTGACCCTCAGATACACCACAACTAGTGGTAACATGTACTAAAGAAAATGTTATGAAAAAATTGAGCGATCTCATATGTCTTCAATTTTGTTAAGTTTAGATAACACCTTTAACTTAGTTACCGCAACATTTAACGCTGAATCAGACTTGCTAACTCTATACGTTAACTTTTCCACCTTCTCCTCCAATATTTTTGTTCTATCATAACAATCTTCAACTTGACCTTGATAGTTCATCTTGTTGTCTATATACAAATAACAGATCGCTGACAGTGTGATAAACAACAAAGCCTTTACCGGATCTTTTGCAAAATCTTTATACGAAACAGGCATCTTCATATTTCCTTCCACTTTTCGTAGTATGTTTTGCCGTTTGAATCCCTTCTAGCCCTCAATATCTCCTTTCTCTGAGCACCATTTGGTTTAAATGATACATGAACCCAGTCAGGTTTTTTATCGTCCCCAAACTCCCATATTAGCTGGTCAAACTCTAAATTGTCTTTGATCCAGTAAAATATCTCCGTGTTGTTTGGACTACCATGTCCGTCTTGATCGATGTCTATAGCCTCACCTTTGCTGTGCTGTGATGTTGGACTTCCACCAATGGCTTTATTAAGAGCAGCACTTCTGTAGCCAGAACTGATAAAGATAGGCTTACCAAAATTTTCTCGGATTGGTTGGAATATGTTTTTAGCTAATTTCTTAGCTGACTCTAAATGCTCAGGTGTTGGTGAGTTATCTATACCCCTTCTTTTAGCGGTGTTAGATCTTATAAACTCCTCAAGTGTCAAGTTGTCTGAAAGATTCATTCCTCTTCTTTTTTATCCTTTCCAAAAATTTTACCTATCTCAGCAATACCAAATGCACCAAGTGTGATGTACACAAATGAGTTAAAAATGATGTCATTTATAACTAATTCTTTGCCCATTATGCCTGTTACAATATCTGTTGTGGCAAAAATGGTCATAACTGCAAACGAAAGAAATCCTACGATATTCTTCTCGTTGTACCTGTTCCTATTTTCAAATATCTTCCAGAAACTCATCACAATAAACTTAAGGAGTAGTTGAACAGAATGCAGAAGCAGCAGAAGTTGCTTGTACAATTATAGGATCAACCTTTCTCTTTATATCCATTTCTGGAGTCAATGAGCTGTTATCTTTTATTGTGGAAGTATTGTCTTGCCCATCAACTATTGTGATATCACCACCACTAGCAGCAATTGATATTTGTCTCATATCACCTCTTGTCAACTTTACTGTAGCTCCCGAAAGTGGTGTAGCAAAAGCAGACTTTAGCACCAACTCAGTGTCTGAAACAACGTAATCAACTTGTTTAATCTGATTACCACTTGTATCGTATAACCAGTTACCACCCATAACTTCTGTTAAGAATGAAGTTCCCGAACCGGTAATTGTTTTACTGTTAGCGTATGATGTTACAGTGCCGGTCACAGAGGATGATCGCGGAACGGTATCTGTTGCTGTTAATGTGAATTGAGCCATTGTCTTATCTTTTTACAAAAGTCGATATTTGCTATTGTGTGTTTTTGTATTTTTTCTTTTCTACTTCTTTAATCAATTTAGCCTCAGTCTCTATATCTTTTCTTATTTCATCTGAAGCTGATTTTACCTCTCTTGGTAGCGGTAAAAATAAATACATTGCTTGAAGAGCTATCATTAAGTCTATATCGTCCCTTGTTGGGGAAACAGGATAATCAGCATCACCAAAAACTGTTGACTTTGTAAATGAGCCGTCTGTTGCCATGTCTAGCTTCAACTCAGTGTCCTTTACTAAGTCAAAAGCACTTCCGAACTTACCACCACCATTTAAGAAAAACTCAGAATAGCTTTCTGGCGAGTATACAAATGCATCTTTATATTTATCATAAGTTTCACCATTGACACTTTCTTTGATGTATTTGTTAGCTCTCTCCACACCAAGTAAGGCTAACTTGTCAGAAAACGGAACCAAGCTGTAGTCTGATACAATATTTGTGTAAAAGTTCCTCCTTTCTTTTTTAGTCATCGGGATACCTAAAACTATCTCAACTTCTTCCTCTTCTTCGTCTCCGTACAGCCCCAACAAAGAACCAATTGTTAACGCTGTCAAAGCTCTCATGTAGATTGCAAGCGCGTTAAATGTTGCTGTTTCAGCTATACCCGCACTTAAACTTCTAAGTGCATTTCTTTTATCCTCAACAGAAGATGCTGGAGATTTTAAAATGCTGAGGTTGTTGTACATGTCTGTGCGGAGGTTTTGCTGAAAGTTTGCAAACGGAAATATCACATTTCGTAAAATCTTTATAAGTGAATTTTTGGAAGTAAACAAATCACCCATCTTCTCCTTAACAGATTCGTTTTGAGTTTCTGAAACCCTAGAATTAGCATATTGTACTGCGTCAAGATTTGGATTTTCTAATTCGTTTTGCAAATCAAACTCAATGTTGTTTTTATACATGTAGTCCACATAATACCCAGCCCAAGAAGATTGTGCAATTCTACGATCTGGGTTTTCTAATAGGATTTCTAATGGTTTCTCGTAAACATTTGATAAAAAATCTCTAGACTTTTCAAACCTTAGTGCATTTTTTATACCTAAATTTTTAGCTATTGTTTCGCTCAACTGATTGCTAACTTTAACTTTAGATTTCAAACTGTCGATGTCGACAACAGATTGTTTACCTCGTAAAGAAACAGTACCATATTCTTGGGCTAATTTTAACAACTCAGGACTTTTTCCGGTATAAGCCATGCTCATAGCTCGTATACCAGCAGCGTTCATTTTTATAGCCGACCTGACATATACAGGTATAGTTTGTAGAATGGGTTGTGTCAACTTACCTAAAAGTTTTGTTGCCACAAAGTTGGATACAAAATCTACTGTTTTGTTTACCGTCTTTTCAAATTTAGATGTTTGTGCGTTGACTCCACGACCCCTTACGCTGTTTACATAGTTTGAAACCTTTGATTTCATAACAGCTGTAGCTGGAGCGTCAAAAGTTTTTGACAAATTATTTGTGTTGTACACACGACTCATCTTGTCGACAGCAGCTGCGGTTTCAATCTCAAGCAGAGCATCTTCCAGTTTTCTAAACATAGAGGAGTCAAAGTCAAGATTTAATATTCTTGAAACCTCACCAGAGTTATTTTTTGGTAAACCTTTTGATTTGGTTACATCTTTCAGCATTGAACTCTCTTTGGTATCAAGAGCATCTTCAAAGTAAGCAGACTCGTTTAATTGTAAATCAATACCTGTTTGATCTACAGCTTGAAAAATGTCTGGGAGATATTGTACATCTTGTGGTAAAACCTTGTTGAAAACACTAAGTGCTACGTCAGCGTGTTCCCCATAGATGTCTTCGAAATTGTTTACAAAAAAGTCTACTATCTGTTTATTTTGAGGATCTAATTTTAAATCACTTGGAACAGTAGCTTCGGCTACACCAATATCCTTCAATGCTTTTTCAAGCTCTTCCGCATATTTGCCTTCTGTTGCTTTTAGATACTTTAGTTGTTCTTCTAAAATATCTTTTCTGCGCTTAAACTCTTCTGCAATTTCTGTGCTGTTAGTGCCGTCGTTACGACTCATGTAACTAAAGACTCTTCTTTTAACAATGTTCTCAGTTGTACCATATCCAACCATCTTAGATACCATCTTATTGTAGTCTTCAACGAGCTTGTTCATTCTTCTTTTGGCTCGTACAACACCCATGTCAAACTCTGTAATACCTGTTCTCACAGCGTATTTATCAGCAGTACGCTCTCCTTTTAACAGATACTTAAAAGCTTGTGTTAGTGATGCAATATTTTCCAGATATCCCTCTTTAACACCTAAGACATCTTTTAATCTCAACTTCTTATCCCTAGTAAACTCTTTTACTACTTGTTGTGCTTCAATTTGGTTCACAACTTGCTGTGCTGCGGAAAAGTCGTTGTTTTGGAGAATGTTTTCTGCTACTTTGATAGCTTTTACTTTCTCTGTAAAAGGTAAATTCTCCAATGTCGCATCTTTTAAATAGTTGACAATCTTCTTTTCTGTCGGAGACAAAGATTCGTCATCAAGTTTTTCGCTTAAAAAGTCTTTGTAAAAAGTATACAAGGAATTTAACCTCTCGTCTATTTCCTTTTTTCTTTCCGGTGATAACTTGGTATCTTTGCCCTCTTCTAAAAGAGAAATAATTTCGTCCATCTCAGCAACAGACAAATCCATACCCTCTAAGTACTGGTACTGTTCTTCTCTGATTGCTTTATTAACTTCTTCCAACTCCTTTAAAGTATCCTTGATATACTTATCTACCATTTCATAATTCATGGTTGTAGGCAGAGATACTTTTTTTGCTGTGCGTTTTGGTGCTCTTAGAGCAGAGTTTATCTCTTTAGCTTTTGCTAAATATGCGTCAATGTCATCTACCAACTTAGGGTTGATTTTTTTAAACTCTTTTAGACGAGCAACATCTGAAGCCAAGCTGTTTTTTAAAGGTTTCATCTTACTACGCAAAGACACAGCCTCGTCAAGTTTTGTACTGTGATTTACATCTTGTATGGTTTTTTCCACACGTTTAGCAAACTCTTCTACACTTTTAGCAGAACCAAAGTTTAATTTTGCTGCTGCTTTTGATAAAGCTTTTGCTTGACGCAACGTAATCTGACCTTTGTTTTGCAGCTCTTTTAATAATTCAGTAGCACCCTTTGCAACAGCCCTTTGATCTTTTGCTGCTTCACGCATACCGCGAGCAAAATCTTTTATTTGCTTTTTTAACCCAGCTTTTTCACTTATAGTTACTTTTTTCGCAGGAGATATTTTACCCTCGACTGTTTTATCTATAGCTTTTTGCACTTTTGTTTTAGGAGGAAGTTTTACTTCTTCTTCTGCTTTTAACATTTTGTCATATAAAGCTCGCATCTTATCATTAAGCTCTACATCAATATCACTACCCTTTATACCGTTATAAATGTCAATTAACCACTCTTTGAATCTATCAAATAGTTTTTGCAGTTTACTGTCGGGGGCTTTACCTTCCGCTAAGTATTTTTCAAACCCCCTTGCAAACTTTTCTGATGTTTCTGTTGTCCAATCTTTTGTACCTGCCCAAGATGTTACTAGCTTACGCTCGGCATCAGTAAGGTAGTGCTCAAATACATGAGCCATTTCATGTAATGGTGTAGATACATTAGGGTCGGTTAAAACGTATATAATAGCTTGACCATCCATCTGCATCATCATTGCACCACGAGCTGATTTGCCCTCTACATTGTATTGTAGTAAAAGTTCTTTTCCAGTGTTAACTTCTTTTACTTTTATTTCATTAGGTAAAAAATAGTTATTTTTGATAGCATCAATAATTAACTCCGTTTCAGTTATTCGTCTTGCTATAAGTTCAGTATCTATACCCTTTTCTATCCTACTACTTAACAGTTCTTTTTGTCCGTTAAGTATCGATTCGAATGATTCTATTAAGTTATTTCTCCACCTTGTAAATGGTATCTCTTTGTCAAATCTTGCACTTTCTAGTGGAGAAGTTCTCAATCCAAATCTAGCCGTAGCGTCTAAAACAGCATTTCTCATACCTGCCTCATTTGCAAATATTTTTGCAGTCGTGTGTTTTATAGGGAAACTTAAACCATCTATTTCTACATAATAATCACCATCTCTTTTTGCCCTTTCAAAAAACTCAATATCCCCTTTAGGCATAAATTTTTCCCAAAGTTTTTTTACTTCTTTAGCTTTTTCTTCCCATGCTTTTAAAACATCTTCTTTTGTAGTTGGTTTAAAATTGAACAATTCAGACATAGCTTTACTTGCTTTATCTAACCCCTCACCTGCGTTTTCTGGGATTGAAAAACCGTCTTTTTGAAACCTAACTCCCTGTGGTAAATTTTCACCCCCCTTTACAAACTGTATTTTTGAGTACATTTCATCTTTAGAAACACCTTCACGTTTAGCCATCTGTCCAATCATCCAGTCTTGAACAACTGATACTGCTAATGCTTTAGGTCTACTTAAGCCCCACATCTTACGATTTATATCGTATAAACCTCTTATGTTTTTAGCCTTTACACCACCAAATTTTGCAGCAGATTCTATTTTTTCTTGGGTCGCTTTACCTTCTTCGGTAGTGATTTCAGGTTCTGCTTTGGGTTCTCCTTCCTCCACTTTTTCGCTAGCTTTGGCTTCTGGCTGTACAGGTACTTTACCTGCTGCTTGCTCTTGAATGGCATACTCTTTCTTTTTATCTGTTAATGAATTATATAAGTCTACAGCGTCTGGTTTTTGTGCTATATCGATAACCTCTGATGCATTCTCCCCAAGAATTTCATACACGTTGCCTATTTCATCTACAGTTAACTCTCTTCTTTCTGAAGCTATTGGTTCGATGAAATCTAATGCCTCTTGAAACTTATCTTGTGTGATTGTAGGTTCAACAACTTCTTCAGCAGCTTCCTCAATAGGCTCTGGAGCTTCTATTAATTCACCAATTTGATCATTAAGTTTTTTGATTCTCTTATCGTAGATTGTTTTGTCTGGAGCATTTTCAGCTTCTTTTTCTAGTCGCTGTTTGTCTAGCATTACATCTACAACCTTCTTTCTATTTGGTGTATCTGCGGGAACACTTTTAAATGCAGAAGATATTTCATCTACAACAGAAAGTGTTTTTTGTGCCAACGGTGCTTTGCTTGGGTCAAGGTTTACTTGTGCTTGTAAATTATCCTTTAATGCCTGTAATGCTTTGGGGTCTTGAATTTTTTGTGCTAAATCATCAAACTCTTTTGTTGATAAATTAGCAATAGCATTTCTTTTACCTGAACCTACAAGTTCTACTGTAGCACCAATACCACGAAAAGCAATACCTCCAATACCTTCAGCAGCAGCCCCTCGAATTATTTTTTCAGCAACATTGTCTGGTATGTCAAATATTTGATCTTCTTTAGCCCAGTTATATGCTTGCTGAATGCCAATTTCAGATGCTGTTTGTAAACCACCTGTTTCTGCTTCTGCCAAGAATGCATTTAAAAATTTTATTGGATCAGCAGCCCTTTTAAATTTATCACCAAAAGTTTTTACTTCTTCAGCAATAGCACGCTGTAACACTTCTTCTGTTACATTCTCTGGTGCTTCTTTTATAACTTTATTGCCTAACGCTTTTGCAATCTGTTGTGTTACTCCCGGCGCACCCTTAACAGCCTTACTAATACCAAATCTTTCTAACCCAAGATTCATTAAACCAATTGTGGTAGCATATTGTCTTTTTTCGGTTTCTGATAAATCTTTATCTACAACCTCATCCAATGCACCTTTATATGCCATAGTGAAAAACCCACTCATGGCAGGTGTAGCCATAGCAAATACAGATTCTGTTGCACCAAGAAGACCTTCGTTTAGAATATTTCCTTTTTTAATTTTTTCTAAATATTCCTCTGTTGTAGCTTCGTCTTTTAACTGAGAATCTAAAGTATCTTTTACTGCAAGATTTTTTGCAGCTTCTCTAGCATTTTTAAGAGCCTCTTCTCTTGTTTCAGCACCAGCCATTGCAGGATCAATCATAGCTAATGCATCAAAAACAAACCCTACATCTCCTTGTAAAACATTTGTATATCCATTTACCGCAGCATTTCTAAATGCACCTAGTGCGGTTCCTTTTTCTGACTTAGCATCATAGATCGCACTAGTTGTAGCAAGTATATTTCTGTTGAGAGTTACATATTGATTTTGTAAATCTTTTATGTATTGTTCTGGAGTAACACCTGCTGGTAATTCAATCTTGCCTGTTATGTCTTCTCCCGAAAGGATTTTGAATTGAGCTTCAATATCCTTCATTTTTTCTTTGTCAGATTCAACAATTCTTGTTGCCTCTTTTATATACTCTTCTCTATTGGTTTCATCTACAACGCGTGTAGCGATTTCAGGAAACAGCTTTTCTTCTTCAGCAAGAAACTTACCAACAGGTTCAAGTTTTTTTTGTTTTTCCTCAAGTCTTACTTGAGATGCTGTTTTATCCTCTGTAGATAAATTAGGTAATTTGAATGAAGCTAAATCTATAGGTTCTACAGTTGGTTCTTGTGGTGCTGCTACCCCAACAGGTATTGGTTGCTCTACTAAAACAGAAGGTTTAGTTCCACTCTTTTCTGAAGGCTGTGATGGTTGCTGTGATGGGGGAGTATACTTCTCTCCTTGCCAAGAACCACCCAAATAACCACTTGTTTTGTGGTACTTTGATTCATCAGAAAAAGTGGGGTGGTTGGGTTTTTTACCAATATCACCCCAATGTTGCATATTATCTACTTCATTTATAGAAGACTCTAAGCCTTGTTTGTATGCAGCCCTGAAATCATAATTATACCCATAGCCGTTTTCTTTGTAGAATTTATAGTCTCCGTCAGTAATGTTGCCCCGCTTATTTTGTTCAGATAACCACCTCTGAAACTCCTCTTCTTGGTCTGCGCTTAATTTAGTCTCAAATTGCTTTGGGTCTACATTTTCATATCCAACTTCTTGACTACCTACCCAATCTCCACTCTTCTTTGAAGGCTGTGATGGCTGCTGTGATGGCTCTTGTGAGCCTTCGGTAAAACCCACAGAAGCCCCTCCATCGCTTGCTTGCTGATCTGCCTCGTATAAATCAATAAGTTTTCCCAAATCATCATCTGACGCACCTTGAGCTTTGGCTTCTTCTAACAGTCTTTTTAATTCCTCGTTCATTTGGTATTAATTTTTTGCCTTACGTTCTTTATAAAACTTTTCTGCATCAAACGGTTCTTCACTAGAGTTTGTAAAATCAAAAGGTTGTGCAAACTTAGATGTCATTTGCGGAAACTCTAGAATTTTATTAATGATAGCTTTTCTTCCCTTTTCTGTAGCAAAATTGTTTTCATTCTTTTTTGCAAATTTTGTTAAGTCGAATAAAAACGTGCGCGTTTGTGGGTTGGCTTTATCTAAATTGTAAATGTTAACTAGTTCTTTTATTAATCCTTCTTCATCGTCATTTACTCCGCTAAAAGATTTGATCAATTCGTCTAAGCTTTGAACTTTGACTGGGTCTGGTTCGTTTTCGACAACATTTTGTCCCAACATCATCTCTTCCAACTTCTTGTCGTATGCAATTTTTTCATCGTCTCCAAGTTTTGCTTTTTGACGATTGTTGTACTGCTCTGCTAAATCGCTACTGTTTGGTACAACTCCTTCACTGGTAACAGCAACACGCTTCCCATCTACAACTGTTATACCCAACACTGTAACACTGTTTCCAGAAGCATCAGTTAAAGTTGTAGGATCTAGACCAAAATATTGTACTTGTTTAACCTTGCCTGTAGCAGGGTCAAAAGTTGAACTAAACGCTCCCCCACCAAATTCAAAAGTTGTTGGAGTTGGTGATTGACGCATTTGTGCTCTTTTTGTCGCCTCTTCTTGTTCGAAACGTGTGGTATCAAACGTCTGATCAGTAACTCTAACAGGACGAGGAGTGTATGGAGATAACCTCTGTTGTTTGTAAGTATTGTAGTCAGATATAGTTGCGCCAGTTCTGCTTGCTATATCTTTAGCCTTTGCATACTCCATCTGTAACGAAACATCAGAAGCTGCATCTAAAGATTTTTTATAATCCTCAATCAAACTTGGGTCTATCTTTTGTAGTTCAGTTATCAAATCATAACCAGTATAACCTTGTTGTGTTAAGCCTTGTATCGTTTTGTTGGTTTCAGCGTTACGTTTAATCCACTCATCTGTTAGGGCACTTACGCTCTTATCGTCAAATGTAATAGGTTTTAAAGCTGAGTTCAGTTTAGATTGTATTGCGGAATACTTACCATAAACATCTGTACCATCTTGATAGTCTGTATCAAACCCTGAAAAATATTCTCTTTTTAGTTGATTTGACAAGTCTATAGGATCACCATTCTCGTCTCTACCCATAACCATTTTATCTTCTGTAGATAGGGTTTTTAAGTTCTCGTTTATAGCAAATAGTTGTGCCCCTTCTCCAGATATGATAGCAATCTTTGATCTGAAATCGTAAGAGTTAGGGTCTATCTCACCACTCCTTACTTGTTCAATTAAATTTTGAACATTTGAGTTTAAATAACCCTGCATTTCTTTGGGCAAACCTAACTGTTGAACTTTAACCAACTGGTCTCGTAAATCTTGCTGCTCTTTTCTTTTAGCTTCAGACTCAAGAAAGTTACGCTGATTCTCAGTCATAGAAAGCCAACTAAGCTCTCTACTTTCAACAGGTTTGTACTGAAACGCTGCGCTTTTACCTTTTAACAATTCTGATGATAAGTCTGCCATATTTATTTATTTATTGACCAATACCAGACGGTGTGAATGTCCCAAATGCAGGTGATAAGTTTGTTCTACCTGAACCATAAGCAAAAGGACTGTTGTTTTGTGACAGAGAAAGACTTTGCGGAGGAGTGTAACCCAATGAAACTGACGGTGTGAATGTCCCAAATGCAGGTGATAAGTTTGTTCTATTAGACATTCCCGGAGTATAAGTTAAACCTGAACCATAAGCAAAAGGACTGTTGTTTTGTGACAGAGAAAGACTTTGCGGAGGAGTGTAACCCAATGAAACTGTTGGAGGAGTGTCTGTTGGGAGAGTAGCTGTTGGAGGAGTAGCTGTTGGGGGAGTAGTCACATCACCATAAAGGTTTTCTAAACCTCTACCTCCACTTTTCATAGTAGCAATCACACCCAAACCTGTCATTGCTCCTTGTATACCTGCTTGTTGCATACTAAGCCCTTCTTGTCTTGCTTGTTCTGCTAAAGCTAAGTCAAGTTGACCCATTTGCATTTCTTCACCATAAGTTGCTTCTCCCCTCTTACTCATTTCAGCCAACATTGCTTGTGCGTTCTGTTCTCTCATGGCTATATCTGCCATTGCAATGTTGCTGTATGCGTCTGATAAACTTGCTTGTGATCGTCCAATCCCAACTAAACCAGCCCTTCTATCCTCTCCAACAGCTAAACCAGCCCCAGCTGCTCTTTCTGCCATGGTTTCAGCGTAGATTCGCTGCTCTTCTGGAAGACCTAAAGAAGCTCTTCTATTAAGCTCCTCGTAATAAGCTTGATTAAAATCAGCATAATCAATACCTTCTAATGCAGATATTGCAGCCTCTCTTTCTCTTTCGGCTTTTTGTTTATTTATTGTACCCCCCACAGCTTGACCAACACCTATGCCGGTTTGTATCGCTGCTGCTGCTAAAGGAACTGCTAGTGGTAATGCCATGTGTGCAAATTTAATAGTTAAATACCCCTTTACCTTGTATAGTTTGACATTAAAAAGTCAAATGTTGCAGAAATAATTTTATAAATCTTATTTGTTCCACTCTTTATCTTAAACCTTGTGTACAACCAATACCCTCTCAGCTTATCTCCTTCGATGAAGTTTGCATAAGATGTACCGGTTCCAGTTCTCATATAAGCAGTGTATAATTGTCCCTCTTTGTACACAAAGTTTTTACCGGTGGATATTTTACCACGACTATCTTCAACCCCTCCCGATATTGGTTCTGGAGCACCAGTGGTGTCTACAGCATCAATAGCAACAACAAAATCTGCTTCATTCACTATGTCGTCATCTGTTGTAACTTTTAAAGCTGCTGTTTTCCAAATCTTTACTTGATCGCCTCCCATGTTTGAAATAATATCAATGTACGCAGGATAATCAACTCCATAATAACTGTGAGGATTATTGTAATCATCATGCATATATAAGTTACCCCCACGAAAAGAAACAAATTCCATTCCTGCACTACATAAAAACTCAGCCTTAAAACTGTGGAAAGATGTCCACGCCTTCAATCTCTCATTATAAGTTATAGTTTGTGCTGTTGGTGGGAATATAGAAGCCACAGCGTCTACTGGTTTTGATGGGTCTTCTACTCCTCCAAAGAATATATTAAGCTGATTACGAATACTTGCATATTGTGGTCTTAGAGGTATTTGCAAAGTTATCGTAGTCGAAGTGATTGCTTGAATTGCAAACAAATCATCTATACCTCCCCACTGAACAGAACCATCAAAGTTTTGCTGTCTTGGCACTACTAATTTGATATACTGTCCAACATAAATGTCGTACAACGAAGTATCAGCTACAGTAAATGTTAATCTACTTGTAGCAGAAGCATAAGAAATAGATGTAGATGCTGCACCACTTAATTCTGTATTCCATTGTAGTGTTATAGTGTACTCGTCTGTTCTCTTGTCATAAGCACCAAACGCTCTAGAGGTTTCAGGCGAATTTATCATTTCGCGGAAAACCCTCTTGAAATATTTATTCATTCCCTGCTCAGAGATTGGTGTTATACCATCTTGAGAAATTCTACAAACCTGCCCTCTGTTTGCATCAACAAAGTATTTTCTATAATTGTTAGCAGCAAAAGATTCAGGATGTGTACCTATTCCCGCAGCAATACCATAATATACCACATCGCTAACTGGAGTATTTGCACCAATAGTTATGTTTGAACCATCTAAAGTGGTAGTAACAGCCCTATCGCTCTCTACATATCCTGTGTCGTTTTCGTGGAAAATAAACGTCTTACTTCCATCAGTATGCATGTGTTGGATTGCTCTAAGTGCACCATTTGCGTCCTTGAAGTTTAAATCATATATTGTACCCAAACCATTAAAGCCTTGTTCTGGTAATAACGGTTCTGAAAACCTTATAGTGGTAGGTCGTGTAACCTCTCCTAAAAACCCTGTGATATCCTCTTGTTGTGAAGTAGACCTTATACTTCTGTTTGGTCTACCTGCTCCCCAAGTTTTAGATGGAACTTTGTCAAAATAATTTGCTTCTTCTAAAACGTAATTAAAGACTTGTGTTTGCGCTGTATCAGAAAGTGCTGTTAGCACCGATCTCCACATATAAGTTCTAGGCTTCAAGAAACAGTCCCCATTTGTCAGTTCTATAATCGCACTTTGTGCTGAGTTTTGAGTTTGAACATTACCAACGTGATAGTACCTTGAGTTAGCAGTGTCTGCGCTAATTGTACCAGTGTACATTTCATAATAAAACTCTGGAGCTTTCTCTTTCTCAGGTGTGTAAATTTCACACAACATACCTCTAATAGCAGTTGCTCCCTCAAAAACTGCCGTACCAGCGGAGTTTGTTTTATCAAAAATACCATTAGCTCCTACAAGATTGCTTGGTAAGTCATTAGGTCTAATAGCAATTGCGTTTATCTCAGAGTCATAGAAAACTATTTCAGCATCAGCCTCGGCTTCAAAATACTGACCAGAAACTGTTGGGGCGTAGGGAGCTGTTGAAGTTAAATAATAACAAAACCGTATTCTATCTCCCGGAACATAATCGTATGCTAATGGTGTGTTGTTAAAACTTGTATAACCAACAGTACTATTTTGTAATGAGTTCAGCGGAATATAGATTAACTCCATGTCAGATATTGACGTGGCTGTCAAACTTATTGCAGAATCTATTGCTCTGTAATCATTTCGCAAGAACCCCCTGTAAAAATAAACACCATCTAGCGGGTTTGTGTTACCATTACTTAGTTTAGGTAAGCCGATAACTCTAGATAAAGGAAAAGACACAAATCTCTCTATACCATTAGAATTTGTTTTGAGGATATGGTAGTGTGTTGCCCATTCAGGAGCATCGTGGCTTAAATCTATTTGAGCATATCTTTGTCCAATATCTGCAAAATATAAACCTGCTATAGATTGCGCTGTTGCGGAATCGTAACTTTTATCTCTCCACCAAGGATTGTATGCAGAAAAACCATCGTGCTCTATCGCTGTTGTCAATCTTCCGTACTTGTCGCTGTATGCAATTGCGAACTTTTGCTGACTACCCCTTTTAAATGTTTGTGTTGTCAAATTACTTGTTCCAACTTTAGCTGTCGGTACAACTTTCATTCTGACATTTGTTGTCCAAACAAAACCCACATTGTCTGGGGAAGGTTGTACAAGCAAGTAGTTACTTCCACCAAAAGCAGCAGAAGCAGCAGTTGCTAAAAACAAGCCAAAAACTTCTCTACCTTCATTTATTAAATATAAATCTTTTGAGTTATTGATTGTATCTACAAAGCTGTTTAATAAACCAGAGACAGAACTTGTAACAGCAACCACACTCACAGTTGTTGTTTTTGCTGTTGAAAGTGTACTATAATTAGAACCACCACCAGCAGATATATAATAATCTATGGTTAACCCCACAGTGTATTCCGTACCTACTTTAATTGTTGAAGGAAACCTAAAAGCTATACCGTTTGGGAAAAATATTTCAGGAGCAAAATTTATTTCTTCCGTTACCGCTAAACCAACAGTTGTACCATTATAGTAAAACAAATCTATAGTGTCTGATAAAGTGTTATAAGGGTTATCTTTTTCAAAAAACAGTACACTTGGTGGATTTTCGTTTATACTATTTTCACCATCTAAACTATAAGGTTTTCCCTCTGTGAAGTTAGCGTACAGAACTCTGTTGCGGGAGGTGATAGACTGAGCCTTTGCTTTGGGTGGAACCCATGACATCAACTGTGTTGTGTCGTTAGTGTCTAATGGCATAGTCGCCTCTGATGCATCGTAAACATAAACGGTCTGCAACCTTGTTGTGTAAACATAGTTGTTTATGTCGTTTAAGTTTATAGATTTTGCCAACTTCCAATCTTCGGGAGTCTTGTCGTTAAGAACTCTACGCACAGCAATTTTAATAGTCTTGTAGATAGACGCATCTGGCACATCAACAAAAAGTCTAACAGCATTGTTTATCTTATTGCCGTTTGAGTAGGTTGTAATATTAATTAAACTGTCCAATTGCGACACGCTTGTTAAAAATGTTGACACTGGACTCCAAGAACTTTCTCGCCCATCAGCTCTGACATATTTAACTTTAAATTGAAATAAACTATCTGCGATAAAGTTATAGTCAGACCCGGTAGATGTATAGTTCGCAACAGGCTGATACAAGTGGGGCTTTACAATATTTGTAAAACTCTCCTCTGTTAGATTTCCATAAATGTAACCAGCAGGACAAATTTCCCACCCACTATTTGGTGTAAAAACACTTGTTGACGTTGTGGGTGCTGTGCTGTTAGATGTTACAGCTCTATAAAACATTACCACAGGTGCAGGACTACCGTTTTCAGCTGTTATAAAAATGTTTCGAGAATAAACGTCTCCCTCCCTCACATTACTTGGAGCCACAGAGTCATAGTTTCCAAAAAACTTTTTATACTTGAAAGCACCACCTGTCTGGATAGTGTCGTATGTCCTAAGACCTTGGTTGATGTCTATATTCTTAGGCTCACCATAGTTATCTGTAAACAGCAAATACGTTGTATCGTTAGCATCGATCACATTGATAGCTGTTACTAAAAAGTTAGGGTTTAGGTTTAGAGTATTGTTTACATCAGCTAATATTGTCTGATACTCATTAAACTTGTAATTGAAGGCAAATATTCTATTATCACCCTCATCATTGTAAACGATAAATATTACCCTAAAGTTAGCCTCATCATCTATTGCACCAATAACAGTGTTTTCTCCGGATGGTAAACTTTGAGCACCAATAACACGGTTTCCTTCTGCGTCAGTGATGATTCCTACACTTCCTCGTTCGCTGTTGCCGTTTCTAATGTTTAAGGCATAGCGATACATCCCTGCTTCCAATAAAGACTCAGCAAGGTCTTGATTCATTCCCTTCTCAAAAGTGCGTTTCTCTAAAGCCATCTTTAATATTTAGCAGAACCGTTTTTAGTGGTTCTTGATGCATTTATCATGTTACCCATAGACTCACTTGCAAACCTCACTTTAGCGTGATGTTTTGCGTTTAAGTAATCGTTTCTTGCAATTTGTCTTTCTCCGGGACTGTAGCTTCGTTTAAATTTCATTAGACGATAATGAGTACCGTACTCAATAGCTTCTACTAAAAACGGATGAACAAGATACTCTGCTCCAACTTTACTTGGATCACCTAAGTATTCAATTATAACTTGTCCTCCAACATTAGATGAAAACTCAACAAGACCTCTGTCCCAGTCCATTCTGTAAGTGTAAGCACCTCCACCTTTGTTTCCATACCATCTACCCAAAGCTTGACCGTTTCTAAACATTGAAGCATAGTCTGTTGGGGTAATGCTAAACGGAGCACCAGTATTTGATGCTTGAACTTGATTGGAACCTGTTGTTGGATTGTAGCTACCTTGAGCGTTTACAATCAAACTGTTGTCGGTAAAGATTTCAACATATCTTCCATTAGCATCAGCAAACCCCAAACGTATTACTCGAATTACATCTTGTGGTAAAGTTGCACGACTTGAATCACCAACCTCTAATACCTCAACCTTTGGTACACCAGAAACATCATAATGTAAATCTTTCAGTGTGTTTATAGCAGCACGAAGTGTTCTCGGATATTCGTGCATAGAGTCTTGCCCTTTGTCAATAAGATAACCTCTAACTATGCTGTCTAATGTGTACTGTGTCATACTCCGTCATTTTGATTATCTCGTGGCACTTGTATCTGTATTGATAAAAGCTGTAAAGCGAGTTGAATAATTTCGTACTCAAGATCAGCAGGAGCCGGCATATCATCGTCTGCACTCAAAGAAGTCGCATCTGGTATCAAGCGGACAAACAGCTTAAACTCTTCGTCAAAATCAGCACCTTGTATATAAACCCTATCTTTTTCGGGAATATATCCCAATCTACCCTCTAATTGAAAAGCATCTAATCCTCTAAACATAGAGTTAAACCCAGCATCCAAAGGAACCATTAACTCATCAATGTCTGATGCTGGTGCTACATGGTATATTCCCATATTATTCAACAGCGACTCTAAAGTTCGAATCGGCAATTTTGCATACCACTTGTTGCGGAAAATATCCTTTTGGATAGGTAAAACATACTCCCGAAAACATTCATAAGGAATTGTGTCAATACCCTGAGACTTGTTGGCATAAATTAAATCGCGAAGAATTTTGTTGGTTGCTTGAGACGCAGCTAATATTGCCTCTTGTCTTGAAATTTTACCACCAACAACTTTCTGTCCATATAATTTTTGAACCTGTTCCCCTAATCGATAAATCGTTGCCATTAACTATTTTGTTCTAAATTAGACAAGTTGTACAAGTCTCCCTCACGAATTTCTATACCCATGTACTTGCAAATCTTCCATACCAAATCTTCAAACTCTTCTACCTCAAAATCTGTACTGTTTCCGGGTGTTACTCCTGCGTTTGGATTTGTAGTTATACCACCTGTTGCAGCAAAAACCTCTTCACTTCCACTTAAGGTGTAATTCCACCAAGGTAATAAAGGTTCTTTTAAATATGTAATTGTTATGTTGGTTAAACTCAAAGGGTAGACTTCAAACTTGTCATCCATGTTTCGCATGATTGGAAACTGTAAAGATGGTTTGTTCACCTCTGATCCAAGTCGTTCTGCCCACTCGCTATCTCTAACAAGTTCAATTGGTGCTAGTCTCGCTTCATCTTTAAAAACATAATGCGCATAAGCACTGCTGTAGTGTAGATAATCTGATGGTTTTGTAGCATTGCCACTACTTACAGTTATACTCTGCACCTTCTTAATAGAAGAAAACATATCAGAGATATCATAGTTATACTCGTAGCCCATGTTGTTGGCTCGATTGTACATTTCTTCAATGTACTCTCTTTGAGCAAACTCAGCATATCTGTTGAACTCAAGAGGTGTTAAAACACCACCTACTTGGTTCTTATTTGCTAATTGTTGAACTACTTTGTATACCTTATCTATTAGCATATTTATTAGCTTATTGAGGTTGGGTATGAGCTGTAGAAGATAACAACTTTACCTTCTGCGGAGTTCCATTCGCTATAGTTGCCACCACCATCTGCATTGCTCAGATAAAGACCGTTCCCAGCTACAGTAATCGCACTAACCGTATTAGCTACAATCGGAGCCATTGCGTAAGAACCATCAGTTGGACTACCAGCTGCTAAGGTTGAGGAAATTCCACCGGTTCTCCAAACAGCCCTTCCAGCAGCATAAGCATTACCCGAAGCGGTATCACTCAGGAATGTGAAATCTACAATCTGTGTACCTGCGCTTGGTGCAATGTTTAAATAAACTTGAGCACTGTGAATGTGGATAATTCTTCCCGAACCGCCCGGTATCAACTCTATAGACGTGCTGTCCAAACTTGAAATTGTCCCAGAACTCAAAGTAACAACAGCTCTAGTAAAATTGCCTTGCAATGTAGTCACAGTTGTAGTAGAAGAAACAACAGATTCAAAATTATAAGACCTTTGTGGTGTAACCAACATTTCACCAGCAGTTGCTGCTTTGAGAACTGTTGCTACTAATTGACTCTCAGCATTTGCTCCCGGATCACTCGATGTCAAGTTACCACTGGTGGACAAGTACAGTCTATCGCCAGCATTATAACTTAAAGTGTTAACTTCTTCAAACCAACCATGAACCAGAGCTCTACCAGATTGAGCACTTGCAATATCGTCATAGATTAAACCAATCGCTCTTGCTGTAGAAGCCGAAGTGTTGTCAGCTAACGAAACCTCTGGTAAACCGGTAGTGGAATCATAACCTGAAACATATACAGCTTTACCTTTTGCTAAAGTTGAGCCGGTGTCATTATAAACGTGTAAAAATAACGCTCTACCCTCTAAAGATACTGTCGCTAAGTTGTCATTGTAAGTTGCAACTACACCATAAGGTATTGCGTCAACAAACATGTCCCCAACGATGTCTTGAATAGATTCGCTACTTCCACCAATACCATAAATTTTTCTAGATGGTGCAGAAGGGTCTTGTGCGGAACTACCTTGGCAGTTTGTTATAGACTTTATCTCAGCAATAATGTCGTCTAAAGCTGCTGTCTTATTGTTTGTAACAGCTTCTCTAAACTGTAGTGCTAAAGAACAAACATAAGTATAATTACTCAACAGTTGAGCATAATTACTTCTTCTACTTGTTGCTGCATTTTCAACTTGCTGTCTGAGCAACTCTATACAATCGTAAACATCAGTGAGGCTGTTGGTTGCGCTAATAGGTTCGTTGTCATAACCAACTCCAGACTCTTGATATACAAAAGCATCAAAGCCTGTGGTGGCAGCAATGCTATAAGTCACATCATAAGATAATGTTGTTTGCATTGCACCAGTCCATAGATTGGATGTGGTAATGTATAAATCAGTTGTTACGTTTGATACTGTCTCTACAATGTTTGGTTGACCGCTACCGGTTGGATATTGTACAGTTAAAGTTCTTGATGCAGCACTAACTGTTCCGTTATCTACAGTGTAAGGTGTTTCATCGTCTACTCTAAAAGATGGAGCATATACATCTGTGTCGGATACAATGAGTGGTGTGCGGGAATCTATTTGAAAACTGATAGTGTGAGTATCGCTTACCCCAACATCAGCAACAAAATTAAAATAATACTTTCCCTTTTTGATGTTATTGTTAGCATCCAAAGGAACTGTAATGACAGTGTTAGAAGCACCACTTAATATATCACTTGTAGTACCAGACAAGTTATTATAAATGTCTGCGTCATTATATTGAATCTGAAGTTTACCCGAATCCCCAGAACCTGCTGTGACAACAAATGTGTTGTTTAAGTTCTGTGTACCTGTTCGAAGTAATTTTACCGATATAGCCATTTTTAGAGTAGTTTGTAGAAACAAAAGTACCCTATGCCCATTGTTGTATTTTGTAAAAACTATTTTAGCCTAACTGACCTTATACCAGAATTATTGTATTTGGGTAACCAATCTGATGCGGTAAACTTGTTCTCAATAACAGTCTTAGGTTTTTTGGTAGCAATAAGTGTCATACCCGCAGCCATTGCACAGTCAAACTCTGTTCTTTTAATAGGATCAAACTTCTGCCAATCACTTATTAATTCTAAAAATGGACAAAACCCATGACTCTTGGTTTCCTCGTTATAACCAATAAAGTCTTCGATATGAGCTTGGGTTATATTACTTAACGCCTCACCAGCATCTGAACTTGTCATAGGCATTCCTCTGTGTCCTTTTATACGCTTCTTTAAAGAGTCCGGATCTAATGGGTTAAACATACAATATCCATCATAACCACGCTTATCAAAATAATCTAGTACACCATACACGTTTTTCTCACACAAAAACTCAGAAGAATAAAATACACACTGCATCAGCATATCTTCTGCTTGTTCGTGAGGATGGTTTGTTCTAGCTAAATATTGACAAACCCAAGCCATTTTCATATTGGGGTATTTGTAGTGCTGTTGTAACAAAGTGTAAGCAACACCATTAGATCCTTTTTCTGTTGTGGCTCTGTGTGCAAAGGGGTCGGCTCCGGTTTTGCAGAAGTCTCTTGTTGGCTTCCAGTGACCCCCAAAACGCTCTTTTCTATTTCTATCTTCTTCTGGAGGCATCCATGCCACAAGCCATTTACCGTTCGTATCTGGTTTAAATACAACATTGGTGTCCTTAACACCATCTTCCCACATAAAATTACCTCTTACTGGTTCTGCTATGGGATCCAAGTTCATACTATGGGTATACTGTTCGTATAGCTTCCTCTTGTTGTAACGATTGGTATTTTGTACAATAGCAAAGCAGTCATCAATATTGCGGGGAAACTTTCGTTTCCAGTCTACCAGATCATCACCCTCTAAAGCACTTTCTTCCGCATCTAACCATTTAGCAGCCTCTTCCATATTTGAGTAACCAAACTCATCTATAAAACCACCCTCTAACAGACCATACTCTGCAGGGAAGAACAAGGGTATTAATGTAGTTGCTGTTCTGCCGTTACTGTTTAGCTTTTTAGGATTTGAACCTTGCCATATTTTAAAAGCTGCTTCTCCTCCCCCTTTCTCCATCTCTTCCACAGTTGTTGCCCAAAAAGAAAACCCTACAATCTTTTTACCTACAATACAACAAATCTTGGAAATCTGTTGAGTCTTATAAGCATCGGAATCGATGCGTTTACCAAACTCATCTTGAAACTGAAAAGTTGTCCTTTGACCATCTGTTGCTGTTTCGGTAGATGGGAATGCGTAGATACGAGAATTTAATACTTCTCGGTACTCTTTCTTTTCTCCCTTAGACGATTTACGCTGTGGTTCTGCAAAAAGTAATTCGCGGGAAACAGTGGTGTAGCCAGTATCAATTGGTTTCCAATAAGAAGGAAGTCTCTGCCAAGAACCAACAAGTTTAGTCAACATGCCTTTAGAATCAGTATCCGTCTTAGACTGCATAGCAAAGAGTGCGTTGTACCTCTCTGTGGTATCCCAATACCCATGGCTATTACCTAATACGGTTTTACCCGAACGACGAGTTCCAAAGTAACAAAGCCCTGTGTGATCTTCATGCTTTTTTGTCCACCAAATAGCATAGCTGATGTCTCTGTGTAAATCTACAAACTTAGGATTACCAAATCCACCATCTAAATCTTCAATCGGTATTAACCAATACTGTAAAGTCATATAATAATGACCAGTAACCCATTCTAAATTGTCTCCGCTATAAAACCAAAAACCATTTCTTCTCCTTTCCCATTCCGTATCTAAGAATTGTTTTTTGCGGTTATCAGAATTGGGTAAAGCGTCCATTTCCTTTTTGAAAGCTTCGGTATAGTAAGGAAATTTTCTTTGATGTCGAGGTTTGCCGTAGTTAGCAATGCTCTTGTAATCTTTCGGTGGTTCGGGTAATTCTATATCAAAATGCCACTCACAATTAGGTACATCTTTCGCAAAGTTTCTTATGCGACGAAAATTCTTGTAAGCAATTTTACACTCTTCCGCACTCATGGTCTCCTGATGTAAGATTCAACAGTTCCGTCTTCTGCTTTAGTTCTACGCTCTTGCTGTTCGGCTAGAATTGTTTTATCTATCTTGGAAAGTATTTGCTCTAAGTTTGAGGTTATAGTTAAAGATTTTTCACTCCAAGTAACAAAGTTTTTAAACGGAGCACTTTCTTCTTTGAAATCAATATTAGCGTCTTCTATTTCCTTTGAGAGTTTTTTAATCTGTGATTTTATGGAAAAGTATACATCACAATAAGGAGAATTGTAAAACTCTTTCAATAACTCTTTGGCTTCGTTCTCAGACAAAGCATCTATATCTTCAGCTTTCATTTCGTAATTAATTCTAACTACAAAACTACTTGTGAGTAAAACTTATAATTTGTAATTACTTACCGCCTCTGGCTCGTCTGTCTCCGGGCATATCTGACTTGCTACCTCTGTTGGCGCTTTTAGACTTTACTGTAAACCCATTTTTAGTGTGTGCAACGTCTTGGTCTTTTTTAGGTTTGAGCTTTCTACGAACTCTTTTGAGTTCAGCCCTTTTCTTCAAACCCTCTTTACTTGTTGATCGTTTAACATCTGCTTTAAGTTTCTTTTTGTAAGACTCTTTACCTTTTGCAGATTTATAGTATTTCATTGTTTTTCCGGGCATGACTATCTTTTTTTACCTTTATGGAGTCCGTGACTTGCAAACTGTTTACCTTTCTTCGTTGCTGCTCTTTTTTTCTTATTAGCTTCAGCTAATTTTTTTCTACCAGCAGGTGTACTTTTTAACTTCTTTATGGTAGCAGAAGGAGCATAAACCTCACCGGTTTGAGACGAAGGTTTACCACTAGGAGTTCTCCACTCCTGCTCAGTCCATCTCTTTAAACTCTGTTGTGGTTTTTTCAGTGCCATTATTTATACCCTCCTCCTTTGGCTTTATATTGTTTGGCTAACATTTGTGCCTTTCTAGCTGACCATTGTCCAGCCCTACCACCCTTAGAACCAGCCTTTATCTTTTCAAATAAAGCTTTACGCATAGTTGGTTTTGTGTAGTTTCCCGCTTCGTTTACTTTTGACTTTGTCTTTTTCATAATTTAACAGTTCCATCTTTTTCGTGCTGCCTTACCTCTTTCGCCAGTCCAACCTCTACTTCTTGCACAAAATGATTTTTTACGAGCCTTGTCCTTCTTTGTTTTAGGGTTTGGAGCAGGAGGTTTCAAATTCGACCCTGTTGTACGATTATATTTTTTTCTCCCCTTTGCTGTCAAACCAGCCCCCTTGCTGACAGGAAGTTTTTCTCCACGTCCTACAGACAAATTTACCTGTTTCTTACTTGCCATTAGTTGTTGTGTATTGAATGACAGATGTCTTGTTTTTCCATAACTAGTTTCATAACATCAATAGTTTTTTCAAGTTCTAGTATGTAATTCATAACTTCTTCGTCAACCATTGTGTTGAA
>Ga0208795_1000206_pt1 | contig 30189 bp, 37 predicted proteins | sample CB_VirMetaG_6_FD_184541 | JGI IMG/M metagenome (GOLD analysis project Ga0208795, IMG submission 184541) | Freshwater to marine saline gradient viral communities from Chesapeake Bay - CB_1508_2 Viral MetaG (SPAdes) (version 4) | ecosystem: Environmental > Aquatic > Marine > Coastal | place: USA... | reverse complement strand
TCATCCCAATTGGGCGGTCATTTATAAGTCTACCTCCCTCCATTTTTAAATTATTCATAACGCTTGTTTTAATTATTTATACGAAGTTACGAAAAAAAAATTATCAGATATATTGAGGTAATGGGTTCTCAGAGCATATACGCACACACCCCTCAAAAAGAAAGTCATTTTTTTTTAATCAAATTTGAGCAAAAACATCTGTAACTTCTGATTTTTTTAGCTTTTTTCTAGAGAGTATATGGCACATGCATGTATGCAAATAGTTTAGCTTTTTATTGCACATCTAATGCTTTGTCGATTCTACGAAAGCCATTGCTATAGCTAGTCTATGTGTGCAATAACATTGCATAACTGAAATGAAAATTAAACATTGTCTCTTCAAAGAGACATCTGCAAAGCCTTGATATCATTGAGATACAGAGACATCTCTGTTAACCTATTCCCCATTGAATTCATAACCTAACAATTTGATGTGATGACAATCAGCATTTACATAGTATAGATAGCAAGAATCATAGTATAGATTACAAGAAACATTTGATATAAAAAAACCCATACAATTAGAGTATAATTAGAATTAAATTATGTATATTTGATAAGGGTTAATCCCATATATGAATAGATAATCTAAACAATTGAAAATCAGTAAATTATGAGCAAAATGAACAACAAATCAAGTCAAATCACTGCAATCAGCAGTAAGAATGAGCCAATTATGAAGAACTTAAACACACAAATCGACGATTTATTGAAAGAATTTAACCGACATGAAGATGGGGCATTGGTCTATGATGATTTATGGGATTATGATGCAGATGTCACATTAGAAAACTTTGTAGAATTCATTAAAGAGCGTTTAACAATTAAAAACAATTAGAAACTATGAGAGAACATTTATTACAAATCGAAAACGATTTCTTATCATCTGCTGATGTTAGAAGTCATATGAACATCGCTAGGATAGATGCATTAGCCATCGACATTAAAGATAAGCGAAAAAGCCAATTCGACCAATCGCTGAAATTTGCAAAGCTAGTCAAAGCTAGTTTCGATTGGTTTAAATCTGAAGATGGTCAAACAACTATGAATGACAATGGATTGACATGGACAAACGAAGATTTTTACACCAAAGCTATCTGTGTATCTAAAGCACATTTTTATCGGGTAATAAAGGTAGCTAAGATATGTGAAGATATGCCACAAGTAGTTAAGGATTACAAGCGAGAGTGTACTGCTGAAGAGAATATTGGTAATCCCGTAGAGCGTAGTGTAGCTGAATTAATCAAAAGAGCGAATGGCACAAGTACTAGCCAAGACGATAACGAAACATCTACAGAGACATTGGTGACATTTTCGATGAAGAAAACCATGTTTGAAGATGGCAAAGGTTTATCCATCAGAATCAATTCACTTGGTGAGGTTAATACTAGCGGTGATGCACATTCAAAAATTTCAGAGGATTTAATAGAACAATTAGGTAAGATAGCAATAGCAATTGCTGAAGCAAATTAATCAGTTTAACATACAATTAGAAAATTTATGATACAACAAATTAAAGACGAGATAGTATATCTCAAGGAAAACAGACAAGACAGAAGCATTATGCATGGTTATCACCAATCCCCATCGCCAAGGGAAATGCATAAAGGTGCAAAGTCTTACGACGTACAAGGATTAAAGAAAAGAGATTTAGATAACTTACTTACTATCGATGGTGATTATACATCGAAGTTTACCATTGGTATTGAGATTGAGAAGAACAGATTTTATCGTCGAATTTACGAGGAATTGAATCTGATTAAAGGTTATGAGACAGATGGGTCATGTGGTTATGAAGCAATTACTAATATTCTACCATTACTACCTCCATCTAATTGGAGAAACAAAATTTTTAACATGTTCCACGAAGCCAAATATATCATTGAAGATAGTTACTCACCTAGTAATCATAAATGTGGTGGACATATAACAATTAGTGTAGATGGAATGTCATCTACAGAACTGCATCAGCGATTAAGAAAGCATGTTGGTGTATTGTATTCTATGTTCCAAAAAAGGTTTAAGAATGGGTATTGTAATTGGAATATGAGAATGCTTGAAACAGAGCCATCATTCAACAGATGGAATCCTGCAAGTCAAAAAGATGGTGTAGATTATCGTGGTGATTTTCATGGCAAATACCAAGTCTGTCTTGATAAAGGTAATGGATTGGTAGAGTTTAGATTACCATCACGATTTACATCTGTAAAACAGACGATGAGACGATACGAGTTGTTTTATGTGCTAATGGATGTGGCAGTAAATAAGCCCAATACAAGCCATGATGCTTTGCTTAAACGATGTAAGCCTATCTTGATGTCGATGTATGAGAAGGATGAAGTTAAAGTTGACTATGTACTTGCACAAGCAAAGCATTGGAAGAACTTTATAATGAGAGGTAAAATGGATGATACAATCAAGCCATTCTGCTCCAATTACATCCAAACGCTTGAAAGGTATGAGAATAACTTGAGAAGGCGTTAAGCTATCGGTTAAGGTGATTGTCTCTTCAAAGAGACATCACCTTTCTGTATCGAGATGTGTATCTCGGCTGATGATTCTAAAAGGATGAAACAGAAACCATTTAACAATTAGAAATATGAATTTATTACAATCGCAACATCAAGATTTCCTTGAATGGATGATGTCTGAAAATGTCGTTAAAATCAATACCGATGGTAGAGATTATTGGACAAGCCAAGACGCACAATATCGTAACAAGTTGTACACTATGCAAGATGCATGGAATTACTTTAAAAGAGAATTTTTAACCAATTAAACAATTAGAATTATGACAAGAACAATTAAATTTAGGACAGACCAAGCAAAGAATTGGATAGTCACAAAGCAGTTTAAAGACCAACTACACCTATCTAATTGGATTGGTTACATCTGTAGAACAAAAAATTACTTACTTGACGAAGTCTTTGAAGAAGAATCTAAAAACGATGAGATATGAAAAAAGTAGAAGCTACACTATATGCCACAATGATGATTTTGCTAACAATTTTTTGTATTCTAATCATTGCAAAAAAAGAAGATTTTGACATTTACACAATTATTTCTGTGCAAACATTGGCGATGATAAACATCGTGATTTTAATATTTATAACTAGAAGAAATGGAAGAGCATAGAATTGTAAACAATCTACACATAGTTGACAAAGATGGTCACATATATGTGTATACAGAAGCAGAATACCAACACCAAAATTGGTGGGAAAAAATATTGATCAAATTTAATTTAAAATAGACATGAGAATTACAAAAAAACAAAAACAGATTTTTGAAGCACATCTAGATGCTTTTATGAAGGACAAATTCGACGTATCAAACTTTAGTAAACCCAACGATAGCGGTAATGATTCACCGAACAGATTGCACGAATTATTGTTATCAGGTAAAACTTGTAGGTCACTATGGGATTACATATGGCAAAACAACGTCAGTATAGAGAGCCAATTGATGGCTTCTAACAAGGTGTTTGGATTCATCAGCGAGAAAGCTAAGAAAGACTCAAGAACGGGGTTTAAAGAATTTTTAAATAAACCAATGCTAAACATTAGATAATATGAAATCAACAGAAAAATTCGCAAGAAAGTGCGACATCACAAACGAAGGAATGAACGAAGGTTACTGCATACTCGATGGATTAATGTACATCAAGTACGACATGGATATGCTACAACACATTACAGATGAAACGGATTACGATACTCTTGAAGATGCGTATGAGGATGACTATTACTACCATACTGAATGGGAAGAGATAGCAGATGATTCTTGGTTCAGCAAAGATGGTGAGAGATTTAGTGGTGACGATTACTAGCTTGTATACAAGTAAAAACAAGTAAAAACAAGTGAGTGCTAACGATAGCGTAAATAGGTTCGATTCCTATGCTCACATCTAACTAGGATAAAGTCCTTTCCGTTTAAATAGGCATTTTAATTTATGTATAAAGTAGTAACATTAGACGAATTTGGTCTTAACGTAACGCAAGAAGATGGGTTTAAAAACTCAGCAGATGCAGAGCAAGAGGCTAAGGAATGCATCGAAAGATGGGGTAAATATGGTCAGGATTTTTGGGTAGAACCATACGAACCTACACCATACAAAGAACCGAAAGTATATGCTCATCCAAATTCAGTAGATGGGTGGGAAGATATGTATCCACTAGATGAAAATTAATTTAAACCAAAAAACAATTAGAAATTATGAGCACAGAAAACACATTTAACATCTCCTATTATAGTAATGGATTGAAAAGAACGTATGGTGATGAAACAAACCTAGAAATAGAAGATGCCTTAGAAATTTTAATCGACTACGATTTGGTAAGTAGTCAATATTCAGAAGAAGAACTGCAAGATGAACTTGAAAACATGCAGTCTGTTTTTTGGATGGGAAATGCATTCTTTGAAATTAAAATAACTAAAAACCTGCTAAGTCAATGATAGCAAGGAGAACTTGCGTATGTCTAATTTATGTCTTATATTTGTCTAATTCTAATCAGAAGTCTGTCTCTTCAAAGAGACTCTTCGTAAATCAAATTCACAATGTGTGTAATTATTATTAAAAAAAAGGGCGTGGTAATGCCTAGAGAAATTGCCAAAACATCTAGTAAAATTAATCCTCATGGATTAGGAATTGTATGGCTAGATACATACGAGGTAACATACCACAAATCAAACGAGTACAATCTTCTGTCAACAGAAAGACCATTTATTGCTCACTTTAGGTATGCTACAATTGGTGAGGTGTCTGTTAAGAATACGCATCCATTCATATGCGGAAACAACAGAGATGAACTACTAATGCAAAATGGTACTGTAAAAGGATATGGTTCTAAAACAATGACAGATACGCAAGACCTAGCAAATAAATTAGGCAATGTCTCTAGACGAGAATGGAAGAATTCACTAGAGAAGTTTGATTCAAGGTTTGTTACTATCAATACGAGAACTAGAACATATCAAATGTACAACAGAAATGATTGGCACAAGAGAGATGGGATTTGGTATTCCAAAGAAAATGTATTACAAGATAACCTTGTTGCTACATATGGAACACTTAAACGAGGTGAAGGAAATCACCATTATGTAAAAACTGCAAAGTATATTGGTAGAGGGGTAACGGCAGAAAAATACCCTTTAGTGATTAAAGGTTTACCATACGTTTACAAGGAGTCAGGTGTTGGTCATCAAGTTGAGGTAGATGTGTTTAAAGTTAGTGATTCAAGGTTGCAAAGGATGGATGTGTTGGAGTCTCATCCTAGATGGTATAAGCGTGAAGAAGTTAATATCGAAGTTAATGGTAAAACATTAACGTGTTGGTTGTATTTCATGACAGATGCTAGGGATGAAAGGATGCCATTACATCAAAGGTTTGGAACTAACTATAACCTATCTATAGTCAAAGACATTGATGTTATTGACGCTGAGGTAATAGAAGCAGATTGTAAGCAGTTTACATTTTTTAATGAGGAAACAACATTAGAGTCTCCTTATTGTGTTGATTGCTTTCACGATTTAGACTACGATGGTTTTTCTCATTACCATTGTAATGGTTGTGATTCTTGGTTTTCAGAATCAGAAGTATCTAGTTTAGTTTAATAATTTAGGAGTCTCTTTGAAGAGACTCCTATCTGTATACAGATGAGTGTCTGTACTGACGATTCCTAAAGGATGAAACAGATAATTTAATTTAATATAATATTATGAGTTTTACTTACACAAAAATTCAAGAAGCAAAGGCTCTGCTGAAAGAAGCAGGTTATTTTACCGACAATCTATGGCACATAGATGATGTCAAAACAAAAGTTAAGCACATCCCTGAAGATGATGCTCAAGAGGTATTAGATATGGCTCTAACAAATGAATTCGTTATGGAGTCTGTACACCAAGCGATTACATTTGAAATCAGAAAGATGAACCTTACACTAAAGTATGATGAGTAAAGTTTATTACAAGGTAAGGTATGCTAAGAAAATAATCAAGCTAGTGTTAGCTGATTCTAAGTGGCACGCAATAGAGCAAGTTTATAGTCAGAACAAAGAGCAATATCCTTGGATCGATAGATCCAAGTTTACTGCGGTTATTAACGATGCTAGAGCATCAAAAAATTATTGGAAAACAAGATGAAAAAATTATCAAAAAATGAAGCAAAAGTATTAAAACTTTATATGCAAGGTTATAAGTCGGTAGCAATATCAAAAATCTTAAAAACAAAATATGGAACAAGTTATAGTGAAAAAACTATAGCTACATACAAAAATAGGATAAAAGGTAAGTTAGGCTTAGAGAGGTCTGTAAATGACTATATAATGGTTAAGGTAGCAATAGATAAAAAACAGATTTAAAATGAAAGTTATAAAACTTACAGTACACTTGTATTATGGTGGTGAGCGTCCAAATGAAACTAAATTTACAAATGACATAGATTTAGCTAGGAAATGGGTTCTAGAAGCCGAACATGGAGAGATTATAAATGAACAAAATATTATTATCGTATGAGCAATAAAGAGATTATACCAAGTGTTAGCGGTAGTATTACTGTTTACCCTAAAGATAAAAACGATAGGATGAGAAAAATTTATTGTAAAAGCGAGTGGTTTAATGGCACTGAATACTTTGAATTTATTGAAGAAGAATCGTTTTTGATTATTAAAAGGTGCCTTTTAGAAATACCTAAAAAAGCAATAAAGCTACCAAAAGGCAGAAGTTTTGATAAGGCTTCTAAATTACCATTAGGCACTTTTAGCATTGACGAGGAAGAAAGCAACGAGGATGAGTTAGTGATATATTACCGCTAACGCCTACGGCTATGAATTGAAGCCGTATAACAAATGATTGATTCAAAGAAATAACCTTAACAACGGCTTTTATTTATAGCCTTTGTTAGCAAACGTTTTTAATATGATTGATTTTAAAAAGTATAACGAAGAAAACCCTCAAATTTGGGAAGCCTTTAAAAAGTATTCTCTTATCGCAAAAAACAAAAGACAGTTTAAAAATTACTCGTCTAAAGGCATATTTGAAATAATTAGATGGCACACAGCAACAGAAGGAAATGATGCGTTTAAATTAAATAATAATTACCACGCTGACTATGCTAGAAAAATGATGAGTGCTTATCCTGAGTTTGATGGGTTTTTTAGAGTTAGGGAATTAAAAGCTACTAGAACCTAATGTTTGCTAACGGAATTGTATAAGCGTAGTTGCGTAAAAAAATAACTTAAAAATTAATAGATAAAAACAGAATTATGGGCGATTTAGAACAAATCTTAAATGACAAAAAAAGAATTTACAAACATCTATATGAACTGTGTTCTGACACAAATAACACTAAGATGATGGAATACTACGAAGATTGTATGTCTAAGGTAGATAAAATGTTAAAAATTTTACTAGTTTGATTTATGGTGTTAGCAAAAATAATTAATAAGTGGGTAATAGCCTCTAATAAGACACTACAACAGGCTATTATTTTTATACATTGTTGTAGTGCGTTTTTTAAAATGAAAGTAGAATTTTACTTCCCTGAACAACCAATAACTGGATATGGGAAAAACAACAATAAAGAACAACAATTAGCAAATGAAGGTATAAAAAGCAAAGTTCATAGAAAACTAATTGAATTGCCTTGTGTACCTACAAAAGAAATGCAAGTTGATATTTCTTCATTTGAGGACTTATATGGATTTACAAAAAAGGAAATGGAGTGGATAGAAGATTGCAACCAATATCATTACATCACTAATATTTTTGTAAAAGCTGATAGACTTGAAATATGGTTAGAATATACGATTGAGGACTAATGCACCCTAACGTATGGTATAAAATGCGTTGAGGAACGAAATGAATTTTATATGGTGTTATGCACCGTTAATTTAAAACTAAAAAGATGACAAAGGATAAACCAAGACAAATAGAATGTGGTGAGTGGCTTTATAAAGGTTGTTTCATCCAAGAATCTGAACACCCTAAACTTATCGGCAAGTACGAGGTGTTTAAAAACGATAAACCTCAAAGCCACGTTGGTAGATGTTATACGTTTGCCGAAGCAAAAAGATTATGCAAAGAGAACGAATGTTTTGAAAATGTACTTGACTTTTAATGGTGCATAACTAGGGGATATGAGTTATAAAAAGTGGAGACTAAACGCAAAGTTTGATTTGTTTGATGTGGTTTGATTTTAATCAAACTATTTACTCGTAAGTGTCTATTTTTTTTCTTAAATTTGTTTAAATTAAATCTAATTATATGATGTTAAAAAAACTAATAAAAGAAGAATTAGTCTCTTTGAAGAGACAAGAGTTCGATGATAAATTTCACATCCAAAGACTACAACAAATGATAGATGAGGATATCACATTTGAAAAATGGCAGTCAACGGGTCAAATGATGCAATTAAGTGAATTTGTCAAGTATTACCCACATAGAGCATTAATCAATATGGTTTCTATGACAACAGAAAACATATTAAGATATGCTGGAGGATTAGTAATTGAGCTAGGAGGTAATGGAGAATATTTTGTTCATCTAGGTATCTGCCTTAAGTTTTTGTGTAAAAATAAAAATTTAGAAAAAGTAGAAAAAGAATTATATAAACATTACACTATAAAATTATAAAAAATGAAAGAAGAATTATTCAATAAGTATGCGTTAGAAGTATGCAAGGTTTTTGACATTTCAGAAGAAGATATGTTCAAGAAAAGCAAATTAAGTCAATTTGTAGACGCTAGATATATGCTATACTATTTATGTTTTAATAGAAAAATTAAAATGACGTACATCCAAAAGTACATGAAAGAGCGAGGATATGATATTCCACACTCAACAATTCATTATGGCAAAGAAAAATTCACAGAAGAACTAAGTAAAGACCCTGATTATCAGGTTGTTGTGGATAATATAAACGCCTTATGTACACTTTAGATCAATTGTTTGAACAAGCTACAATTGATTCATATTCAAAGTGCTTAGTTCAAAAAGGAATTGTATCATATATCTGTTATGGATTTAAAATTGTCAAGGAAAAAAAGTCAGACAAAATTTCAATCCTAGATATGACAACGTCTGGTGACTTTTATAGAGAAATAAATAAAGATGAGTATAATGATTTTAAAAAATTAGGATGGAAAATAGCAATTTATGTCTTATATTTGTCTAATTGTCGTTCAAAATTAGAAAAATTAGAAGCACGAATAAATGTTGCGATAGTCAATAACGAGAGTATCAAACTTATTCGGAAACTTAAAGCTAACAGAGAGCAAATATTAAGTAATTTCAATAAAGTAAAAATTAAATTAAATTAAATCAAATGAGCAAAACAGAAAAATCAGTTTTTGAAACTCTATCGGCTATCAATGTCAATGACAAGGTCGAGCAGAAAAATGGATTAACTTACCTCTCTTGGGCATGGGCATGGGCAGAGGTAAAGAAGAACTACCCTAGTGCAACTTACAAGGTAGTTAAAGACGAAGCATCTAATATGCCATTCGTATGGGACTCACACATGGGTTATATGTGTAGCACAGAAGTAACAATCCAAGAACAGACGTTAGAGATGTGGTTACCCGTTATGGATGGAGCGAACAAAGCAATGAGGCTTGAATCTTACGAGTACACAACAAGGTACGGAAAGAAGACTGTGCAAGGTGCTACGATGTTCGATATAAACAAGACAATAATGAGATGCCTTGTAAAGAACTTAGCCATGTTTGGATTAGGTCACTACATCTATGCAGGGGAAGACATTCCTCAAGATGACAAGAGTGTAGCAGAGAAGTTAGCTACTCCAAAAATCATGAAGACAACCCCAGAAGCAACCCCAAAAAAGGTTGAAGCAACCCCAAAAAAGGTTGAGCCAAAGAAAATTACTTCTATAAAGTTAGAAATCGGTGATGACAATTGGGATAAGGTATTGAGATATGTCGTAGCTAACAAAGAATTAGGACTTAAGAAGATAGGTGAAAATTTAGTCACTAAGTACGAGATGAATGCCAATGTAAAAAAAGAAATTGCTAAAAGTCTAAAATAATGTCAGACAAAATAATAAAACAACTAAAAGACGATAAAGAATATTACGGAGGGGTAGGTAAAAAATATCTATCGAATAGTGATATTGGTGCATTACTTTCTAACCCAAAAGAATATGGGGTACAGAAGGAGGATAACGTTAACTTTGCTAAAGGAAGACTATTTCATCATCTAATCTTAGAGCCTGAAAAGGTTCAGGATTGGAACGCAGTCGATGTATCTAGTAGAAATACTAAAAAGTACAAGGAAATACTAGAGGAATCAGGTGAGCCATTCCTTTTACTTCAAAAGGAGTATGATGAGATTACTAAACTTGCAAAGGTTATGACTTCAAACCTAGACTTCTATGACATGATTTATGCTGATAGTAATGAGTTTGAAGTACCAAACATTGGCGAGATTGGTGGTGTGATGTGGAAGGGTAAAGCAGATATCGTTTGTGATGACTGCCTTATTGATATCAAGACTACGGGAGATATTGAAAAATTTATTTATAGTGCAAGGTCTTATAACTACGATAGTCAGGCATATGTATACCATACATTATTTGGTAAGCCATTAAAATTTTTGGTCATTTGCAAGACAACTGGTCAGTTAGGACTCTTTGAAACCACTACAGACTTCATAGAGAGGGGTGCAGAGAAGGTTCAGAAGGCTATCAAGGTATACAACCAATTTTTTGGAAAGGATGCCACAGATGATGTAAACCAATACTATCGTAAAATTGAACTTCTTTAATAAACAATAACTTAAAATAAAATAAAATGGAATTAAAAGTATCAGGTAAGATTACCAAAGTATTACCACCTCAAAACGGAACTACAAAGTCAGGAACACAATGGACTAAAATGACATTCGTTATAGATAACGGAGACCAATACAATAGCACGTTTGCTTTTGAAATTTGGAAGGATGAAAAAGTTAGAGCATTCAACGAACATCATAACATTGGTGACTTTGTTGTTGTTGATTTTAATGTAGACTGTAGTGATTTTAATGGGAAGTTTTACACCAACTTAAAAGCGTGGAAGGTTGAGAAATCAGATGAGCCTTTAGCTGATAATGAGACAGATGCTCAAGGCGAAGATAAAGATGAAGATGACGATTTTCCATTCTGAAAAATAAATCCTTTAGGATATCATCAAGATGATAACAATTGGAAACAATAACTTAAATTGGGAGATTAACGTCTCCCTTTTTTTACCAATAAGTGTGACAAGTGTGACAAAAAAAAGAGCCATATCTATATATATATTTTCTCTATATATATTTTTTCTTTTCCCTATATAAGGTTAAAAAATTGTCACAAACAGACACCAAGCTATAAATCAGATAATTAACAGTTAGAAATTGACACAAAACTGTCACAAAATTGACACAAAATGACAAAAAACATCACAATCTTTAAAAACATTAAGGAAACAGACACTCCTTTTTATGTATCTATTCATAAAATACTAAATAGAATCAAGGATGGAAAGTCTAAAGAACTTGTAAGAAGCATTAGATTAGAGACTGACAAGAAAAACAGAAACGAACAAAAGAAAAATTTACCTGCGATATGTTTCTCAGGAACATTCACCAATAGAAAAGATTCATCTATTTTAGTTCATAGTGGATTTATATGCCTAGACTTCGATGGATACGAAAAGAAGAAGTTAATGCTAGAGCAGAAGGAAAAGCTAACTAAGGATAAGTTTACTTTTTCTGTATTTGTTTCCCCTAGCGGAAATGGTCTAAAGGTTATAGTAAAAATTCCTTCCGACTTAGAAAACCATTTAAACTATTTCAATGCCCTAGAAAACTACTATGAGTCAAAATATTTTGATAAGACTTGTAAGAATGTGAGCAGAGTATGTTATGAGTCTTATGACCCATTGATTTACATAAACGAAAACTCATCTTTATGGGATAAGGTTGCTGAATTGGAGTACAAAGAATTTTCTTCAACAGATGCACCAACTATACCAATCATAGATGAGAATAAAATTGTAGAGATTCTAGTAAAGTGGTGGACAAAGAAGTATCCAATGACTGAAGGTCAGCGTAATCAAAATGTATACATCTTAGCGATGGCATTTAATGACTATGGTGTTCAGCCATCTCTTGCAGGATACATTCTTAATCAGTATGCAAGTAAAGATTTTACTCAGAAAGAAATAAAGAGAACAATTGATTCAGCTTATTCTAATCGTCAAAAGTTTGGAACGAAGTATTACGAAGACGATGTGGCTATAAGTGGTATAAAGCAAAGCTTAAGAAGAGGTGTTTCAAAAAAAGAAATTCGTCAGCAGTTTGAAGGAACGGCAATTGGTGGCGAGACTGTTAATGCCGTAATAAACAGAGTAGAAGAAGATAATAATAAGTTTTTATTTTGGACTAAGAGTGAGAAGGGTGTTGTGAAAGTGATTCACGTAGAGTTTAAAAGATTCTTAGAAGATAAAGGGTTCTATAAATACTGCCCAGAGGGGAGTAAAAATTATGTTTTTGTTAGACAAGAAAACTACAAAATAGACCACACTACTGACAAAGAAATAAAAGACTTTGTTCTTAACCACCTTATCAATCTAGAGGACTTAAGTATATACAACTACTTTGCAGATACTGTAAGGCTATTTAGAGAAGAGTTTCTAACTCTACTATCAACTATTGACATATACTTCATTGAGGACTCTAAAAACAACGCATACCTATATTATTCAAATGGTGCAGTTAAGATTACAAAGTCATCTATTGAAATAATAGACTACGTAGACTTAGGTGGGTATGTTTGGAAAGACCATATCATAGATAGAGTGTTTGACATATGTGATGTTGAAAAATGCACCTATAAAACATTTATTAAAAACATATGTGGTGGAGAAAAAGAGGAGAAGAGAATTAAAACAATGGAAAGCACGATTGGATTTTTACTTCACGCTCATAAGAACCTATCATATTGTCCTGCGGTTATCTTAAATGATGAGGTTATAACAGATAATCCTGAAGGTGGTACGGGTAAAGGAATATTTATGAATGCCATAGCACAAATGAAAAAGGTTGTTACTATTGATGGTAAGTCTTTTGCTTTTGAAAAGTCTTTTGCTTATCAGTTAGTGTCAGCAGATACACAGATACTTGTTTTTGATGATGTTAAGAAGAATTTTGATTTTGAGAGATTGTTTAGTGTGGTAACAGAGGGTATGACTCTGGAGAAGAAGAACAAGGATGCTATAAAGATACCATTTAGTAAGTCTCCGAAGATTGCTATAACTACAAACTACCCAATCAAGGGTACAGGTAACTCGTTTGCTAGAAGAAAATGGGAGGTAGAGTTGAGTCAGCATTACAATAAGAATCATACACCATTACTAGAGTTTGGTAAACTAATGTTTGGAGAATGGGATGATGTTGAGTGGTGTCAGTTCGACAACTACATGATTCAAAGCCTACAACTATATCTTAACAATGGATTAATGAGGTCAAACTCTGTTAACCAAAGAATAAGAGACCTTAGTGCTGAAACGAGTGCTGAGTTTATAGATTGGTGTGGACTTGTTGAAGGACAAATTGAGCATCCATTACTTCGTAAAAACAGAAAAAACTATAGGTCAGTATTGTATATTGAATTTAATTTAGCCAATACAGAGTTTGATGGTAAATCAAAAATATCTGTCACAAAGAATAAATTTAATAAGTGGCTTGAAGCATATAGCGTTTATAAGTTTGGATGTATTCCTCATGTAGATAGAGATAGAGATGGTTGGTTTATACGATTTAGAGGTAAAGAAGAACTAGAGGTACAAGGTAAATTAATGTAGTTATGAGAGAAAAAATATATAGAGGTCCAAGATATTATTTAACAAATCACTTAAAAGATGAGATAAGAAAAATGTTTTTTGGTCCATACCTTGAAGAGTGGAGAGATAAAGATGGTCTTGTAGATAATAGCGATTCAGCTATTGGTAATAGGCTAGGTATAGATGAAAGAGTAGCAGGAAATTACATAAGGTTTTTGTTAAAAGAACATTTTGAAGAAATGAAAAACAAAGCAGTAATAGTATTCTTGTTATTAACTACGTTTTGTAGTGCTCAGGTTGTAACGTTTATTGATAAAGATTGGACACAATTAAATGTATGGGTTGACCCAACACTTACAGACCAAGGATTCCAAACGGGATATGAAATCGAAAAAGTTATGCATTGGGGATATGCTTCAGCAGCATTTTCAATTTATGATGGATTAGAAGTTAGATATAGTGATGTGGTTGGAACACTTGGAGTTAACTTTAATATGTTTAATAACGATGTTATAAGATATTATGGAGGTTGGAGAATGGGATTTATCAGTAGGAAGCATAAAAACACCAAAGCAACATACCCAATGTTTGGGAGTGTAATAGGATTTAATATAAGGTTGTCTAGATTTAACGCTATAAATAAGGTGTATGTTGGTTACAGATTATGGATTGACTATAGAGAAGATCAGAAAAATAAATTCTATGGAAATTCAGAATTATATAAGCGAGGTATTATAACAAATAATTCTTTGCTTCAAGAAAATGGAGGATTAGTATTTTCTTTTAGTTGGTAATATGATTGAATTTAGAGATTATCAAAAAAACATTATCAGTCAAGGTACTGAGGTTTTACAGAAAAATGGATTCCTTTATTTAGCAATGGAAGTTAGAACAGGAAAAACGTTAACGAGTTTGGGAATTGCAGATAAGATGGGTGTGGAACACGTTTTGTTTCTTACTAAAAAGAAAGCAATATCATCAATCGTTGGTGACTACGAACTTATGTGTCCTGCATCTTTTATATTGTTTACCATAAACTACGAGAGTATGCATAAGCTACCACAGAATATAAAGTGGGATATAGTTGTTATTGATGAAGCACACAGTTTAGGTGCGATACCTAAGCCCAATAAACGTGCAAAGGATGTGAAGGTGCTAATCAAAAAGAATAAAAGTAAAGTTATTTTAATGTCAGGGACACCAACACCTGAGTCGTATGGTCAAATGTATCATCAGGTGTATGGCATACCAAACAATCCATTCAAAGAATATGTTAGTTTCTATAAGTTTGCAAAAGACTATGTAGATGTTAGGCAGAGGAAAATAAACTCTATGATGATTAACGATTACTCTAGAGGATTAGAGACCATTGTAGATAAAATGAATCCATACACGATTAGATTTACACAGAAGGAAGCAGGATTTGAGAATGATATTGTAGAAGAGGTGTTAGAGGTTGAGATGAGTGAATTAATTTATGAACTTAGCTCTAAGTTAAAAAAAGATTTAGTGGTTCAAGGTAGTGAAGATGTGATACTTGCCGATACACCAGTAAAACTAATGATGAAGTTGCATCAGATGTATAGTGGTACTGTAAAGTTTGAGAGTGGAAACTCTATGATATTAGACTTGAGCAAGGCTAATTTTATTTACAACAACTTTTGTGTTTCAAAGATTGGAATATTCTACAAATTTAAGGAAGAGTTAAACGCATTAAAAAAAGTTTATGGAGACCAACTATGCACCGATTTAGATGAGTTCAACTCTACAGACAAAACCATAGCACTACAGATTGTTAGTGGTAGGGAAGGAATAAGCCTAAGAAATGCAGAGTATCTAGTGTATTACAACATAGACTTTAGTGCCACAAGCTATTGGCAGAGTCGTGATAGGATGACTACAAAAGAAAGTAAACTAAGTAAAGTTTTTTGGATATTTGCTAAGGATGGTATTGAAAAAGAAATATACAAATCAGTAATCCAAAAAAAAGATTACACACTTAAACACTTTAAAAAAGATTTATTAACTTTAAATTAAATACAATGGGAATTAAAAAAAATTACAACAAACTAACTTATGCTACCTCTGATTGGTCATTTGAAAACTCATACAACGATGTAAGAATAAAAGAGTTAGTAAAATGGATAAATGAGGAAGAAAGAATACTTGAAAGGAAGGAGATTTTGGAAAAAGCTAAGACTATGTTTATAAAAGAAAGAACTTTGTCGGATATATTAAAAAAATTAGTTTTAAGTAGAAAAATACAAAGACTATCTCATGGATTATATTCGTCTTTAAATTATAAGATTTATTAACTTTAAACAAAATATAACTATGATAGAAGCAATTTGGTTTGTAATTATAAGCTTAGGTATAATATTTATATGGAAGCCAAGAAAAAAATAAACAGTTTACGATGACAGAACAACGTATACAAGGAAAAAGGATTAAGGAGCTAGAAGCTGAAGGCTACTATGTTATTAAGCTAATCAAAACCAATAAGAATGGTATCCCTGACCTCATCGCAGTTCATCCAGAGGGAAAGATTATCTTTAGTGAAATAAAAAAAGAAGGTGGTAAGTTATCAGAGTTACAGAAATATAGATTAAAAGAATTAGAAAAACATGGATTTAGAACAGAAGTTTACAGAGGAGACAGTTAATCTTGGATTTGACACATATAATCTTAGTTTCGCTATAATGGATTACATGAACTACCTTCCTGGAAGTGTTCAGGTAGGAATGATAAAATTGTTTGACAAAATAGATTATAAATTATTTACACCAAATGATGATGAGTATCGTACATTCGGAGGTGTTGTTAAGGCAGATACTCCTTTTTTCTTTTCTATTATTTTAATATGCCAAGAAAACAAAATCCCTATATACATAGATATCGAAGAAATAGAGCTTGACGATTATTTAGATTATGTTACATCAAAACAAACATTAAGAAATTATGACAGAACCAATTGAGTTATTACAAGAAAGATTAAAAGAAATAAAGCAAGTAAAGTTGTCTTTAAAAAATAAAAATCTTCCCAAAAAAGATATGAAAGAGTTAGAACTTATTTATAACAAGTATTATGTATGCATTAAGATAATAAAAAAAGCACTTAAAGACCAATTTTTTATTAAGGGAGAGAAGTATGAAATATCTACTGCAATGTTTATGGATCAAGAAGAAGAAATAAAACTACTAAGAAATCAATTAGAAAAATAATAACAATGAGTCCAATAGATGAGCAAAGAGTAAAATATATAAACCATCTGATGGATATTATAAATAGTCAATGCGGAGAAATATACGAAGGACTCGTAGATAAGGAGTTTTTAAAAGCAGAATTAGACATTGACAAGTTAATTTTAACTTTAAATGATATAAAACGTAGTCTTAAAGACGAAATTTAGAAAAATTTTAGTATATTTGCCATGTCAAAACATCAATTCATTGGCTTTTATTTTTGTAAGACAGTTTTAATTTCTGTAATTTTCTAATTGGTTACAGTTACTGATTAATAGCTCTGATAGGAGTCTCTTTAAAGAGACTCCTTTCTATTTAATCCATTGTCATTTCAATACCTTTACCACTTTTACCACTTTTACCACTACTTTTTGATGATTCGCTCTTAGATTTATTTTTTTTCGTTCTATAAGAATAGCTTACCCCTAATAAATCATACATATCTTCTTCATCAAATTCACCTGTAAAAGCTTGACCTAATGCCATAACAGGGTCGAGTTGAACACCTAATCCTATCTCAGTTAAGTTTTTAGCAGTAGCATAAACAAAGCTTGAGTCCTCGTATTTCATTTCATTGCTTATTCTAGTAGATATAGATTTTATAGGGTTAACTCCTGCATCTACTTCCCTTCTTTCGCCTCTAAGATTTATAACCTGCTTCTCTACCGCTTCTCCAATAAAAGGTATTGAATATGCAAGATTTAATCCAAACATTGCATCAAACATTCTCTGAAAAGCCACCTCTCTATCTTCATCATCATCACTTGTTAATTTGAATATATTAGCTGCTGCGGTAAACATTACATTGGCTACTGCTAGGTTTAAATAAAATCCACGAATATCTTTTGATTTTATATTTTTTGCATTTTGCTTTGCCTTCTTTATATCTCCATCAGCTACCGCTTTACGAACATCATTCATTCCTCTCATAATGTTAGTACCTGTTGACATAACTTTGTTCATTTGTAAAAATAATGTACTACCAAACATTAAGAAACTTCTTGTAAATACGTTTGCATTCATCTGCAACGGAATTTTTTCCGTAGCTCTCCTTGATTGCTGAGTAGCATTGTAATCATTAAACTCCTCTAGAGCTTTTGCATTATTCATTCCGTTCTTAATGTTGCGTCTATAATTAATCATGTACCCCATTACACCTGCAACATCACCAATCACAGTAGGAGAAGCAGCAACTCTTCGACCACCACGCCCCAATTTTGCCCATAATGCTTGGTTAGTTTCTTTGTTTTTAAATGTAGGTTGCCCTGCTTCAAGTCCTACTAAGTCACCCTGAACACCAAGTTCAATTCTTTTTCTAAATGAAGCAGACATACCCATTGCTTCTGTTAATGGTCTGCTTTCTAAACCTATGTGTTTCCCTGAAACTTTTTCTGCTCCTATTACGGCAAGTTCTGCTAATAGATTTGCATACAACATAGAAGCATCGACCATAAACATTACTATATCAAGACCAGGAGTTTGCCCTTCTTTTCTGTATTGATAGTTCTCATATGCATTCACAAACGAAGACATCTGTTTAGGTATCTGCATAAGTTTTAAACCCAAAGCAAAAGATGTATACTTGCTTTGAAGATTTGTTACCCATCTAAAATTCTGAGCATTCTGTTGATAAGAGTCAGGGTTTATAGAGTAGTTAACTGCTTGTTTCATTATAGCTTGTAGATTCATAGAGTCTAAAAGAGATTTAACATATGGGTCGCTAAAAACACCTTGAAGCATTTTTGTTGGGATTGCATACGCTTTATATCTTTCCATTGCTTTAACATGGTCTATTAATGTAGCCGTAAAATCAACTTTTAAAACTACATCACCTTTACTATCTGACCTACGTTTAAGTGCAGGAGAGCTTTCAGCATTAAATATTGCATTGAAATCTCCATCAGCAAGTAGTGAAGACATATTTGTATTGCTTGAAATAGTTTGTGTTGGAAAATAGTTTTGTACAAAGTTAAGATTTACGTCATTGGCATTACGATATACATCATTAGTTTCATTATAGTATTCATTACTCAAAAAGTAAATCATTTTATCAGCAAACTCAGTAACTTCTTTTCCAAGAAACTTAGCAACATCTTGCATTACTTTATCATTAAACCCTTGTCTTTCAAGCTTTATTTTCTGATTTTCATTTTGATATAAAGAATAAACCCTTAGCAGTTGGTCTCGACTAAGTGTGCTTGTGCTAAATGAACCCATTGTTCCATCGGACAACGTATCTCTTACTTTTACATCCATTGTACCAGACTCATAAATTTTATTTCGTATATCTCTGAATCCTTTTGTCACTCCATCAACACTATTAGCCATGTTATCTAGCTTATCCATTGTTCTAAAATAACCTTTCAAATTAGCTTCGTCTGCACGATTTAGTCGTTTATAAACATTCTCTGTAAAATAATCACCTACTTTATCAAGCTTGTTTGTTAGTGTGCCAAGATGTTTAAGGTTATTCTTATACCCTCTAATTAACTCAGCGAATGACCCAAATCTATAATGGTCTTTATATGCTTTTATCCATTGTAGATATTTTTTATCAGCATAAAGTTTGGCTATTTGAGTTTGATCTCTAGAAAGTTGGTTTGTATTTTTTGGTTCACCATCCTTATCTATAACCTCTTTAAAACCTTCACTAATTTCAGTTTTAGCCTGATTGTTCATGTTGGCTATTTGCATTGCTCTCGCTGCTCTCCTGGTTTTATACCTTCTAATACCCTCAGCGTTTAAATCTTTAAACGAATTATAGAGTGAAACAGTTTCCTCAAGCGTCATATTCTCAAGGTCTGAAAAATTATCAAAAGCATAAGAAAGGTTTACAAGTCTTTGCTCATCAACAGTAAGTTTTTCTCCCTGTAATTCTTTTATTATTGCCTGTGTAATAACACCTTCATTTATACTAAGCTCTTCTAATATTTTAGTCATTCCATTTACATCATTCTTTTTTAAAAGTTTGAATATAATGTTTGATTGTTCAAAGAATGCTTGAGCCTCGGCAGCTATGCCTTTACTTTTAGATTTATTTGATTGTGAAATTCTTTTTTTGCTTTTATCAGATACAAGCTTTGCCATTTCTTTAATGACAGACTTTTTCATTACTTCTCTTTGAGCGTCTACTTGTTTATTCACATACTCAACATCACTAAGTAAAGTGTTAGGAGTTGCCTTTGCAATACGTGAAGCAATCTTAGTTACACTAGCATTAGAGTATAAATTTGATTTAGGTAGAGCCTTTCGGACATAACGCATAAGAACCATTTTAGCTCCTTGGATATCTTTAATACCCTTCTCATAGTCCTTTATCCTCTGTTTAAGAGCATTTATCTCTTCGGACACCGATTTATTAGCACGAGTCCCTATGGTCTTGTCTAAAGCTATTAATAACTGTTGCTGAATTATTTCAGGTTGTGACTTGAATACAGAATCTGCTTTTAACAACTCTAAAGCTTTAGCTCTTATCTGAGAATTTGTTTTGGGTGGTGTATTAATAGTTGTAGTTAATCCAATTCTTGGATAACGCTTGGCTATTTCCTCATCCGTTAGTGCAAATAATGAAGGGTTCGCAGACCTAATTATTGTCACTCTCGCAATCATTTCCTTTTGAGTTTCTTGTTTTGTACTCTGTGTTACTGTTGGTTCAGCATAAGCTTTTAGTTTTTTTCTAACCCTATCAAATAATGCTTGACCTTCAGGCATACCACCTTCTATGTTTCCAAACTCAGCAGGTACAATGACATCTTCAAACATTGAGTTAGACAAGTTAATAACCATTGCTTTATTGATATCAGAAACCTTAAACTTTTTACCTTTTAATACTTCTTTTATAACTGCATCAGACCATCCATTTGACCTACCTATAGATATAATAGTATTCATTGGTATGTTTTGAGTGTTGCTGCCTGTCATCAATTGAAGTTGATTAGAGAATTTCTTGACTTGAGCATCTTTAAATACCTGATTACCTGATAGCAGGTCTACAACTACTCCTTGTAAGAACTCATCTAAAGTTATGTCTTGTATTTGCTCATCAGTATACTGAGACAAACCAACTAAAGATTTCACATAACTATATAATTTATTTAACCAATCTTTAAAATCTCTCGCAATTGATGCATTAGCAAACGACTCACCTTTATCTCCAATAGCAGTAGCCAATGCTTCCTCAAGGATAAACTCACGAATCTCTTGTTCAGTTGCTCCATCTTTCTTCATTTGCTTTATCACCCTTTTATACTCTGGACTATTTTCAATTTCAGAGACATAACTTCCATCAGCTTCTATAAGCTCTAATCCTTTTTTATAAAGTTCAGGTCTCTGTTGTTTAGCAATGTTATTCCATATGTGACCAAACTCATGTATAGGTGTATTAAAATTTGCAGAAGCAGGATTTAAGTACAGTTTCCCTTGGTATACTGCACCATAAATTTTATTACCTGTTCTTTGTTGCTTTGTTGTGAGAGCCACTACATTTGGTTCGTCTAATAAAAAGTCAAACTCACTTTGATTAGTAATAATCTCTACGCTTGGAAATGACTTGCTTAATAACGACACAAAGTTGTCATACTTTGCTTTTATATTCTGCTCTACTGTATAAGAAGTAGTACCTGTTGTAGATGCTGATGTACCTGCTGCAGCAATAGCTTGAGCAGTTGTGTATTTTACCATATCAGCAAAAGGAATCTCAGCTTCAGCTAATAATATTTTTATTTTAGCAGAACTAGTACTCTCAAGTATTTCTTTAAATAAAGCTCTTGTATCTTTTTTAAGTTGACCTTTTAATTTAGGAACTGTTTTAGATAATAGATTTTTAATTATAGTATGAATATCTTTAAACTTCTGAATCTTTTTTTCTGTACTAAGTTTTGTTTGCTTCTCTAATGTCTTAGCTTTATTAATCTGTTCATATATTTTTTGCTCTACAGGTGTTGCATCTTTTTTAACATTACCTGACTTCTTTTTTTCTATACCTGCTTGTCTCTTTTCTACTTGAGATGAATACTTTTCAATTACATTGTAGAAGGGAGTAGTCTCTTCCATTACTGCAATTGCTCTACCTCTTATGTATTCAGGATAATTTGGGTGCGTCTGCATCCCTTCCTCTTTTTGTTGGTCTTGAGACATTTTAGCAGAGGCTATAATTTCTATAATACCTTTATCGTATTCTTTTTTAGTTATCTCTTTATTTTTTAGCTTTTTATCTAACTGTTTCTTTAACTCACTTACTTTAACCCCATCTTTATTTGTCACCTCAACAACCATTGTTAATGCACCTATAGGTAGTTTGTCAACAAACTGTTCTGTATTGTTTTCTCTTAATACTTCTAATGAAATACCTAAAGATTTCATTTTTTTATTTAAAGGTGTACCTGCTTCTATCTCTAAGCTTTCAGGAACAATCTCTTGCATTGCTGCTGCTCTTACTTTTACATCAAAACCTTTTTGAAGTGCTTCAAATGCTTCTATTAAATTATCAGATTTAATAAAAATATTTTTTACTTTTTTGTTTATATTTTCATTTGTTGATTTAAATATATGACCTTGCATTAATTTAAAAACCTCTGCTTTATCTTTTTCTGGAATTAAATTATTTAACTCTGTTGCCATAGCAATATTAGAATCAATTCCTCCACTACCCATATTATAAACAACAGATATATCGCCATTCATAGCACCTTTTATAATTTTAGTTGCTGCTGAATCTGTAATTGATGCCCATGCAACCTTGCCAAATAAACCTTCCATTAAAGGGAAAAAGTTTCCACCCATTTTTATATATGGATTTGTATCAATGTTATGTGGTTTACTAGGGTCTTGAAGTTCAACCTTTAACTTATCTGCCATTAATAAGTTAATAGATTTTCCGTATAGGTCTTTTAATTTAAACTTCTTTATCTTAGATAAAAAGCTAGTGTTCTCTGTAAAAGATACAGGGATTGATGGTCTCTCTTCTTTAGAGTCTGGAACAAACACACTTGCATCTTCAGAAATTTCTTGACCATCCATATCCTGCATTAATCTAATAGCTTCATCTTCAAGAGCTTGCTTTTTTTCTTCAGAAGTGACTTTTGTTGATAGTTGAAACTGTGGATTGGTTTGATTTATGAAAGCTTCTAGGTCTGCAACATCTTGATCAAACTCTAGTCTTGTTTTTTGCTTACTTGTAATATCTTCAAGAGATATTCTTATATTAGCAACAGTCTCTTGATTAGATGTATCTATAATAGTATTCTCAAACGGAGTTAACTTTTTACCTTTTATTTTTTTATCTAAAGCATATGCAATAATTCCATTCCTATCAGTTTCTGAAAGTGTTTCATTATCAAGTGCAGTTTTATGTTTCTTTAATGGCTTTAAAAGAATAGGTGCAGCTTCTACTTCTGTATCAGCTTCTACTTCAAAAGCATTTTCATTTGACACCTCAAGTGCTAGGTCTTTGGTTTCAATATTATCCTCAATTACTACATCGTTTTGAATAACCGCAAACGTATTGTCTGGCTTAGTAACAATCTGAAATCCTGTAGATTCCTGTGTTTCTTCAAATATCACATCCTCTACTACTGCTTCAGGTGTAAATGTTTCTGCAACAGTTTTACTTGCTTCAATTAGTCTTGGTGATATTGTTATCGCTTCTTGCGTTTGAACTTCATCTTTGGCAACGACTTGCTCTTCGGTGTCTCTGACTCCCATCGCTTTGCCATCTCTGGCTTGTTGAGGTACATCCACCTCCGTTGTGCTTGGCTCTTGAAAGGCATCTAGTTTTGCGTTTAGTTTACGAGCCATCTCAGGGTCATCTACAACCTTTGTAGTTCCCTTTATTTTCGGACTCTTTAAATTTTCTAATTTATTTAAAAATTCTCTACGAGTAACAATCTTGCTACTCCACATATATTTAGCAGATTTTTTTCTTTCAGTCTTGCCAAGTATACTACTTAAGTCTACACCTGTTCCTTTAATATTACCTTCAGAATCAATTGTTTGTGTATCAGGAATTTTATTAGTCTCAGCAATTTCTGCTATCTCAATATTTATATCCCTAATTTTATTTTTAAATATTTCTTTTGTATTAGTGGTTTTAGTAAGTTGATTTCTAGCTTCTATTAGTAACGCTAATCTTGATCTTGTGTTTTTTGTTTTAGACGTAGCTAAAGTTGACACCTTGCTTACAGATAACAACTCATTTACCTGTCTACGAATACCTACATTCTCCTGTATTTTTTGGTTTTGGTCTTCATTAATTTTACCAAGACTAAGCATATTGTTTGCCCAATTTGAAACACGACTGTCACTTGCTTTGTCATTAACCATAATAGCTAAGTCATTAGCTAAATCATCAGCAATCTTTAGGTTAGTGTTTCGCCTAGAGTCCATCATTACATTAAACGATGCACTAGATATTTGGTTTCCAAATGCACCACCCATCTCAGCTATTATTTCCTTAAAGTCTACTTCCTGACCTGAACCTACCTGTGCAAGATACTCTCCAACTCCTTCAGCAGCAGGGTCAAATACGGCACGTTCAGCAGCAAAAGCAGACATTCTTGCACCTTTTGAAGCTAATCTTGTTCCTGGTTTAAAAAGCTTTCCTACTACACCTCCTGTTACAAAATCTACTGTACCTATAATAGCACCTCTTTTTGCACCAACATCATTAGCGTAATCCCAAACCCTTTGGTCTTCTAATCCTTTTTCAACTTGTTTAGGGTCGAGATAATTAAAATCATATTTTTGTAAGCCTTCTAATACCGCATTGGTATATTCCATTGCAAAGCTTGTTGCACCCATACCTGTCCTAATACCATAACCCAGACCTGTTAAAGCTCCTGCGGTAGATGTTACGGGAGCAAGTGGTCCACCTACCAATCCTGCTCCTGCTCCGATTGCCGTTCCTGCTCCTGCTGCTCCTAAGACAACCTTTGTGCCATAAGGAACTATTTGAGACAAAGACTCTCCTGCTAATGTAAACATCCACTCTAGAGGGTCATCAAGTATTACATCAGCAACTTCTTTTCCTGTGTTTGCCTCAGCAAATCGAGCACTTACACGACTAACATTTGATGACTGTGAACCTAAGTATTTAGATATAAGCTTTGCGTTTTTTTCTTTGCTATTTGTGGCATTAAGAATACCTAAGTCTTCGATACCTAAAGCTATAGCAAGAATAACCTCCATTGCTTGACCTCTTTTGTACCCGTTACTTACTGAAGTGTTAAAGCCTTCTAAATTATCTACATAGTCTCCTCGAAGAGACTTGTTAACCTTCTTGCTATAAAAAGTTTTTGCTACTTCATACTTTGCTGCTGCTTGTTTTTGAGCTGCACTAAGTTCAACTAAATCTTGTGTGTACTTATCTTTTAGTAGATATTCATATTCTGATTTTGGAGTGTAATTTATTAAGTCTTTTAAACCAACATTTAAATTTTGTTTAATCTTACTATCTAAATCAAACGCTGCAACTTTTAATTCTTTATTTGATTCGGCAGCAACAGAAGCGGTCTTTTGAATTCTGTCTATTAAGTATTCATCAAACTCTTCTCTTACTCGTTTTTCATCATCATCAAGCATTACGATTTTAGAAAGGTTATCTCGTTTTTTTTCTAAAACTTTTATGTATTCACCAACATCACTCCTTAGTTTTCCATTTACATATAGGTCTCCAAACTCTTCTTTTTCTTCATCTGTAAGAGACTCTTTGTACACCTTCTCTTCGCCCTCTTCAGTAAATGTGTCTTCAATAAATTCTATTTCATCATTTACATCTTGATAGTCATCAAATGCTTTTCTACTTGCAGAATAATTTAATCCTCTATCTGCATAAAACTTGTCTGCTTCTACATCTGCGGTACTTACATTTTTCCAACTACCTTCTGCAAAATCTTGAGCATCATCTTCTGTATTAAACCTAAATACTTCACCTCTTTGTTTAGCAAGATATATGGCTTCATTAGGTTTTAATTCATACCAATCACTTGGTTTAGATGTAGGATTATCAGGGTCTTTAGGGAACAATGTAGGTACAACATAGTAGTTGCCATCCTCTTCATAAGACATAAACTTTACAGTAGACTCTGTGCCATTAGATTTAACCATAGCGACAGGTCTTATTTCTCTCGCTCTAATAGATTTATTTAATTGGTCTTCTATTTTTAAATCTTCTTCAGTTTTTTCTGAATTAAGTTTTTCAATATTTCTAGCATGGTCTTTTATGAATGTTCTAAGCTCTTCAGAAGATGCTATACTTTCTGCATCAGTAAAATTATCTACTTCAAAAACCTTACTTTCCTTACCATCTAATGTTCTTACTACTACGGCATCCCTTCCAAATTGCCCTACAGGTTTAGCAACAAAACCATATTTACCAAACTCTTTATTTATTTGTGCAGATACTTCATCTTGTTCTTTGTTTGCTAATTCTACGTCTACTTTTGAAACAGAATTTACAAAGTTTTCGGATTTCATAAGCTTTTCGTTATCATCCCCTCGACTAAGAAGATAATTCATCTTATCTCTAGCTTCTTGTTCTTTCAGTTTTGCTAAAGCATCCTCGTCAGTTTCTGTAAAACCTGCAAGTCTTTTCTCTTCTCGTTCCTTTTGTGCAGTTATTTTTTCAGACATAATATCTGTCTGTAATTTTAGAGAGGAGTCTGCTTCCTCCTGAGAAGGATACATTCCTAGCTCATCAATAGGTCTGCCTTTTTGTTCAGGAATAGAGTCAAATCCTTTAAATTCTTTTGATACCACACCACCATCCAAAGATGCTGAATCCGTAACTTCTTTTTTTTTTAAATCAATACCTACTAATTTAGAAAACTCTGAAATATCTTTTGAGTATCCTTTGGTTTTTACATAATTAAAATTGTCATCCAAAACCTCTTGGTTAGAGCTTATTAATTGAGTAAATTCTTCTATGCTTTTGCTATAGCCTTTTGATATAGCTCTATCGTATAAGTCTTGTAATACTTCTGGATTCATTTTATTTATATTTATATTTATAAGCCACTATAATCAGGTCCTGTTTGTTGCGGTAATGTTGGAGTTGGTTCATCACCATCACCATTTTGTTTTTTTGTTTGACCTTTAGCTATTTTTGGTATTACACCTTGACTTAGTAATTCACTAAGAACTCCTTTCTCTACATTTTTAAGATACGCTTTAAGGAAGTTAGTAATCAGATCACCAGAGTTGTTGTCATTTGTGGGAAGTTTAGCAATTAGCTTTCCGTCAGGACCTTTTATTTGAACTGTATTCGAGAAAAAATCTGTTTTATCTATAGTTAGACCTATTTCATTAAATAAAGGTGAAAACAATTCTACAAATTTTACATCATCTCCTTGAAATTCTGAAAGTTTTATATCTTCACCATCATCATCTTTAACTTTGTAGTTTTTTAAGAATACATCTCTAGATAACACAGGGTCTACTTTTTCTTCCTTTTCATCTCTTCTTGCTCGAATTGAACCTGTTTTAAAATTTAAATTAGTTTTTGCATTTTCTAAACCTCTCATTCTTTTAGCTTCATCAGTTTGACTATGAATCTCAATCCCACTCATAGACCATATATCAGGAGATACAGGCTTCTTATTTTCCTGAATAAGTATAGCATTTTCACCTGTTCTATTTTTAGTAGCGTCTGCATACTTAACCGCCATACTTATATTGCCTTTACCATCATCAATAAAATCAATATCTCTTAATCCAACAGTATCTCTGAGATAAGGGTCTGATAGAAGAGAGTTAACAATAACTTTCTTTTCAGCTTCTGTTGCACCATACATTTTATTCCATAATTCAACAGAACGACCTTGTTGTTCTTCTGCTTTCTTTATATTTTTATCTGTAGCAGTAGGTCTAGGATAAGCTTTTTTAGTTTGCTTCTTGCCTAGTTGTCTTTCAATCTCTTTATCTAAAAATTGTTCTACAACTTTTTCTTGTTCCTTCCCTGTTTTGCTATCAAAATTAGGAGTAAGTCTACCTGAGCCTGGTTGGTTAGGGTCAGCCTCTAAAAGTATAGTATTGGCATCTTGTTTATTTGGGTCTCTTGTAAATGTAAAAGCCTCTCCGTTTGAAGCGACACCAACAAAATCAGCAAGTATGCTTCCTACTTGTCTATTATCTACCATTTGAGATTTAATTAAATCTCCTTTCATTTTTTTGTATTCAGGCATTTGCCTAACATCATCAAGAGAGTTGTATCCATCTGTTGAAGTTAAATAAGTTTTTGCCCACTTATCAATTCTTTCATCTAATGCATCAAGATTGTATTTATTTACTTGGTCTGATACGGCAAAGTTTAATTGGTCTATAGTTGTAAAACTTCCAGGTTTTCTGTCCATAGTAGTAACATCCTTGCCATCAATAGTTTTAGTAGTTAACTTACCAATACTTATTTGACCATTTGTAGGATTGATATAAGCATCAACATTTGAAAAGTTTGCAAACCCCTCTATCTCTGCCATTTGCCATTGCTCTTGAAGTCCAGACTCACCACTTTCAAACCTATCCATTTTTAATGCATACTCAGCTTGATATTTTTTTCCTATATTAAAAAGTTGTGTAGTACCCTGTGTTAAATTAGCACGACCAATATTATAATCTTTCAACTTTAACTGACCTGATTTTAAAAGCTTGTCTTGCATTAAACGCATTTCTTGTGCGTTGTTAGCATAATTCATAGCAAACTCATTTAAACCTTTGTGACTTCCTTGAGGAGCTTCAGATAGGGTTGCACCTAGCTCTGCAGTAGCGTCATCTATAGCCTTTCTTTTAGAGTCTCTAATAGCCTGAACCTCTTTAAGAGAGTTAACCATGTTAGAGCTAATCTCTGCCCAATTTACTTGATTGCTTGCATCCCTTTCTGCGTACTTATAATATGTTGCCATTTATTTTTTAATTTTTTTAGTTAAAACCAAATCCCATTGAAGGGACTCCATAATTACTACCAAAAGCTCCAACACCAGGATTAACATTGTTTTCTTCTTCAACAACAAACTCATCTTCTTCATCTTCTATAGGACCACCTACATTCATTGGAGTGCCATACAGTAAATTCTGTAAGTATGCTTGTTGTTGCACACTACCTCTTCCCATATACGCTTGAGGGTTGGCTTCAAATTCTTTTTCATTAAAAGAACTAAGTCCTTGCTTTCCTGCAAGTTTAGCAAACCTATCCATATCAAATCCTGAGTCAGCCTTATTTAACCTTTCAAGCATAAATTTATTTTTAACTGCTTGTCTATCAATTCCTGTACCTATTCCTAAAAATCCTTTTCCTGTGTCTTGTCTAGCCTTTCCAAGAGCTGCTCTTTGAGCTTTGTTAAAATCTTTAACTCCTTGACTTTGAGAAAACAACGGAGCCATTGCTGCTGCCTGAGCACCAAAAGATGCTAACGATTGAAACCCTTGTCTCTTTGCTGCTGCTGCTGCCTGACTAGCATCTGATGCTGCCATCTGTGCTCCTGCAACTTCACCTAAATCTAACTGAACACCAACGTCACGAAGTCTTGACTCCTCTGCTGCTGCTGCCCTATCCAATGCACTCATCTCTTGACCCATTGCTGTCCTAATTCCTGCCTGACCTTTTTGTTGTGCTAGTTGTATTCGACCAACACCTGCTGCAGCACCACGTTCAGACTCTCTTGCTGCCTCAACGGCTTGTGCTCCTGCAACTAACATAGCCTCACGTTGAAGTTCGTAAGGTTCTTTTTGTATCGCTAATGCATCTATGTAGTTAACCTCGAGTTTTTTTCTTGCTGCAGCCATTGCTTTAGCTGCTTCACGATTTGCTCTGTCTTCAGCCTTACGTTGTTTGCCTGCATCTGCAAAAGACATACCCGTTGACGCTGCGGTTAACCCTAAACCAATAATACCAGTTACTAATCCTGCCATAACTTTTCTTTTTTATTGTATTCTTCTAATGTTATTGAAAAAAAACTTTTTTCTATTTCTTTTATGTTTTTAGTATCTGTTGGATTAGCTATTATATTTATCCAAACACAATCCTCTAAACATTTAATTAACCTTTTAGTTCCTTTTAAAGAGTGAGACCAACATGGAGCAATATGTTCTACAGTTTCGT
>Ga0208795_1000202_pt1 | contig 30476 bp, 32 predicted proteins | sample CB_VirMetaG_6_FD_184541 | JGI IMG/M metagenome (GOLD analysis project Ga0208795, IMG submission 184541) | Freshwater to marine saline gradient viral communities from Chesapeake Bay - CB_1508_2 Viral MetaG (SPAdes) (version 4) | ecosystem: Environmental > Aquatic > Marine > Coastal | place: USA... | reverse complement strand
CATGCTACACAAATTCGATGGTGGCAATAACATTCAAGCGTTCCCATCGCCTAGGTCGTGGTTCGCTGTGTCTGACATCTTAGAGCTAGACGTACCAGTGCAAGACCGCATCGAGATGATCAAAGGTGATGTTGGTGAGGAAGCTGCGCTAATGTTCGAGACGCACCTACGCATCTGGGAAACGATGCCGCGTATTGACGACATACTCAAAGGTAGGCCGGTAGCAATGCCTAACGAGTTAAATGTTAAATACTGTGTGGCCATGGGACTAGCCGTGCGCGTCACTAACGAGAATTTCGATAACGCGTGGAAGTTCCTAGAAAATATGTCTGGTGACATTCAGACACTCGTAATGAAGTTAGCGCACAAACGCGACCGCAAAATTGCCCAGTGCCCAGCGTTTAGTAAGTGGGCGATAGCCAATGCCGGAGCGTTTAGCAATGTCTAAAAACTTTATTGTACTTCCTGCGGCGGGGCGCGGCGCTTTTTACTTTGTAAAAAAAGTAAAAGAGAAGCCTACCCCCAAACTATTCGAGCCAGAGACGCTTGGCGTAGGAGATATGGTCGCTACACTCGATTATGTAAATGGTAGCTACATAATGAAACTTGTAGGATTCGACACAGAGCGAGTACCCTATAAAACTAAGGAAGAAGCCGAGACAGTCATATCTGCTCACATCGCGCTGCTATCCTAATCCCATGGGATTAACTTAATTACTGGAGAACACTATGGACAAAATAGAAAAACGCATTGAAGACGCTTACAGCAAGCTTGGCTTGCGAGAGCCATTTATCGCTGCGGTTATGACTCGCATACCCCGCGTGGTAGATCCAAAAACACCAACTGCCGCTACTGATGGCACAGTTGTAAAGTTCGGCCCTGACTTTGTCGAGAAGTTAGACAACGCAGAGCTGTTCGGGCTAGTACTGCATGAGGCGCTGCACGTCGTGCTAATGCACATGTGGCGACGTGGCGACCGTGACCCTAGCCTGTGGAACTACGCCAACGACGCCATCATCAACGCGTACATCCTAAGTCGCGGGTACTCACTGCCAGCCGGTGGTGTACACGTCGGATGGGTCACTGAGAGTATGGACTCAGAGACTGTATATAAGCGCCTTAAGAAAGACGAAGAAGAGAACAAAGCAGCGGGCGGAGGCAAGCCGAAGTATGACGCTGGAGGTTTTGACGGCAAAGGCGATATATCCGACGCACCAAACGAAGCCACCAAGTCAGACCTAGAGGCTACCATTGCAGCAGCAGCGCAGATGGCTAAAGATTGCGGACATACGAGCGGACTTATAGAGAGTATTCTAAAGTCAGCTGGTAAGCCTTCAATAGACTGGCGCGACGAGTTACGTGCGTTACTCACTTCAGCAGCAGCGAACGACTACACATATCGTAGGCCGTCCAGAAGGTTTATTTCGCAGGGCCTGTACATGCCTAGCTTGCACAGCGATGCACTAGGCGGACTGCTAATAGCTATCGATTCGTCTGGGTCTATGTCGCAGAAAGAGTTATCACAAATAGCAGCTGAAGTAGAGCAGATTAAAGAGGACATGAATCCGGAATTTATAGAGGTTGTTTACTGCGACACACAGGTAAAAAATACCCAGCGGTTTGACCGCGAAGATACCGTGGAGCTTAAGTGCACAGGCGGTGGGGGCACTAGGTTCAGGCCAGTGTTCGATTACCTAGCTAACATGACAGACAAAGTAGAGGGACTAGTTTACTTTACTGATATGGAAGGTAACCTTGACGAGTGCGTAGAACCAGAATGCCCAGTAATATGGGCCAACACACAGTATAGAGTGCGCAGCGCGCCATTCGGAGTAGTAGCAAATGTCCAAGTCTAAAGATGAATTTTACAAGCCGACAGAAGAAAATTTTGTAACTAGGCTTATACGCTTAGAAAGTAAACTAGTGCGCGGGTTTGAAGAGATCGGGGTAAGCCTAGACGTTAAGAAGGATTGGCTTACGGTTGAGAATAACTCAAACACAGTATATGTTTCTACAATAGGACGGTCGCTGACTGTAATATTACAGGAGATGAAAGCCAGAGGCGCGAACAAACACGGCGAGTTCTATGAAGTAGTACATCGTGGAGATGTAGTTGCGCACGTGTTGTTTACGCCGAGGTTCTGATATGAAAAATGACTATGTGACTATACCGAAGCTGACTGTTGACCAGATGGCCGAGGTGCACGAACTTAGAGGTAAGGGCGTAAGTTGGGATAATCTGGGGGCCATATATAATTGTGGCCCGACGACTGTTAAGCGCTACTATAACATGTCAAAAGTAACTGGATTTTACATGTGGAACGAGCACAGCCCAGCAGCAGAAAAAGCGATGTCGATGATTAAGGAGTTGTCAGAAGAAAACGAGTCGCTTAAGATACGGATGAAGCAACAGGCGGATACTTTCCGCGAGATATACGACGAGCTAGTCTCACAGAACAACGACATAATGAAAAGAATTAACGAGACAGATAAATTAATTGATAACTTGCGAGGTAGAGATGAAGAAAACGACTAAGCAACGAACACTTGAAGAAGAGCTTTGCCGCGTTATTTACGCGCTAGCTGTGCAAGTGGAGCACGACTATGATGAAGAGTTGATGTCAAAGCCACTGCGCTACGCACTGGACGACGCATGGATTTGCCTCGAAGATAAGGAAGAGTAACTATGACTGATAAAGTAATTACTTTAAGGCCAGTGCCTAAGACTGAGAAGACAAAAATTCCGCCGCTAGCTTTGTGTGAAGATTTTAACCTTATGTTAGCTAACTTTAAAGAATTTATGGTGGAGCTTGACGCGCAAGGTTTCGCTGCCGTGGCTGTTAATAGTGATGGGCAAGTAATTACTACGTGGATTTCTAGTGTGCCGTATGTACAGATGCTAGGTGCTATAGAGATGCTTAAGATTGACTTCGGCAGCAGACAACCAGTAGAGGAAGAACGAGATGAATGGTAAAGGCGATAAACCTAGGCCTATCAAAGTAGATAGGCCTAGGTTTGAAGAAAACTGGGACAGGATTTTCGGCAAGAAGCCAGCACCGACGCAAAGCAGCGCGGAAATAAAAAAGCCCTCCGAAGAGGGCAAAAGAGGAGAACGGGACTAGGAATACTGGCTCTTATTTGAACACTACTTAATAACTTAATCAATAGGTGATTACATGATAACTAAAATACATGTAAATCAGCACAATATTCGTGCGAATGCGAAGGGCGCTGACTTGCCAGTTTTAACTGTTAAAGACTACAAAGAAAACCGTAAGGTAAACCATGTACAGATACTGCACGACGGCGTGTGTGTAGCCACTGTTGTGTACAGCCCAGAGCGCCCGCTATCATGCGGCGCTAAAGTGTGGGTTGAGACGGAGTGCGAAGTGATATGCAAATAGTTACTATAGATTTCGAGACGTATTACGACAAAGAGTTCTCGCTCAGCAAGATGCAGACTGACGAGTACATCATGGACTCACGGTATCAAACTATCATGGTGTGCGTTCGCAGTAATGGCGTGTCCAAGGTATTCGCAGGCAGTGAAGAAACTATTAAAGCCAAGTTACAAAGTTACTGTGATTGGTCTCAGGTAGGCATACGTTGCCACAACACGCTATTCGACGGCTTCATCCTGTCGTACCGGTACGGTATAAATCCAAAGCGGTGGCTAGATACGTTGGCGCAGGCGCGCATGGTGTACCCATACCTGCCATCCCACAGCTTAGCTAACGTAGCTAAGTACATGGGGTTGGAAGACAAGGGTACTGCGGTGCATAACATGTTGGGCAAGCGACTAGAAGATATGACCACCCAAGAGCTTACTGACTACGCAGAGTATTGTAGGCAAGATACCCTGCTTTGCGAGCAGATAGGTGAGCAGCTGGACGAGTTTACGCCTGAGCTAGAGGCGCGACTGATTGACATGACTATACGCATGTTCACTGAGCCTACGCTTGTCGGCGACGAAACGGCGATAAAGATTCTGTACGACGAGGAAGTTGCTAGGAAGGAAGGTTTGATGGCGCTGGCTAACTTAGACAAGGCCGACCTGATGTCTAACAACAAGTTTGCTGAGCGGCTTAAGCTGCATGGTGTAGTGCCTCCAACCAAGGTTAGCCCTAAGACTGGCAAAGAAGCTTTTGCGTTCGCTAAGACAGACAAGGCGTTCGTAGATTTACAAGAGCACGATAACTTGGACGTGGCCGCACTTGTGTCCGCTAGGCTAGGGGCCAAGACTACGATAGCAGAGACTAGGGCGCTAAGGTTTTTAGATATGGCTCGCCGTGGCCCACTGCCGGTGTACTTAAATTTCTGGGGGGCGAAGACTACAGGTCGTTACTCAGGAGGCAACAAAGTTAACTGGCAGAACTTACCTGCCCGTGGGGTATCCGCTGGGCTACGCAAAGCACTGCGCGCACCAGAAGGTCACGTAGTTCTTGTGGGCGATTCATCTAATATTGAATTGCGTACGGTTATGGCGTTAGCGGGGCAGCACGATGTGGTGGAGAAACTAGGTCGCGGCGTAGATATGTACTGCGACTTCGCGTCTAAGTTATTTGAACGCGAGATAACCAAAGCGGACAAACCAGAAAGGTTCTTGGGTAAGACCGCTATGCTTGGCCTACAGTATGGTGCCGGTGCAGAGCGCTTTCAGGAGATGGTACGACAGGCAGCTAGTAACGTGGCAGGCATCGAGCCAATAAGTTTGTCGCGGGCGCAAGCCATCGTGGCGCTTTATCGCGAAGTACACTACGAGGTCGTAGACTTTTGGAACTACTGCCAGAAAGTAGTACTGCCAGACATAGCCAGCGGTTGTTCGCTCATACCCGTAGATCGCAACGGGTGGTTTATTACGCAGAACCAAGGCTTTGGTAGGCCGGGGGAACCGGGGGTTGTTTATCACGATCTTAAGTACGACGCAGATGAATGGACTTACCAAATGGGTCGGCAGCGTGTTAGAATATACGGGCCGAAAGTAGTAGAAAACTTATGTCAGCACGCAGCAATGAAGATTGTTATGTGGCAGACCGCTAGAATAAATCACTTACACCCCGTACGCTTATCCGTACACGACGAAGCTGTTTGCGTTCCGCGCATAGAGCACGCCGTAGCCGCTAGGCTACATATGGAAGAGAGCCTGCGTATGACACCGCAGTGGTGTAGAGGATTTATCCCAGTGGATTGTGAGACAGAAATCGGGCCGTCTTACGGCGATGCAAAATAGGAGAATATAGTATGAGACAGCCTAAATTACTTAAGTTTGTTGGACAGCATGACGAACTCATTACTGGCAGATACTACACAGTGCGAGAGTATAGTGAGGTCGTAGGTGTTAACGATAAGACAATGCACTCTAGACTAAAGAATAAAAAAGTAGTCGATGATCATGCAGTGATGCTATACCCACCGTTAAAGAAAGTAAGTTCGTTACCGCTAATAAGAGAAAAAGCAGAAAAACTCTCTGCGCTTTGGTTATCTAAGTCACTTATATAAAGGAAATTCTATGTCTGACATAGCACTGTCGTACAGCAGGCTATCAACATTTGAACAATGCCAAGCAAAGTTCGATTACTTATACGTAACCAAGAACGTAAAAGACCAAGGCAACGAGGTAAGTGCGTACGGTAATCGCGTGCACGAAGTGTTGGAGTTGTATGGCAAAAATGAGCTAGTTGGAGAGCTGGGAATAGAAGCTAAGCAAACTTTACAACGATGGGGCGGCCTAGTAGATAAGATAAACAGCAGAGCCGGAGATAAATACTATGAGTACCAAATGGCAATCAATAAAAACCGTGAGCCGGTTGATTGGTTTAGTAGTGACGCTTACTTTCGTAGTATTGCTGACGTGCTTATTGTGGATGGCAGTACAGCTTATTGTTTGGATTACAAGACTGGCAAAATTAAGGACAACCCAACGCAGCTTCAATTGTTTGCAGCGATGGTATTTCAACACTTCCCAGAAGTTAGCACAGTTAAGACATCGTTTATTTGGTTAATGCACGACAAGTTAGATAACACAACATACGAGCGTAGGCACCTACAATCTTTGTGGAACGGGCTACAGCCTAGACTAGATATGGTTAAGGAAGTTGTAGACCTTGGGGTATTTAAGACAAAACCCTCTGGGCTATGCCCTTGGTGCCCCGCAAAAGAAATATGCCCTGACGCTAGATTAAGAGGAAGAAGATGAATAATGAAGCGGACGTTAAAAAAGAAGTAAAGAAAATACTAAATTGCTACGACAAAGAACATATGTGGTACTTTATGCCACCAGCCAACGGGTATGGTAGATCAGGAATACCAGACTTTATAGGATGTTATAAAGGTTTCTTGTTTGGTATTGAGACTAAGTTCGGAACTAATGACCCAACTAACAACCAACTCCGCGAGATACAAGGAATAATACAATCCGGTGCCATGTGCTGGATTGTACGCGATTCCAATGTACATGAGTTTGAGTACGACTTCAGAGGCTGGGCGGCACTGTGCTAGTTCTTAAGGATAAGAAAACTATAATAATTAACAGTTCTTGTAACGGCGCTATTGCTGAGGTTATACCCCATGCTAAGCAGTTGGAGCACAACGGCGAGGAGCTAATAGCTATACCCTACGGCGTTGACGAGTCCATCGTGCTACGTAATATGGGGTTTAGCGTACCAGAGCCTATACGTGAGTACTATGATTGGCCTGCGAAGTTCACGCCGATGGAGCACCAGAAAGACACGGCTGCGTTTCTTACTACGCATAAAAAGTCTTTGTGCCTTAACGCGCCGGGAACTGGCAAGTCTATTAGTTCACTGTGGGCCGCAGACTTCCTGCTATGTGAGGGTGTGGCGAAAAAGGTACTTATCGTAGCGCCATTGTCTACGGTAAAAGTAGTGTGGGGTACGGAACTTAAGACGCACTTACCACACAGGCAGTTTGTTATATGTACTGGATCAAAGAAAAAACGTATCGACCTGTTGTCAACGCCGGGAATTCAATACGTTATTATTAACCATGATGGCTTTAGCAATATGCAGGAACATCTGGCGGACATAGACGTAGTTATCTATGACGAAGCTACTGCGCTAAAGTCTGCGTCTTCACAACGGTACAAGATATTCGCCAAGTGGATGAACGCTAACAGGCCTTGGCTGTGGATGTTGACTGGTACACCAATATCACAAACGCCAGCAGATGCTTGGACGCTGGCTAGGTTGGTGGACTCGCCGAATGTCTCTAGGAGCTTTACTGCGTTTAAAGATACGGTGATGAAGAAGATAACTCAGTTTAAGTGGGTACCCAGAGACGACGCGCTAGAGACTTGCAAGAAAGTGCTACAGCCATCTATACGGTTCTCGCTAGACGAGTGTAAAGATTTGCCAAGTACCAACTTCGTAGGACGAAAGACTGAGCTAACCCCTCAACAAATAAAAGCATTTAAGGACATGCAAGAAAAAGCTGTTACCATATTTAAAGAGGGGTCGGTCACTGCGGCTAACACTGCTGTAATGTTGTCTAAGCTGCTACAAATTTGTTGTGGTGTTGTTTACAGCGAGGACGATTCAATTGTCATAGACAGCTCAGAGCGGTATAATACGCTTACTGAATTGATTACTGAGATAGGCGGCAAGGTTATTATCTTCGTTCCGCTGAAGGGCGTGCAACGGTGGTTGCTTAAGAGGTTACGTGAAGAAAAATATAGCGTTGAGCTTGTTAACGGTGATGTTAGCAAGAAAGACCGCGACGAAATCTTTCACAACTTCCAACACACTGACCAGCCGCAGATACTGTTGGCGCACCCGAAGGTTGCTGCGCACGGGCTTACGCTGACCGCAGCGAAACATATTATTTGGTACGCTCCTATCTACTCACTTGAGCAGTACGAGCAGGCCAATGCTAGAATTCGTAGACTTACTACTGAAGGTAAAACTTCTGTGTGGCATATCTACGCAACAAACTTCGAGGCAGAGCTGTATAGGAGACTGCGTGCGAAGCAAAACACGTTAGCTGAGTTCTTAGACTTGGTGCGTGGTATTAATAGTAGTGACTAATATACTTGGAGAATGACATGAACAAAGAGAAGATGATTGCATTAAAAAATTGGGTTACGGCGAAGTCTCAAGAAGACGGACTTACCTCGATTAAGACCGACGTAGGTACGCATATCTACGCAACAAACGTCGAGGCAGAGCCGTATAGGAGACCGCGTGCGAAGCAAAACACGTTAGCCGAGTTCTTAGACTTGCTGCGTGGTACTAATAGTAGTGACTAATATACTTGGAGAATGACATGAACTACGAAGTAGCAGCTGACAGATACCTCTCTGTCAAGAAAGATCTTGACGCTTTAGATCAGGAATATAAGCAGCGAAAAGCTGTTATTAAAGAGAAGATGATTGCATTAGAAAACTGGTTTACGGTGAAGTCTCAAGAAGACGGACTTACATCGATTAAGACCGACGCAGGTACAGCTTACTGGTCAACGCACCATTCAGCTACTGTGGCGTCCAGAGAAGACTTGTTTAAGTTTTGTATGGAGAACGACGCTTGGGATTTGATAGAGTCACGCGCGTCAAAGACAGCAGTAAAAAGTTATATTGAAGCCGCAGGTGAGCCGCCCCCCGGCGTAAACTTTAGCTCAGTAAGTGTGTTTAATTTTAGAAAAAACCAATAAGGAAAATGTACCATGATGAATGAAATTAATGTACCAGCCCACATCGCCGCACGTATCGCGGAACGTAACAGAACCGGCAGCAAGTCTACGCTTACTGAAGCTATTGTCTCGAACTCCGGCCCTAGTATCCCACGGATTAGTATTCGTGCAGGTCGCTTCCGCTTGGTAGAAGGTGGCGTAGAAACTACAGTAGGCACTACGCTTGACGCGATTATCGTTGGCGTTAACCCGCGTGTAAGTAAAGTATTCTACGGGCGCGCGTTCGATAGCTCGTCGGATAACCAGCGCCCCGATTGCTATTCAAACGATGGCCTACGCCCTGACGTGTCTGTCGAAGCGCCAGTAAACGCTTCTTGCGCCAATTGCCCACACAATGTGTTGGGCAGCAAGATTTTGCCGTCTGGTGCTAAGTCTAAGATGTGTGCGGATCAGCGCCACTTGGCTATTGTTCCAGCGGCTGACCCACAAAAAGTTTACAGCCTGACCGTACCAGTTAGTGCTATGCGCGCACTGCGTGAATACTTTACTGAGTTAGCTAATTACAGTATTGGGCCAGAAGAAGCTATAACAGAGCTTGGCTTTGACGACCAAGCGAGTTATCCTAGACTCACGTTCCGTCAGAAAGGCTATGTCCCAGAAAAAGCGCTGGGCTTAGTGGACAACTTATTAGAGTCCGATGCCACTAAGGTTGCTATACGCGTCATGGCACCTACGAGCGCAGGGCCAGCATTGTCTGCGCCGCCAGTACACGCGCAAGTAGCGGCACCCAAAGTGTCTGCTCAGGATGACGAAGCCGCAGCGTACGACGAGCCAGTGGTTAAGCAAGCCCCACCAGCAGTAGCGCCGGTTAAGCAGTCAGCGGAATTAGAGATGAAGTTAGACAGCCTGTTCGACTAAAAGCTGGATAACTATTTAACAAGTGCATGAGCCGTTTAGTGAACCTACTCGGCTCATTTTTGTCTAGAGGACAGCGAGTGAATACTATAGATTTTTTAAAGAGAGTTTGCCCTACAAAAGACTCCATTGTAGTAACTCAATATAACAATAATAAGAACATATTTTGGAACCGAGAAGTGTATACGTACGCGGAGCTTGATAAGGCGGCTGCGGACATAGCGCTTTGGGATGAGAACCCAGAGGCTACTATATATTTTAGTATCGCCGCGTTCGCTGATAACATAATTACGGACGAAGGCAGAAGAAAGATACGCCGTACGCAGGATAAAGCCACTTATTTTAGGAGCATTTGCTTTGACCTAGACTGCGGGGAAGACAAGCCATACAAGACACAGCGGGACGGCCTAGTTAAGTTAGCTGAAGTAGTTAAGCAGTTGGGGTTACCGAAGCCGCTTATTGTATCGTCAGGTATTGGCGCGCACATTTACTGGGTATTGGCCATGTGCATATCTAAGCAGCAGTGGGTGCGGGTGTCTAAGGCCCTATGTGGCGCTCTGGCTTCCAAAGGGCTGGAAATTGATAACTCTAAGATTCACGATCCGTCTATGGTTCTTAGGCCAGCGGGCACTTTCCACAAGAAAACCGCAGACTGGAAAGAAGTTAAGGTATTGTTAGACGACGGCGCAGAGCACGACATACTACTACTGGCCGGTAAGTTAGCAGAGTGGATGGACACGGCTCCACAGCGCCCAGAAAGATCAGAGCGCAAGCGCAGCGCGATGCTAGACGCTGTACTTAACGAGAGCAATGACCTAGATATAGACTCTATTGCAGAGCACTGTAAGCAGGTCAGAGCTATCCTAGAAAGCGGCGGTGTTACTAACGCGGCTGGCGATCCAGTGGAAGAACCATTGTGGCGTGCGTCGTTGGGCTTGGCTAAGTTTACGCCAGACCCAGAGACAACTATCATACGTATCGCCGGACAGCACCCAGACTTTAGCTTAGCTAAGAACATGGAAAAGCTAGACGGCTGGAAAGCTAGTGGCCCTACTACGTGTGCTACGTTCGCGCAGCATTGCCCGAGCGGCTGTGACGGCTGCCCGTACTTAGGCAATAAAACTTCGCCAGCGCAGCTTAGCAGTAGCCCTGTTCAAGTGGTAGTTGTGCAAGACGAAGCAGGCGAGACTAAAGAATTAGAGATACCAATGCCTGCTGGATATGTTATGCGCAATAACTGTATCTACCACGAAGTAACTACGCAGGACGAAGACGGTAACCCGATCAAAGACTGGGAATTTACATCAGCTTACCCGATGTACATAGAACATATCTTTTTTAACGCGCAAGACCGGCAAACGTCGTTCACGTTAGCTGTGAAGAAACCTATTATAGGCTGGGAAAGCAACGACCATTTAGTAGCAGTGCTGTCTAGTGCGGGCAAAGAGTTCTCTGCGTTCCTATTAGACAATCAGATATTTGGTCTTAAGTCGCTTGGGCAGCAAGAAAAAGTTAGAGGATACCTTATGGATTATTTACAAATGGTTCAGAGCCAAGTAGCTACTGGACACGACTATAAATCATTTGGCTGGCAGAAAGACGGCGCGTTTGTATGCGGTGACAACATTATTAACCCTCCGAACAACGCCACAGCACGTCGCATCGTGGGCAACGCTGAGCGATACAAAGAACGTATTATAACAGCAGGCTCACGCGATAAGTTTGTAGAGGCTATGGAGCTGCTGAACTTAGAAGGTACGCAGGTCATACGAACCTGTGCGCTAATCGCAGCCACTGGCATTATAGCTAAGCAAATGGGTATGGGCAGTAGCATTGTTTCAGTCTACTCGGTAGAGACTACGACCGGTAAGACGCTGTCATTGCTTACTGTTAACAGCCTGTTTGGAGAGCCACGATCCCTTATACAGGGAAGGAATGATACAGTTAACGCGATCTATGGTATGCGAGGTACGCTTAATAACTTGCCTATGACCATCGATGAAATGACCATGGCCGACGAGTTTCAGTTGGCTCAGATGGCGTACTCATTCAGTGAAGGCCAAGAGAAAACTACTATGACCCCCGGTCGTGATATCCGCGACCCAGCGGTTTGGAACGGGCCTACCTTTATGACGACTAACACGTCACTAATGAGTAAGTTTGATCAGGTCAAGCAAGAGTCAGAGCCACTACGCGTACGTGCTTTTGAAGTCGCACAGAACGATAGAAAATTTGTTTCTTTAGTTGATAGCAATGGCGAGAAGGTAGCTAAGACTTACGCAGACTTGCTGTCAGATAACCACGGCTGGGCGCTGCCAGAGTTAGTGCGTGCGGTAGTGCAGCTTGGGGGGCCGAAAGAAGTCGCGCTCAAAGGGCACTTGGACTTTAAGAAGACATTTGATTTTGAATTTGAACCGCAGGAAAGGTTTTACGAGTCTATGATAAAGTCGGCGTGGACTATGGGCAAGATAGGCCACAAGCTTGGGCTATTCCCGTTCGACGTGAAAGGCACTGTACAGTTTATGTTGGACACGGTTGCTAAGTTGCGCAAGGATACCGTTGAAGCTAAGGTAGATGCCATTGATGTTATCGGGCAGTTTATGCAGCAGTACAACGACCAGATAATAGAAGACACGCAGCTGTACGGCAAAGACGGCAAACCCCTTGTCAGGGAACCCGCACCGATTAAAGCTGTTATGCGAGCGCACTTTGTGTATGACTCCAACAACCCGATCATGCCCGGATCTACCCTCGCGATTAATCGGGCAGCGTTTAAGAAGTTTGTGCGCGACAATAACGACGCCGAGGATAGGATAATTAGAGAACTTACCAACATGGGGGCGCTAGTGGCCGCCAATACTAGGGTGACTATGTTCGCACAGTGTCGCGGTAGAAACCCCAGTCAGACGTGGTGTATACTTGTTAACCTTAACCACCCACGATTTACGCAGACGTTGGTAGGTACAGACCTTAAACGCCAGAGTACTGTTTCTTTGGCCTTGCTAAACGGCCTACAGGAGGCTTCCCATGGCTAGAGATTACAGAAAAGAATATGACAATTACCAAGGCACTGATACGCAAAAGAAGAACCGCGCAGCAAGAAACGCTGCGCGAGCGACTATGGCTAAGGAAGGTAAAGTGTCCAAAGGTGACGGCAAGGATGTTGACCACAAAACGCCTATAGCCAAAGGCGGCTCCAATGATCGGAGCAATTTGGCAGTAAAACCTAAATCAAAAAACAGATCGTTCGCTAGGACGACAAAAGCTAAAATGAAATAAAGAGGAAAGTAACTATGGGCATTAACAACACAACAGCAGAAATGTGGGACGCACTACGTAAGAAGCATTCGCCTATTGAACTAACAAATGCACTAAACAACTACGCAGCAGAAGCAGAGAAAGAAGCGGAAGACATGGTGACAGCACCGCGCCATTACAACACAGGTAACATAGAGTGTATTGATGCAATAGAGGAGTCCATGTCCAGTATTGCATTCAAAGGCTATCTCAAAGGCAACTGCATGAAGTACCTGTGGCGCTATGACTACAAAGGCAAGCAGGTAGAAGACTTAAAGAAAGCTGGTTGGTACTTAAACAAGTTAACAGAGATAGTTATAGAGGAGAATAGCTGATGCTTAGTTTTATTTTGACGTTAGTAATTGGTGGTTTCTTACTGTATGGCGCTTACTTGATTGTGGAAGATAAGCAGGTAGAGTGGGAATTAAAAAAGAAGATACGGGAAGCCAACAAGATGGCAGATCGTTTCATTAAACAAATAAACAAAAAGGTGAAGTAAATACCGAAGCTGGTATGTTGCTTATGCGTTAATTTCATTAGCAATTAGGGCCAATGTGCCCTAATATGCCGCCTCAATTTAGAGCGAGGTGTAAGGTGATACTGTACGGCATAGTAGTGACAATCGTTGGCCTTCTGGCAATAGCAAAGGACGACATTAAAACAGCCCCTTAATTGGGGCTTTTTCTTACCTTCTTATTTTTCGCTGTCCGCTGTCCGCGTATAGGCAAACTTTTCTTCAAGCATTTACCAGCTTTCTTGCACTTAGTGGGGTGTGGGCAACCTTTGCATGGTGTCATGTTATTTCCTCGATTTAGCGCCAGAGCATTTCCACTTCTTGCGCGATAAGTTGTTTGGCGTGTTGGGGTCGTTCTGCTTTTCTTTCGGCAAGCCCTTCTTGATGCCAAGGCTTCTAGCACAGTAGCTATCGCCCTTAGAAGTTCCGGGCCTAATTCTTGGGCCGCCGTCTTTCGCTTGACCAGCTTGGCCGTAGCTAACTTTCTTGCCACTAGCTGTGATCTTAACGCTCGCTTTGCCCTTGGCAGGCTTACTAGTCGGCATAACTATTCCCCTAGGTTATAAAGTTTATTCAATTCATCTTGCAGTTCGGCGCGCAGGCTTTGAATCTCTTCGTCCATAGCGGCGTAGTTCGGGTTGCCACTGCGCATCTCTTCGCGCTTGTACTTAGCAATAGCCGCCGCGTAATCTCTAGTAAGCTGCTTCTTTTGGAACATCTTGCTAAGCGCTTCTTGGTCAGCGTTAAATGTTTCTACCCGCAAGCCAAGAATATTAGCGAATAATAGGTGAGTTACATCGACCTTACGCCCAGCGAAGTTAACATCTCCAGACAGAGCTTTTACAGTCTTATCCCAATTTGCTGATCTAACGGCTGGCGGAGAGAATATGTTGTAGCCGAACACCGCTAGGTTTAGTGCACGATCCACTGAGTCGTCAGTTATTTCATGCAGCTTATTCCCTGTGTAAGGGTCTACGCCGCCTAAGAGCGCCACTACTCCGCTTATAAGTGGGCTAGAAGGAGTTAGTCCACTAGGCCACCAGTCCATACCCATGAAGCCGTTATTAGTAGGCAACCCCTTAACGGTTGACGCTAACGGTATGTAGTCGCCAAGTCGGTAGTATACTGGGTTTTCTGAATCGCCCATAAACGGTATGCGGATGTTTGTCCTAGGGCCGATACCAAACAATCTATCTTGTAGTTTCTCTGGGCCGCGCTTGCGGATCTCGTCGTCGTCGTCCCCAGAAAGTGCTGAGGCAGCCATGTCTATCATCGCGTACGACGCCAGAAGGTTAGCCATCTGCCAAGGCTTAGTAACGGCAATTCTTCCAAGCGTAGGTATGATCGCGTAAGTCCAAGATATAAACGGCAACGCGGTCTGACGCAGTGTCTTAACTGCGACGGAGTCAATGTCGTAGTCCAAGAACATCTCACGGGCGTTACGGCCAGCGTTAGACAGCATCTCTGGCGACGCCTCAGAAACATTATTCACAGACATTTCATCGCCAACTTGCTTCATAAACGCAGCAAGGCGGAACGCGTTATCTTCTGCGGCGTACAGTTCTGTACCGATTTTATCTAATGTTTTACCAAAGCGAACAAGCTTGCCGAAACGACTACCTTTGTCTGCTTCCGCGTTCAGCATGTCAGTGACGCGTGACATTACTGTCTCGCTTTCTTTAGTAAGAATATTTTCTTCGAGGTTCTTATAAAGCTCTTTTTTAATTTCGACGCTTGAGAAGTTGCCAAGCATCGCTCCTGACTCGGAGAAAGCCCGCATCATCGCTAGCTCTTGCTTACTAAGCGCTGCGGAGTTGGTCTCGTACAACCACATGAGCTTAGAGGCACGCACTAGCGTACTCATAGGTATGTCGTGCATTATCATCAACGAGACGTTGGATAAGACGTTGGTAATGTGCGTGCCGGGGTTGTATATAGTTTTAGCTTTTTTAAACGTACGCAACGACGATATATAAGCCTCGGACTGCACGATAGGGCTTCTATCGGACATGTCGTGCATAGCTGTGTACACCGGGCCATGCACAATTTTACCAGCGAGATCACCATACTGATCTGGGTTATTTGGATACTGCACGAAGTTACCACGGTAACGTAGTCTATCAGCAACACCTTTTTGCTGGGCTTGTTCTAAAGTAGCTGGCGTTTTCACTTGGAACTGTTGTCCAATGGCTGCTCCGGCGAACAGTTCGTTAATCTCATCTACGTTGTCAAACACAAAGCCTTGTTGCTTTCCAACCACGGCCATAGACGTGTAGAAGTTTTTCGCCGCGTAGTAAGAAGCAATTCCGCCCATAGTGTTACGCATGGCGTTGGCTACTTCTCGCACTTGCTTTGCGTCAAACGCATCTTTGTAGTCCATCTTAGAGGTAACACGATACTGATTGTTACTGGCGTATCGAGCGATCTCGTGCTCGCGTTTAGTATCAACTTCCATTACACCACTAGGAGAAGGCAAACGACCGCCCTCGCGCTCATATTTTGCTTTGCTGACCAATACTGTATATGGTTTGTCGCCATTGGATGGCGTAACCGTCGCACGGTACATAGGCCCATCTATTATTATATCGCCAGTAGTTGGGTCAGTATCAAACAGGTCTGGGTTGCTATCGATAATATCTTTATCCACGCCGAACCCTTGCTTTTTTAACTGCGTCGCAAGGCTTCCCATTGCCATACTATGACTTGAAATTGTAGACTCATCGTTAACGTAGATCAGGTACTCTGTGAACTTCCGGTTAGCGAACTGTTTTTGTAACTCTACGGGCAGCGAAGTTACATAGCCAGCAATATCAGCCAACAACTGGTCTGACATATTTTTTAGCCTAGGCCCGTGCGCTATGTTGTCTAACGCTGTAACGTCACCATCCAAGTACGCCAAAATAGCCTTAGCAGTAGCAACGTCATAATACTCAAGTGCTTCCGCTAATTTATTAAGGTTCATGTAGGCGATGTTGCGCTGCTCTTTCGCGGTCTTAAACACCCGCCGCACATCCGGCGACAACTGAAAATGAGACGCAATAAGAGAAGTGTAAGCAGCTAGTCGGGGGTATTCATTGCGAATTTTGTCCGCCCACTCGGTGCGCTTGGCATCAAAAGCTGCAACTTTGCCTTCCCAGTTTTGACCGAATAAAAACTTAGTCGAGATAGAATCAAACAGCGCTTTCTGCTTAGCTTCGCGCTCGAACATGTTGCCCAGAGGTCTGCCATCGCTGTCTGTATCAGCCATATCAGTCATGTCTGCCATGAAAAGCGTCTGCCCCTTGGCTTCGGACGCAACAAAACTCGTAGGCTCTGCATCCGATACGAATTCAATAAGCGATATAGAGTTGTTCAGCACGTCATTAGCAAGAGTGTTCTCAACACCAATAAGCTGCGACAGAATGTCTACTACTTTGCGCCATACTTCCTCTGCGACAGCTAGCCACGCACTTGTTTCCGGTGATGGGTTGCTCTTAATGCTCTTAAGCAAGTCGCGGAATTCAAGCATTGTAGTGCCGTAGGAAACTAATTCTAAAACAGCATCCAGTTCGCGACCAGAATCGTTAAGCTCACGAAGTAGACTTACTACTTTAATGGCGTTGTCTTTATATGCCTGTGGCATATTGACCGCGTCCAAAATGCCGTTGTCCACAGCCGCGAACAAATCAGCCAAAGAGGTTTTAAGCGCAGTTACACGGGCGTTGTCTGGATTGTCGTACACAAACTTCTGGAGAACAGCGTGTAGAGACTCGTGCAGGATTTCTTCCTGAGAAGCTTCTTTGTGTATGTACACTGTGTTGTTCATTGGGTTGTAACTTGGCGTAGTAACTTGGCCGTCTGTGTCTTCAATAAACACAACGGACGGTTGAGAACCTTCCTTCATCTGCGCGTCTAGCGCGGCTTTTATACGTCCTCCAATAGCCACAGCATAAGGAGAAGCCGTACCTTTCCAACTAGCTACTCGAGTTATTATCGCCCGCAAGCCACCAGTTTCTGCGGTTGCAACGATGCCTTGGAGTGGTGACGCAAGCCCTTTACCTTTCTGGTCACGGTTTAGTCTAGTCTCCGCGCCGCGCACGACGTCGAGCTGCCCTAGCGTACCATTCTTGTACTCTTTAAACGCAGATGACAGCTGCACATCCAAAACTTCGTCGAGCTGCGCTTGTGTTTTTATTTCCGTTTTGCCTATGCGCCTCGCCATACTTTGGAATCGCGCAGGGTTTTCCGTGTTAGCGTTTTTGCGCGCCGTGCGTTTTTTAAGTACAGCTATAAGGGCGTTTACGTTTGCTTCACCACCAGCCGCGCCAATAAGCCTTTGCATAGCTGTTTCAACTTCTGCGGATAAAGACTTATATTTTTGCAGAGCTTTGCCGCCGCGTTTAGCTGCGTTGTCTGACTGATTAAATCTTAGCTGGTTCTTTGTTATAACGTTAATAGCCGCATCATAGATATTTTTTATCTGCTCAGCGTTTGCGTCACGGGCTTCTATATCTTGCGCAGTTGCAGTAGTTCCCTTGTAAAATCTGGGCGCAGGATTAACCGCAGAAGAACGAAACATCTCAACCAAGCCCAAGAAAAAGCCATTATCTAGCAGCGGGCCTTTTGGTGCCGCGCCTTGGATAGATGATACTTCTGCGTTTAGCGCTCGTTGCTTATCTAGCTCAGAAGCCATAATCGCTACTTCTTCTTTGCTAATAAGCTCAGGGTCTATTTGTTCTAGATTGAACAGTCCCTCGTCTGTTAGTTCTTTAACAGCGGGAGCGGTTACTGCTTCTATCGGTGCTGGGGCCGCAGCTTCTTCTGGAGTAGCAGCGGTTGCGCTAGTTAGATCCATGCCGCCATCTTCAACTTGCTCAAACTTAGGCATAGCGCGCACATCTTCGCGCATATCTTCGGGTAGTTGCTCTGGCTTTACAATGCCTTGTTCCGCACGAGAAAGGTTGGCTTCCGCTTGCGTAGCTACTTGGTCGGCTGCAAGCAGTTGGTCGATGCGAGAAAGTCTATCTGTATATATCTCTCGCTCGTCCTGCGCTTCTTTGGCAGCTTGCTGCCTAGCAGCTTCTTTCGCTTTTCTTCCTGTAACGTTCTTACCGGCAGCGGCGCGCTTGCCAGCGGTCGGAGAGTCTTCTACTACAGCGTCTAGCCTAGCTTGCAAATCTTTGCGCTCGTTGGTCAACTTTATGCGGTCGCCACGAGACATTTTATCTGCCGCCCCTTCCATAAACTCAGGCTTAAGAATCTCAGCTATTTTCTGCTCTTCCGTCATTGGCGCAGCTTGGGGGGCGTCTTTTTTAGCCCCAGCTTGCATACGCTGTGCGATTGAGGCGCCTACATCCTGCATAGCAGAAGAAGGCGAAGCAGCTAAATCAGTTTCTCCCAGCTCGTTGTTTTGTATTTTCGGCGGAGCTTTTCTAATACCACCAACAGTGCTTAAGGAACCACCCACTAATCCGCCAGCGACAGCGGCGTTGAGGCGCTGAGAAGCTGCCTCTTCTGGAGTCATAGTGCCATCTATGCCGATCTCTAATTCAGTCTGGAATAGTTCAGTTGCGGCTTCTGTCGCGCCGCCGGTAGCGCCAGCTTTAGCAATCCGCGTAGGCATTCTACCAGTGAATGCGCCGGTTTTAATTCTAGCCGCGCCAGTAAGCGCAGCCGGTACTACTGCTTCAGCTAAGCCGTAAGGAATAGCGCCAAGAAGCGCCAAGAAAGGATCAGGATCGCCGTCTTCAGCGGACGCCTGATATAGAGAGCCGAAGCCAAGCCCAGTGCCCACCATGGTAGATTTAGCCAGAGCTTCGCCTTGCGCCAGAGCCTGCCTGCGCCCTGCGAAACCAGCGGCTTGGCCTGCGCCACCACCACCTAACATCCTAGGAGCAACAGCGCCTAGTCTTGTGAGGCCAGCAGCGCTAGCGGCTTGTCCAAGCCCCGGTACAAACTGTGCTGCGGCGACGCCGCCCATAATAGGCAACTGCTTGCCTAGCTGGTACTGCGCGTAGTCTATATAGTCACCAACGCCTTGTAAGTCTTCGACGCGGTCTAGTGCGGGTTTACCTGCTAGGTACGACTCGTAGCCTTGGCGCTTCGCTTGGCCCCGCAAATACTCAGAAGCGCCTTCCGCGCCTACAATGTCTGCTACACCAGCGGCAGCACTTGTACCAAGCATCTGCAATACGTCAACGCCTGAAGAAATACCAGCAGCCAGCTCACCGCTGTCGCGGCCTGTACGTACGCCAAAGTATTCCGCGACTTCCTGCGCGTCTTTGCCTACCTGCTGGCTGTAGTCTACTATTAGCTCCGCATCGGAGGCGCCTTTCATTCTCTCAGGAGCTATAGCCCGCAGCTGTTCTAAACTAAATATAGACATTGTTCACCCTAATTATAAGTGTAGCAACATTGCTAGAGACTGCCTAAACCCTTCATGCGAAAAGCGGGATTACTTTGATATATGTTCTGAACGTCTCTAGCTTTTTTCGCTTTGTATGCTTCTTTTACAGCCGCTTTAAGATCATCACTAACTTTGATCTTGTCAAGCTGCTCTGGGGTAAACTCGGTAATCAGAGCTTCCGCCTCTTTTAACAGCGCTTGCTTTTTGGCTGCCGTCGCTGCATCTACTTCAGCTTGGCGTTTAAGCCCTTTTCTAACATCCTCTGCGCTACCCGCAGGAGGAGGGGTCGTGCCATCGCCACCGCCACCGCCACCGTTAACGCGATAATCTCCACCGGGGGTCATTGCGCCGCTGTAGGGCACGCCCGCTGCCTTGTATATTTCAGAAATTCGTTGCTCCTGCTTATCGCGAGTCTTACCTAAGAAGTCAAGATCTGTTTGTAAATCACCAATTTCGGCAATGAGTTTTTCTCGCACGCCCCCATCCACTGCTGCAAGATCGGCGTTAATTTTGGCGTACTCTATAGCCGCCTCCCCCGCCGCTGCGCGCTGGACTTTAGCCGTGTTGGCTAGTGACTCTATGGCAGTGCCGTACCCCGTAGCTAAACTACGTAGACCTGATTCAAGCTCCGCCGTAGATCCGAACTCTGATAACTCCCTAACTTTTTCGCCGGTCGCAGTGTCGATCTCAGAAAGAATTATTTTGCCGTTTTTTTGCTCGTAATCAAAGTGCCTGCCGGGGGTTATAGTGGCGTCTTCTTTGTGGAGTTCAAGCAGCCCACCTAAGTTTAGCTCCGCAGTTTTCTGGGCTAGCTGTTTTTGTTTGCGCGCGACATCTTGCTCTGAGATGTTGTAGAATCCTGTGACTATTTCGTTGCCAAGTTTGGGGTCTACCCCGTACTTGGAGTACAGCTTACCTATGCTTTCTGCGTCTGCTTGATTAGTAGCTAACATCTCTTGAAGCAAAAGAACGCCTTGTTGCTGCTTAGCCTCGCGCTCTGCTTGCGCTTGGGCTTGCGTAAATTCAAATTGGCTTCTTTGGTCTGCGGTATTTGCCGCACGGGTAGCAATCGCGAGCTGATCTCTTGCCAGACCTGTTGTTGTATCAAACTGTTGCTGCTGTATATCAAAGCGTTGTTGTTCTGTAGCTTGTTGCGAAAGCCTGTCTGCTTGGTCTGTAAGCCCCGCACCACGGTATATTCTTTCTCTAGCCCGAATCTGGTCTAGGACGCTCATTGGCGCTTCAACTCTTGTCGGAGCTGGCATAGGGCTTTGTTGTGGAGCAGTATCTGTCGGTGGTGTAGCTAATCCCATACCCGCAAGAGTATTCGGCGCTTGTGGCACCGCGCTCATGTTTTGGGATGGGCCAGCGCCTATACCACCGTTGTTAAACGCAGCTTGTATGCTAGCGGTGGTCTGATCGCTTTCCTGTTGTTTCTTGAACGCCGCAGCTTGCTCAGCCTGCGCGGCGTCGAACGCAGAGATTTCCTCTGCGACCAAACCTTCTTTTTTCTTCGCTCTCGCGGCGTTTACAGCTTCACCGAGCCTAACGCCTGCTGCCATTCCAGATGCCCAACCCATTACGCCACCTCCACTTGTTTCATTTCTAAGCCGAGCATGTTGTAGTCCACCGCATAGAAGCCGTCTTCAGTAAGTACAACTGCTTCCGGCATAAAGTTAAGAACTTCCTGAGCCATAACACCTTCATACATAGTGCTGTCAGGATCGTTAATGTAGCTGAAGTGGTATAGGTTAAGTCCTGTGTAAGCGTCTTTTCCAATCTCAGAGACGTTTTCTTTGAGGCGCATATCGGAAGCGTATATAGTCGCACCGGCCCCTAACGCAGCGCCCATCATCTCGCCTTGCGCTTGTAGCCCAGCAGAGAAAACACTTGCCTGAGTACTTGCCAAGTTGCCGTAAGTTTGTCCTGCGCCTGCTAGACCTGCTTGGTAGTTGTTACCAGCCGACTGGGCAACGTTAGATGCTTGTGAACCCGCACCAACAGCGCCGCTATACGCAGCGGTAGACGCACCAGCCAAACCACGGCCAAGACCTGCGGCGTCTAGCTGACGGGCGTAGCCTAACTGTTGTGCTTGGTTACGTGCGCCAGTCATGCCCTGAGCGCGCATAGCGGCTTCTTGTAGTTGCGTTTGTAAGCCAGCCCCACGAGCCGCGCCAGACGCTGGGTTAACACCACGAGCCGCTTGGTATCTAGCCGTAGAATCTCTGGCAGTGCCGAAGGCTCTTGCAGCGGCAGCGCTAGCTTCTTGTGCTTGTGCTTGACGGTACGCGTCGGTATTAAACTCCTGTGCCTGCGCGACTAAGCCCTGCTCCAGCGGTCGGAACGTTTCTTGCTGGTACTGGTAGTAATCGCCAGCTTGCTGCATTTGTTGTTCTTGCGCAGCGATCTGGCTTTGTGAGATTTGCTCAACAATGGGCCGCATGTCTGCGTACTGTTGTTTGGAGAATCGTAGCTGCTCGCGTGCTACTGATTCCATTCCCGAATAGTCGGGAGCCGGTTGACTTTTACCACCCATAATTTATGACTCCTGAAGCCAGCGACAATTTTTTGGCCATAATACTAGTACCATCATATCTGCGTTAGGGGCACCGTCTTTCATAATGTACTCTTCTACGAAGCCTAGGTGCTTATCGAACTTAATTGTGTCAGGCTCGTTAGTTGGAACAAGACCTGTTATTCTTTTCAGCTTGCATACGTTAAACGCATAGTCGCAAACTGATTTAAAAAGCGGTATTAGCATACGGTTTGGCTCTGTTATGGCAATGTGCACTGTAGCGTTAGCGCCGTTGTAGTTATTTATCACAACCCCTGCGGTTACTCGCCCTTCTTTTACAACGCCAAGTGCGTAATAGTCGCCCCAGCTGCCGTCTTGCGATACCTGAGAAGCGACCCATTTGCCGAATCTCTCCTTATCGTCGTATACTACTTTGCCGTAATCCAAGCTCATGGTGCCAATTATGCCTTATATTGGAGATGTTGGCCAGATTATATCAGCTAGATCAACAACTTCCGAGTTGTTTGCAGGCAGTCATTACGCAAGGTTCCCAAGTTTAACTCTGAGCACGTTACTGGCGTCGTACACCTTAATAACTCCAGCAGTTATTTCCATCCGCTCTCCGGTGGTCGCGCTCTTAATAGCAAACGAAGGCGAAACGCCAGCGAGCGTTACTTGACTAGCATCTATTGTGCCTGCGGTTATCTTGTCCGCACCAAGATCTTGTATCTGCGCGCTAGTAATATTCGCTATCTTAGCGTCTATAGAGCCAACGCTTATGCGGCCTGCGTCTATGAAACCAGTGGTTATTTTGGACGCGTCTAGCGCTCCTACCTTCGCATTAGTGATCGCAGCGTCTGCAATCTTAGCAGTGTCGATAGCGGCTAAGCCGATCTGCGCAGTGCCGATAGCGCCGTTCTTAATAAACGCTTGGTCGATGTAAACACCAGCGGGCACGCTAACACCGTTGAGTGTAGTAGTCGCGGTAGTAACAACGAATGGTATTACCTCGCTGCCAGAAGAAGATGCAATAGCAAACCTGTCTGCCGATACAATAAACTCAGAGAACGGCGTGCCGTTAACCAACGTACTCGCTAAGCCGAAACCCGACACGTATCCGTTGTTGTCTACTTTAACTGTGTACTGCGCAGACAACCCATTTATAGACTCCGCCGCTGTCTCTACGGCGGCAGTGTTTTCCCCAACTGTAGTAGACAGCAGGGCAATACTTTCGGAAGTGGCGGTTACTATTCCATCTATATTTTCAACTGTGGAGTTTAGCGTAGCTATGTTCTGTGAATTTCCAGCGACAAGACCGTCAGTATCAGCTAGGTTGTTTACTAGCGCTACTATGGATTGACCTTGCGAGCTTATAGTGCCTTCCGCAGTTGAAACACGGTTAGTAGTAGCGGTTAAAGCTTGGCTGGTAGCCGCGATGTTTCCTTCCGCGTCTTCCAAAGAGTTTTGTAGTAACGTAACACTTTCGCCAATGCTTGTTAAAGAACCTTCTGCTGCGGTTGTACGTTGGCTAAGCGAACTTACGGCATTGGCATTGGCGATAGACCGCCCATCTATAGTCTCGACACTATTGTTTAGCGCGACTATAGACTGTTGCGCAGCGGTTATGTTGCCCGCGTTAACTCCTACGGCATTAGTTAGTGAAGCTACAGCTGCGCCAGTAGCTAGACGTGCAGATCCATCGGGGTTAAACACCTGCCCTTCTAGTGCAGTAATGTCTTGCTGGACAGTGCTTATATTTTCGCCGTTGGTAGTAACTACGTTTGTTAGCTGCGCCAGCGCTGCGCCAGTAGCTGCTTGTTGTCCGTTCAACGTGTTTACTGAGCCTTCTAGCGAAGTAATGTCTTGCTGCGCGGTGCCTATATTTTCGCCGTTAGTAGTAACTGTGTTTGTTAGTGTAGCCACAGCTGCACCAGTAGCTAGACGTGCAGACCCATCAGGGTTAAACACCTCACCTTCGAGCGCCGTGATATCTTGCTGCGCGGTGCCTATTGTTTGCCCTTGTGTAGTCACAGTGTTGGTAAGGCTTGCTACGGCAGACCCAGTGGCAAGGCGCGCAGATCCATCAGGGTTAAACACCTCACCTTCGAGCGCGGTCACGTCAGCCTGTATCGAACCTATAAGTAAGCCTTGTGACGCAGTAGTTCCTTCTAGGGTATCAATTTCAGTGCCTTGCGATACAACAGTATTAGAAAGCGTGCTAACCGCAGACCCAGTAGCTAGTCGCGCAGATCCATCAGGGTTAAACACCTCACCTTCGAGCGCAACGACGTCAGCCTGTATCGAACCTATACTATTACCGTTAGTAACAACTGTGTTTGTTAAGGACGCCAACGCTGCGCCAGTAGCTAAACGTGCTGATCCGTCAGGGTTAAACACCTGCCCCTCTAATGCAACGACGTCAGCCTGTATTGAGCCTATACTATCACCGTTAGTAACAACTGTATTTGTTAGTGAAGCCAGTGCAGCGCCAGTGGCGAGTCTTGCGGAACCGTCAGGGTTAAACACCTCACCTTCTAGCGTAGTGACATCCGCCTGTATAGACGTAATAGTAAGCCCGTCGCTAGCGACAGTATTAGAAAGCGTACTTAGCGCCGCGCCAGTGGCGAGTCTTGCGGAACCGTCAGGGTTAAACACCTGCCCCTCTAACGCAACGACGTCAGCCTGTATCGAGCCTATAGTAGAACCTTGCGTAGCGACTGTGTTAGTAAGAGTTGCTACTGCTGAACCCGTGGCAGCCTGCTGCCCGCTTAGTGTGAACACTGATCCTTCAAGCTCAGTCACATCAGCCTGTATAGAAACTACAGTGTCGTCTAAAGCTATAACAGTTGTGTCTAACGCGCTTAAGGCAGTTCCTGTAGCTAGGCGACTTGTGCCGTCAATGTTAAATACTTCCGCGTTTAGCGAAGCAACATGCGCCTCATTAGCAGAGATACGGGGGTCATCAAGCGGCACCCAAACAAGGCCGCTACCTTGGTCGATATATACGTAGGCCTTATTGTTGTCGTCGCTGTCGTACCATCGGCTAAACTCAGCAATGGTGCCCGTAGGCTCAGAAGCCTGCACAAAGACTGCTGTTGACCCAGACACGATGTCCGCAATAGCAGTTTGGATATTGGCCACATTGGTATTCAGTGTAGCAACTTCCGCGTCTATCGTAGCTACAGTACTGTTTATCGCGCTTACAGACGCGTTTATGTTTACTACGGAAGTATCTACAACGCTTAACCTTGTTACCAAATTGTCGCCAGAGTACGAGTCAACATATCCAGTAAACGTTTCGAGTTGCGCTATTAAGTCTATCTCTTCGGACAAAGCAGTGGCTAATTGCCCCTGCGTAATAGAGTCAGTTAAAGTAGTAAGTAAGAACGCTACGTCTGGGGCGGTTGTAGCCAAAACGCCTGATACCGCATTAAACGGCCCAACAGTGTCTTGTGTGTTAACACCGCGCACCCAATAGTATCTGCCCTTGGCCCCACCTAGCTGATCTGATGTTATCCCGCCCGGCGCTGTAGCTATGGGGGTGGCTAACGACAAGTCGTTCAGCGTAGCTGGATCTACATAGGCTGGGTCAGAAACCGGAAGTAAAGTATCAAACGTTGGAGAAGCCCACACCTCTGTGTAAGCGTGGTTAGCGTACGTAGGAGTGTCCCACGTTATTATAACGTTCTGAAACGCGCCTAAAGCAGCTAATCCTGTTATAGCTGGTGGCGTAGCGTAAACTTCGCCTTCTTGGCTTACTGCTTTGCCTTGAGTAGTTATTAGGCCATAGCCTACTAGCGACTTCTCAGTCACTAGGGCGTTGTCACCAGACTCCGACAAAAGCTCTCTAACGCGGTCTAAGAACATGCGCACGTCACGAGGTATATTGGAGACTACTGTAGGTAACGACTGGCCGACATTAGGCATTGGCTAGCTCCTCCATAGACTGCGCTAGCGCAGCAGCGAACACTTCACTCGTGCCAGTAACCTCTAACTCCCAGTCTCTGGCTGTAGCAACAGGAAGCCTAAAAGGAAACCTGTTCTGCACTACTTGTGTATGTAACAGTACGCCATCAGCATATATTTTAGCTGTTAGTGGGTAAGTCTCAGCCTCTACTTGTGCGCAAGACATGCCCAACGGCCTAGGCATAGTAAAGATTTTAGATCTCCAGATGTAAGGTATATTAGCCCCTTCGCTCCATGGTCGTATAGCTCCGCTAAGGTGCAGGTACAACTTGTCGTTGCGCAGTGACTGATACCCTGCTGTGGCTGTTACTTGCGACAGCGTAAACTCGCGACTAGTTAGGTCGAATACAAAAGACCCTTGTGTAACGCCGTTGTCGTAGAACGCTACGTACTTGTTGTCTTGATGGTAGGCGTGTACTGACTCTGGGTTTATCTGAGTTTGCCACTGCTCGTACGTGAACATATTCTCAGTTATCATCTGCGACCCGCCGGGGGTAAGCGCAACAAGGCCGTCTGGGCTACAATAGAAAACTAAGTTATTAAGGCTAACAATACTGCGCTTAGAAACGCACGCTTGCTCTATGTCAGACTTAACGACTACCACTGAGTCAGGGTGCGCGCCTTGGATAAGGTATGGTGTTCCCTTAGTTAGTACGGCAAGTGTGGTGTCCATGCGACCAAGCCCAACTACTGGGTGGTCTAGCGTTTGCCTGTATGCGTCTGGCCACGCGTGAGGAACGTAAGGCTCACAAAAATAAACGTCGCGCCCCGCGAAGCCCGCCATGTTGCCGTTTGGTAGGTTAGTAAGCCCCGCCAAATTATCAGGCGGTGCTAACCACGACAAAGAGGGCAGCTCTTCCGCTAAGTTCTCAGGATCGACGTCATCTATGAGTCCAGAGCCGATGGCAACTGCTAATGTTATTTCTGCAACAAACAAGTATAAACCGGCGGTCGATCTATAGATTCTTACGTGCGTAGCTGCGTAACCGCTGCTTGGCGCGGAGAAACCAGTTAGCGTAACTGTTTGCGACGGATAAACATCACTAGACAGCGTGGCCGGAGCCGGTGAAGACTCTACTTCTCTAGCGCCTACTTTGTTTACGTAAGTGTATGTATACACTCTAGTTTCTTGTGTCAGGCTGGCAGCGTCAGGAGGATTTGGGCCTAACGATAAACTTAACGCTAATGTAGGGGGCAGCAAACCCATGGGAATTGGGCTATTTAAGTACCCAGCACGTATAGCTTTGGGATATCCGTCACCAGTATAGAAAGTCCACTCTTCTGTGTCGCCGTTAATCTGCCCACGCGCCACATCTACGTCTGTGCTCCAGCTTAGCCACCCAGATGTTTCATCTGTAGAGTCTTGCCCGAACTTGTAAATGCTAAGCGCGGTGCCTACAATAGACTTTACTGAAGTGCCTAGGTCTTTTATGGGTGTTAGCGCGCCGTTAAACACACCAGCGTTAAAAGATTGTTGTGCTTGTACTTCACGCAACATGCGCGGTGGCGTTTTCGGCGATATACCGCCGAACCCGACAATTTTTATTCCAGCCATAGCCGTAGCCCTAGGTCATTAATTGCCCAATTATATTACAGCAGCGACTTTGTATCTACTAGAGTGCGTTGGGCGTAACAGTTACGCGTAGGCATTCCCCAGTTTTGTTGTGGTAAGTGATAGCGTGGGCCGCTCGCCATGAGGTGTATCCGCCCCTTGCGCTGTAAGCGTCTCTAGAACTTAGCGTCGGGTGACGTTCAACAATAGCACCGCCGCCTTCCGCCATGTCTTGCTCGGAGTGGTGGTAATGCCCAGTGTGGATGTACGTATACTTAGCGCTGCCCCACATGTGCCGGTACCTAGGCTCGCTAGCAAACAGCGCGGGAAGACTGCGGTTCTTTACTTTGTGCCCGTGGTGGAAGCCCAACATTATGTCGCCGTGTAGATACGCATAAAATGGGAACTCTGTCTGATCTACTTCTATACGGTCGTTGTCTCTAAATATCTTAGACACAGCCTTGCGAATCCATAAGCTAGAAACTAAGTCGTGGTTCCCCTCGCATATAATCACCCGTACGCTGTCGTGCTTTTTAAGCAGTAACTCTACGGCCCCCATGATGAAGTCTAGTGCTAGATCAACTAGATGGCCAAATCTAGTAGAAGCATCGAGTACGTGCTTGGAAGCTGGGGTGACGGCGTCTAGGCCGTCCCAGTGTAGGAAGTCGCCCTGTATATTAAGCACACCTAGCGCAGAATCGGGTGATCCGTTAATCATTTTCTGCACCGCTGCTATAGCCATTTGGGAAGCTATAACGTGATCCCACGGCTCGCCGCTTTCTTGGGCGTAGGCGTACATGCCTAGGTGGTAGTCCGTAAGGGTATAAAGCGTTAAGAGGTCGGCGTCTTTTAGCCCACTGTGCGGGATAACCGGAGCAGGTTTCCAACTGTACTCATCAAGCGCTTTTATAAGCGAGTCTAGCTGCTGGGATTTATCTTGCTCCTGTATGTGCCATTGCACTCCAATAGAGCCATCTTCTTTGTAAAGCGTGGACACGCGCTTTGTGGCAAACCCAGTAGCGGTCTGGTGGGTAAGCCCTGCTTCTGGAGCTATACCTGCTTTGGCGGCTGTGGCTTTAACCGTGCGGATTCTCTTCTTAATCGTGTCGGCGCTAGTTCCCAACGCAGCGGCTGTTTTGCTGTATGATCCGTGCTTTATGTACGCAGCGACTGTAGCTTCTTGTAATTTAGTCGCACAGTAATCGAGTAGGTGCTCCATAGATATACCTTGTGTGGGCAACTAGAAAACTATTGTGGGGGTAAGCCCAGCTTAGTACTAACGCCAGTTATAAGTAACCCAATGACAACGAAAAAAACTGCGGCTAGTCCTTTAGTTGTTAAGTCAGCTTTTAGAGAAGCCCAAAATTGTTCTTGTTCCCGCGCTCCCCTAATTAGAGCTTCGTGGTATGTTCTATGGCCATCAGCGTCGATTTCACCAAGAGAATTACGCGGGAACGCTTTGCCAACTGTCTTCATGTCAATCGATATTTCAGCAAGCATCGCCTGTATTTTATCTAGCTCTTGTTTAGTTTCGTGATCCATACACCCACCATACGTTTAGTTCCGCGACTATATCATAACAATGTCTTCTAGGATATATGCTAAGCCAAGTATCTACCGCCCTTGGCCTCGGTAGGCTTTGTGGTCTTTCTTTTTGCCTTTGTTCATGTGAGCAGTAGCTATAGGGGTTGATCTTCCGCGCCCCCCAGTTCCTTGAGATGATGTTTTAGATACAGGGATTAATACTTTACGCTCAGGCATTTTTGCCATTATATTTCTCCAAAAAGTTCTGCTTCTGCTTTTCGTCTACGGGTTAGCCCAGTCAAAGGCTGTCCGTTGCACTTATCCCATCGCTTCATTTGGTCAGGCACTTCGTCCCACTTTCCCGCGTTAATACACTTGAGCATGGTTGACGAAGCCAAATTACCGGCACCCAAGTTATATGTCCAGCTTACCAAGGCATCGAACTGGTTCTGAGTTAAAAGGCTTTTGGTATAAAAGATTACCTGACGCTCGGTATCTTCCAAGTCTTTAACCAGCATTGCTTCAGCCTGAGCTTCTGTGCAGGTATCACCTAAAGAAACCCCACGGGTGTGTCCGTAACCGATAGTAGGAACACCAGCACTGCAATGGTAAGCCGTAAGCTCTAAGCCTTCAAACTGCTTAATAAGGTCTATGCCGCGCTTACTTGTTTTCATTTTGCTTGTGACTCGCGCCAAAATAGAAAGAAGTTATTGCAGATACAATACCGCCCAAGTAACCCAGCACAAGGTTAATCACGGCTTCGGAGTTCTGCTCTGGCGGCTGTATAGTCACCATGAATATGTACCCACCAAAGAACATAATGCAGGCTAGGGCGATGATTCTCGGAGTCCAGTCGCTGCCGTGTACAGCTCTGGCATTTTGTATATCAGCAGTTTCAAGAGCAAAGATGTCAACGTCAAGCTCCTTCATTCTTGCTTGAAATGATAACTCTGCTTTTTTTATCTCTGTGAGCTGTTCAGGGGTAGCTTGAGCAATGGCTTTTTCGAGTGACCTAGTATCTGGGTCGCAACCTAACGCACTAGCTATTGCTTGAGCAGCAGCCCCACCGAGAGGGCCACCGAGAGCAGTACCAAGCGTAGGGGCTACCGCACCAATAATACTTTTAAGGCTTTTCAAGTTCATTTACATTCTCTCTACAATTAA
>Ga0208795_1000200_pt1 | contig 30712 bp, 35 predicted proteins | sample CB_VirMetaG_6_FD_184541 | JGI IMG/M metagenome (GOLD analysis project Ga0208795, IMG submission 184541) | Freshwater to marine saline gradient viral communities from Chesapeake Bay - CB_1508_2 Viral MetaG (SPAdes) (version 4) | ecosystem: Environmental > Aquatic > Marine > Coastal | place: USA... | reverse complement strand
CAAAACCCATAAAACCCGAGAGGAGCACCCAGACGATGCTCGCAGCCGCAATGAATCCGATTAACCTAAAGGCTACACACGTCACGGGACAACCACTGTGTTTCATGGTGAACTCTTCTGACGATGCCCAGACACCTCATTTGGTGGACCTCTCACGCAATGAGGGCAACGGGTATTGCACCTGCAAGGACTTTCAGGTCCGGTGTTCCTCGAATATCAAACAACAGAAAGAGAAATACAACGGAAAATTCAGGAGAATAGACTACATTATGCTTGAACAAACTGAACTAATTTTGGACGGCAGCAAAAAGAAACACTACGTCATAGCTAAACCCAACCCAAACAGGACACTTTGTAAACACATCCATGCAGCTCGCCAGAAATGGTGCAACGTAACGCTGAAGGATATTTCAATAGAACTAAACCAAGACCAAGACTAATTATGCACTCACAACTCAAAGGAAAATACATTAATTACCGAGGCAACAAAGACCTCGCCTATGCTATCAGAAGTCACCTTATCATGCTAGGTGAGAAGGTGGATTATGGCTTGTTTGAATGCAATTCTAACGAGACCTATATAAGACCAGCCAGGTCACAATCATTGAGGGAATTGTGGGGAACTTTTTCAACCAAATCATACCAAGAAATTTCAGTTAAAGAGTTCTTTGCTCTAACGCCAGAGCCGCAACCCCTGGAAGAAAGTGATCTGGAGCAACGATATGATATCCTGCTCAGAGACTACGATCACCTGAAAGACGCCCTGTATCTCGAAAAGGTCAAATGTGGTGAAATCAAAGATGAAAGAGACCACTACATGGACATCTATAAAGACCTAATGGATGACTACAATCTCCTGAGAGACAACTACAACTTTATGGAGGATGAACTTGATGATGCGCTATGCGAATGCAAACAAAGCAAAAACAATGAAGCAGAATTATTGGAAACGATCAGCTCGCTCCGTGAGGAAAACGAAAAACACAGACAAGACGCCCAGGGACTACGGAAAATCCTTTCAGACACTCAGGGCTTCCTTAACCGAGTATACTAAAGAATCAGTGGATCATTTTCAGAAAATAATGAAAGCATCAGGATTCAAGGAAGAAGAATTTACGGTAGTAACCAATGAACACCGCATTGAATCGCAGGCACGGGGGTGTTTAACCAATGCCCCCGTTTCTCTCAGGCTCAAGAACAAGCGGGTCGTTGGAACGCTCCAAGGTTACTTCAAGTTCCTTAACTGGTCTGCCCCAGGAGCCGTTCCTAACTTCGAGTGTGATGTTAAGGGTCATGTCTCTGGCAAGGTTATTCGAGTAAACATGGAGGAGGTAGACTTGCGGGTTCATACCACGATTGAGGAAGCTTTTTTTGAAGCTGACACTGAAAACGGGCTTGACCCCACGCTAGAAAAGCGTAAACGGGATGAAGCTTTTTTAACTAAATTCTCAAAAATGCAATGAAGTCTCCAAATACCTACTGCACCATGACGGAATGCGCCATGTTCTACTTGGATTGCTGCCGTGCCCTCACCGATGAAAAGCTTGAGGAGCTTAAAAAGAGTAAGGCTGAAATAGAGGTATCTTTAGAAGTCCCAGAGTGTTTTGAACCTGAAAACCCCACTTTTGACCATGAATGCTAGACGAACACACGACACCATTAACGCAGTGCTTGCAATGATCCTAGTGGTGATGCTAGTGCTATTCTTTCGCATGGTTAGGGAGGAAGCAAAAGCTTCAGTCAACTACAACAACCACTGTCCAACATGTCATTATAATGAAGGTATTAGGAATTGACGCATCTTTCACTGACACTGGCTGGTGTCTTGTGGCAAACAAGCTGGATCACGCTCCCATTTTTGGACATGAGGAATTTGCTCCTGTCAAAACTGGTAGAAAGACCATAGAGGACGAGCATCCTGGAAACAGATTTCATGCTTTTGGTGATTTCATTGCCAATCTTATCATTAAGCATGAGCCTGATCTGATAGCCTATGAGCGACCAGCAGGACAACACTCCTCAATGTCTGCTCTGTATGGCATAAGGGCATTAACCTTGTGGTGTGCATGTAAGCAAGGTGTTGCCTTCAGGGAAATTTACCCAACTTCCTTGAAGAAATGGGCCACTGGATCAGGCAAGGCTGACAAGCCTCTTATGCGCTCATGTCTCAAGAAACGAACTGGCTTTGACATCGACAACGACAACATAGTAGATGCCTTCTGGCTTGCTATCTGGGGACAAGGACAACTATGACCTCGTTAATCATTCTTGGAAGGAGATACAATGTTAAATTCTATAAGAGACCATTCAACGAAGAACATGACTGGGGAGACTGCGATGGCGATAAAGCTATTATTCGCGTCAGGATCTCTACAGTCGGCAATGATACCATCGACACGCTACTGCACGAAATTGGCCATGCAATATGGTTCGAGGCTAACCGTGGCTCGCCAGTTAGTGAGGAGAACGCAGTCAGATGCCTTGCAACAGGATACGTGAAAGTGCTCGCCAGAAACCCAAAACTCTTGAAATATATCAATCAAAATATAAAATCACTGTAACCTATGCCAACACGCAAAATCAAACCGCTCACTCCAAGACAACAGGAAATTCTGGATGCAGTTAATCTCTATGGATCACACCGAAAAGCAGCTAAGGCACTGGGTCTTTCAAAGTCTGGCATAACATCTGTAATCTCAGAGTGCAAGCTAAAGGGGTTCTTCCCAGGGCAACTGTCTCCCGTCCCAGACGCAGACGGCATGAGAATGACCAACACCACCGTTCAGTATGACGCCATGGGCAACGTGGTTCAGGAGTGGAGACGGCTATCTCCCGACATTGAAATGATGAAGGACGTTGTGGAGGAGCTGGCTGAAGGCGTTAAAGGACTCGGGCACAAGCTACCCAAGCTCTTTGGCTCCAAGCTTCAGGAGGAGGATTTGCTATTTGAACTGGACATCTACGACCCGCACATTGGCATGTATGCCCAGAAAGACGAGACCCGTGACGCAAACTACACATGTGATCTTGCAGTGGAGCGTATGACTAACGCTTGCACCGATCTAGTTGGAAGGCTATCCAAACCAAGGGGCAACGGAGTTCTAGTGTTTGGTGGAGACATCATGCACTCAGACACACGCTCCAACAGAACCGAGCAATCTGGAAATGTTCTGGATGTGGACAACCGCTACCATCGCGTAGTCAACTACGTTGTGTCAGTCATTCGTGACGCAGTGTCCATACTCGCTACCAAATGCGAGAGAATTAAGCTGGTTTTTATCGAGGGCAACCACGACTGGCATTCCTGTGTCTGGATGGCAGAGGTGGCAAGGGCTTACTTCCATGGAAATGACCGCATTGAGGTGGTTTACCAGCCTTCACCACGGAAGATGCTTCGATTCGGAGAAAACATGCTGGTATGGGCTCACGGAGACAAGATACCAAGCCACAAATGGGCTCAGATTGTAGCAGCAGAGTTTGCTGTTGATTGGGGAAAAACCAAGTTCCGGCACGTCAAACTGGGGCATATCCATCACAAGAAAGCAATAGCTCCCGTGGTGGTTCAGGAAGAAGCTGGAGTCCTTGTTGAATACGTTGAAGCATTATGCCCGTCTGATGCGTGGCACGTCAACTCGGGCTACGTAGGCACCCAGAAAGGAGCCTCTGCCTTTGAATACCATCGCACCAAAGGCTTATACACCCGTCATTTGCACACCGTCTAACAAAATCAACAAAATAAAATCAATGAAACCGTTCTACGAAATAAAACCAGAAGACGAGTTTATCGTCCTTCAAAGAGACCACTCCGGTGCAAACGCACAAAATGGAGACGTAATCAAGGTATTGTCAGCAAACATAGGTCATGCCTCCTACAATACTGTGGTAAAAGACAAATACCTCCCATGGCTGCTGCACAAGGATAGATATGAGCGCAACTGCTACTGCCCACTAGAGAAATGCAATGAGACAATCTTTATAGACTGTCCCCTACCAGTTAAGAAGAAGGTTTATTTGGCTGGTCCCATGTCTGGAGTCAAGAGCTTCAACTTCCCAGCTTTTGACGATGCAAGAGAGGAGCTTTCCAAGAAAGGGTTTTCAGTTGTATCTCCAGCAGACCTTGATCGGGCCAATGGCTTTCATCCAGACTATGATAAATTTACCGAGGACCACAAGCTCTACGCCATAGACAGAGACCTTGAGGCAATCAAGAATTGCGATATGGTTGTTGTTCTTCCATGCTTCGAGCACTCCATTGGGGTGAGAGCAGAACTAAGCATAGCCGCATGGCTGGGAAAACCTATACACCGTTATCAAAACGGACATATTGGACCTAAAATCAAAATAAGTAGCTGCTACCTATAATGAAACCAGAGTCAAAATTCATTTGCAACCAAGGCAAGTCCTTACCTTACCCCAAAACATTGTCAGAGTGGCGTAAACAACGTCCCGTCTACGAAGGGTTCCTTAAATACTTCCCTGACGCTATCCTAGAAGCCGCTCACTTGTCCCTAGAGGGCAATGCGAAGCACAATGGCACCACCGATAAGCCTTCATGGAACAAAGCCCTCTCAGGGGACGAGAAGGACTGTCTACTGCGTCACCTATGTGATCTGGCATCGGGCCACGAGCATGACAATGACGGTATCTGGCCAGAGGTGAAAGTCTTCTGGAGAGCTGGAGCTAACCTTCAGCGCAAGATTGACGCTCTTAAAGAGCAAGGATTGTATCCACCCAAATTCTAGGTAAAACCTTATTTCATCTAATGAAACTCTGACCAATCTTATTTTATTCAATGAACCTGTTCCCTCCTGAAGAAAAAAAGCCATTCCTCAACATTCCAGGTGAGTGCATCAGGAAGGTATCAAAGGGGCTTCATGTCCCTGGTCGTCTAGTAATGAAGGCTAGGGGAAAATCCCTTATCTTTTGTGCTCAATTGGAGCATGGAGAGCTGTCCTTTACAGAGCATAGGATACCTTTGCGACTCAACGAAAAAACAGTTGTCAAGTTGACTGTCCCTAGCTCAATGGCAGAATTTCTGGAAACACATCCAATAAGGCTGCTTGCGTTTGAAGCCTTACTTGCGTAAATCGTTCTCACGCTGCAAAAAAGCAATGATGGTATCAAGGCGACTATTCATATCTGCCTTCATTTCCTTAATGTCATCCTTTAAGTCTATTTTGACTTGCTGGATCATTGCATTATTGCTAGAAATTTTTCCTTGTAGTCCGGTCAATTGAGCCGTGTGATCCGTAAGAACAACCCCTTTTCCATTGTCATTTCGTTCCAATATTTTTACACGACTATCCAGATTTTCAAGGTGACTTGAAAACTCTCCAGCCGTATAAATAGCACTCATGCCCGCAGCAACAGCACTAAGAAGCACTGAAATAAAGATTTGCAGTGCCAGCCGCTGCCATGCCTGGCTGTCAGATGCAGTCATTGGTGGCTACTCTTTCTCCTCTTTTGTTGCTGCCGGGATATTCCTTACCTTGATTCGAACGCTGGGCCCTCCTGGAGTCTTGGACCTTACGTCATACTCAACGGTGCGCGTATTGTCGGGAGCCACAGTCACAACCAAGTCAGAGTCGGACCAGAAGCCTCTACGTGAGTATTCGAGATCCCCGACCTGTCCGGCCATAACTCTTGCTTGATGTATTTGTTTCTCAAGGCTGGTGCATCCTGTGAGTCCAGCCAGTAATAAAACAATCGTGAGTTTAAGTTTCATTGTATAATTGGCCTTGGAATTGGTTTTATTAAAGGTGAAATTGCAAGCAATCCCGGTGATACTTCATCGGGTTGAATGTCTCTGAAAAGGTTGGCCCCCGCGTAATGGAGGGCCGCATAAACAAGTTCGGAACAGAACCAAGATTGATTGGCCCCTGTCTTGCGACGGGAGACGAAACGTAGAACCCCACTGTAGTCATATCCCTCGCCAACTTTGTCCAAGCAGAATTTTATAGCGCGGTCCCAATCTTCGGAAGTTAATTCGGGAACTTCAAAGCAGTCAATTCCCTCCCAGTCCTTCAGTGTCTTGACCCTTACTCCGTCTCCTTGCCAACTCTCCACAATACGTCCGTCACGCATCAGGATGGCAGCGTGGGAATAAATGCCTCTGGTCTGCCAACGGATAAGCGAGGATATGATTCCACGTCCCCGAAAGAGCAGTATGCAGGGAGTTGTTTTCATGTTTCATCCTTTTTCTTAAGCCCAGTCTTTTCCATGGCCCAGTTTCTTGTTGGTTTGTGGAGTAATGGTAAGCCAAAAAAAGAAGCTAAGGCGAAAACAATTAAACCGCCTATAGTAAAACCCATTCCTACGTCAACATTCATCCACGCTTGAAATTCTTCAGGAGTTATTGCTAGAAATTCCATAAATACCTTACCTGATAAGTTATGATTACGATATAGGCATTACATAAATGTCAATGTCTGCACCAGCCGCAGCTACAGAGGTAACTACAAATCTAATGGCAGTTGCTCTGGATACAAACGAAAAGCCTTCTGCTTCTGTTATAGCGTCCTTGGTTGCCAGGGTTTGCCATGTCCCGTCTACCAGTATTTCAACTTTAATTGATCCTGAATCAAAAGTTGAGCCGTATATTTCTACAAGGTGCGTTCTACCTGGAGATAGCGGAAAAAAAGCGTCAGAGGTTCCTGTTTGTGCAGTAGTCGGGAAAGTCCCATTATCGGTCACGTTTATCATCAGAATATTGTTTTGGAGGGTTTAAAAGTAGCGAGGTTATCTAGGTTTCAAGTTGTTCAATGTAAATAGGATAAAAGATTTAAACAGCATCCTTTGTCCAGAAAATGTTCAGAATATCCATTATTACCAAGGCGCAACGGCAGTGAAGGTCAATCCCAAATCGGAGTGGAGACTGTATAACAATGAAGTAAATGTATCCATTTGCGTTGCATCCCACTGCACGTCTTCGCAAACACAAAAACCCAAAACGGGATTCGCCATGTGTATCTGCCAGGGTCCAGTAGTGTCCTCATGGGCAGAAGAAAGCGATAATGTAGTCCCGCTTGCAGTCCCTGAGGCATTTCTGGCACGAAAGATAAAGTTTTGAGTCCCGTCATAACTTGCAGCTCCAGCCAACCATGTGTTTTGTCCTCCTCCACCGAGGTTGGCTTCCTGATTGGATGGGCTGTTGTTCCTTGCTTTGAGCCTTATTCCATACCCATAAGCCGACCCCTGGAAATAGAGCGAGTAATTTCCGTTGTTGTTATGTGTATGAAGGCCAATAGGATCAAGGACTCCTTCGTTCCTTCCCCAGAGAACGCGGGTCATTGGATAAGCAGGGGATTGTATCCAATCGAACGTAGCCCCGTTACCAAAGGTCCCTTTGGTCTCATAGCTATATCCGGCATTCCTGTGGAATCCTACCTCACGGGCATAGTGACTTGACTGAAGGAAGTTGTTGGTGCCAGCACTCACAAGGTCAAAACCGCCTTTAAGATATGTCTTGGCTGCAAGATGGTCGTTTCCTATGTGAAGGTGGAGATAGGTTATATCATCCCACAGGGAATTGCTCTTGAGAGCCGCTATGTATGTCTGGACAGCAGTCTTCTCCGTGCCGCTCAGATCACTTCCATTAGCTAGAACACGGGCATAGTAGGCTGAATAATCAGCATCTAGCGTGGGACCCTCTACTGCGTTTTGTGGTTGAATCTGAGCCAATATCTGGGCTGAAACATGCGATGTTATTTGTGGATTCATTTTCAACTATTCAAAGAAATTTACATAAGTTGGATGGATCTTCTGGGCAGGATAGACATCGTACAAATAGCTTCCACCAAGTGTGATTTTTTCATCCTTGGTAAAGTTGCTGAAGGTAACATTATCACGTCCGGTTGCATAGCTCCAAGTATCCAACCATATCCGGTTAAAGGTATAGCTTCCACCATCACCTGAATCCAAATGGACTGCATCCCAGATCCATGGTGTCTGGCTTCCTTCAGCTTGACCGTAGGGTTGTGTGTAGAGAAGTGCCTGACCATTACCCCGGTTGTTATATAGATACACGGTATCTCCCATCCACAATACATTTGAAAAACCTCCAGTAAGTCCATACTGGGCATACGTCCAGGTATAGCTAGTATTTCCAGACAGGCCAAAATTGCCCAGATTAAAGGTGTTATTGAACCGGAGGCCATTCCTGTATTCATACCACGGAGCAAAAGAGGCCATCACAGTATCCGTAAATACACTGTCGGTAACTGACTGATAGGTTCCCTCTGAGTTGAAGCAATACCACCCCACAAAGCTCTTATTGCCAGGGAGACTTTTCATCACCCCAGATCCAGACTGATCCAGACCTATAAGCGTTGACCCCCTCATAATGTGGTTCATGGGGAACGGAGTTCCATCCAAACCATTTCTGTTTGTAAAAAGAACAGATTCAACAGCAGAATTGGCTCCATCCCTAAAGACTGAGTCCACAATTTCAACATCAGCCGTGCAGGACACCGTGGAGCTGTTGCTGTATGAGAATTCACAATTCTTTATTAGGGTCTTCTCGGAAGATCCGCCTATATAGACCATCTCTCCACGGCAATTGTCGATATCCACATTATAGATAATGAGATCCTTATGACGGGTCGTATCGTGAGCAGCCCAGAATTTGTGGGTGATGTCCCACTCATACCTTTTGTTGTCAAGAGTATACCAGTCTTTGCCGGTGTTCACCGGAACAGCTCCCATATCCACATCAAGATTCTTAATGGTAATGGACTCTACATCGTAAGGCTTAAAAACATAGTATCTCCTTACATTAGCCACCGCGCTTCCGGTGCCACCGCTCAGCACATTCAGCCACTTGGTCGCTGGTTCTTTCCCCCATAGGAAGAAATTCCAAAAAGTGCTGGGTGCTCCTGCTCCGTCCACATCCCCAAGAAACGTGATATTATCGGAAGTAATGGGGAAAAGGACCGATGATGCCGTCTCGCCGCTTTCAATTTCAGGGTATCCACCGACAATATCGACATCAGCATCGGTAGGCCAGATGTCATAGACTCCGGCAGGACAGTAAATGATTCCACCTCCTGCGGCTTCGGCTGCGGTAAGAGCGGCCAAAATAGCCGGATAGTCATTAAGACCATCTCCTGCAACAGCTCCTCCGGCATAGGTTGCGTTTGTAATATCGTAGGTAAGCTTCTGTCCGGCAGGCAAAGTGGTTGTGGTTCCGTTGCCGTAAAGCCATCCTGCAAAGGTAGGCGTAGCTGCATTCCTGTAATGCTCGGACAGATTTGTAACAACCCCCACCCTATAGTAATAAGTGGTGCCTTCCGCCAAGTCTTCAATATCGACATAATTGTTAGCATTTATACCAAGAAACCTGAACGTGCTTGTACTCTGGTTATTAGTCATGTCCGTAGGATCTGCAAACAAAGGACTTGTTGATCTTTGAATGATCCATGGATAATCCCATTGCTGGATGTCTGTCCATGTGAGGCCAAGGGAATTATGGGAACTTACTACGGTAATCTGGGAAGATGGAACAGGTTCCGTATCTGACAGAATCAGGCTTCCCTGGGCGGTCACATCTCCGGTGATCGTGAGGGTCTGACTATAAGCCAGAGAGGTTAATAGGAAGGTGGCAATTAATATGAGCTTTTTCATAAGTCCGTTAATTATTTGATCCAGAAGCAAAATACCATGAAGTTCCGTTATATATCCAAAGGGTTAATTGGTCATCGGCTGAAGGAAGGTTCCCGTTACAATCCAAGGTATCTGCCGTGTGGCTGTTATTGTCAATGAATGTGACATTGGCGTCATTACAAAGAATCCAAAGCTGTTGTCCGGCCACGCCTCCGGTAATGGTGGCGAGACTATTCCCTCCCCCGTCTCCTGTGAGCGTCACGAAGTTGCTGGTCACAGCAAAAGTAGTTGCTGCCGCCCCAAGAGTGACTGTCTGGGGAGCTGAGTGCACAACTCCATTGCGATTTATACCTCCGAGATCTGAGCCTCCGATTGAGGAACTTCGAACACGAAAGTCCATATCGTAAAGGCTTACCGCATTACTTGATGCTTCTACCCTGAATACTTCCACACCACCTGAAGTCCTGGTTCTGAAATTACCGGCAGAGTCAATAACACCAAGGTCAATAAGCCCGTCCGCCGATTCAACACCAAGGACACTTGCATTGGTTCTAAACTCTTTGGAGAACAGAAGTCCATCCTCTGATTCATCCCAGGACAAGGTGGGAGCGCCGGTGACATTGATTTCAAAAATAGTGGCATCCACATCTGAAGCGGGATTAAATGAAATACCGTCATCATGCCGTATCTCCATCTGTCCGTCAGTCTGGATCTCCCATTGCAAGGAGGAGAAGTTATCCCTCCACTGAACATCAATTTTGGATATTTCCACTCCTACGTCCCCATCAACCGTAAAGTTCACACCGCCTGCTGTGTCTCTAATAATCAATTCCCCTGCCTCTGTTCCAGATATTTCAAGGGATGCCCGTCCTGCTCCGGCAGAATCGTTGACGACCACGCCACCGGTTCCCGCATCGTTTATGAGTTCAACCAGTTTTGTAGTGATATTGTAGACTTCAAGTGGTGCTACAGTTTCAAGCCCTGCATTGAATCTGGATCTTCCGGCAACTTCAAACCCTGTGTTTAGGTCCAACCTGGATTCGGATTCATCCCAAGTGAGTGCGGGACCTCCAGTTACCAGGGACGAGATAAGGGCATGGTCAATATCAGACCCCGGCTCAAGCCAGAATCCACCAGTTCCCTTTACTGTGAATTGAGGCCCCTGCATCTCAACATTATTATAAAAGGCGTGTTCCGATTCGTCCCATATAATGCGAGGACCACCTGTGACGCTTAATTCCATCAACTCATAGTCCTGGTCTATTCCAGTTCCAAAAAGAATACCGTTGATAGAGGTAAGCTGAAAGTATGGGGCATATATGGGTGAATTGGATGTGATATACCCAAGGCCATTATCATCCATGTAGTTCGTATAGAGCACACCGTCCAGGGTCAAGTCTGTGGTAAGTTCCAGGCCACCCAGGATAGAGGAGTTGCCTTCAACTATAATATCCCCCCCAATAACCATATCCGCGAAGGTCATGTCACCAGAGATTGTCCCATCTACGGTAATATTCCCAGTAACATCAACATTGCCTGCTATGGCTGCGTCATTCCCGACAATCAAATCCTGTCTTGTGGTGAGCTTCGTTACGGTCATGTTCTGCCCGTAAGATAACATGTTCAAAAAAAGCAATGAAGCCAGGTATAGTGTTAGGTGTTTGGTCATAACAAATTTGTGTATCCAATTGTGCCGTTGTTATTAAAAGTTTCTATTTTCCAACGAATGTGAATATTCCTGGTGTCTGTCAAGCTTGCTCCATTTATCGTAACCAAAAAGCTAGATGCTCCAGCAACACATGTAGCAGTGCAACTTTCACCCCCTATAGCATTAGCTGCATATTCTTTTTCCCATCCCGCTTCAACCAATAAAGTATTTGCGTCATTGATAAGTAAAAATTCAAGAATTCTGGCATAAGACCTTCCTTCTATAGCCAAATAAACCGTAAGGTGTGCGGTTTGGTCTTCTGGGACAGTAACATTGATAACATTCACCACTGGCAATATTGCCGGAACTGAGACAATGGCTGCGTCTCCAAATGCCGCTATAGCACTACCATTGCCAGATCCCCATACAATATTTCCGCTTACGTCTACAAAAGGAGCAGTCCCTGCCCTAAGAAGAACGGATGGTATTTCTTGTCCAAAATCAACGCCAGAGTCTGCAACTGGAAGCTTAATGCAGCGATCAATTTGCTCTTGAAGCTGCTGAATAAGCATAATTGCCTTGTCGTGGCCTGCTTCGTTTACTTCCGGTGGAAAAACAAATCCTGAAACGTAGTCGCCTTCCTGATCTAAGGGTATGTCTCTGACGATGGTTACAATGTCTCCAACGGCTTGACCTACCATAGTAACCGTGCAACCTGCCACATTTCCCACATTGGACACTGTATAGTCTGTTGTAATCACAAGATCAGTAGATACGCCAGCTCTTACACGGACAACCTGCAAGTGCTCCTCGTCCAGAACGTGGATCAACGTGGAGATTGCGTCTGTCCCCGTAGCAAGGGTAACGGTTTTAGTGTAGTTCAGACTTGAAACTGTCATAGTGTCAGGTTAGTAAGTTGTTTTTATTTATCCGTTTCGGCAAGTGCATAATCGGACCAGCCTAAAAATTTAAATATTTTGTCGTCAAGATCGTCTTTCTCAAAAGTGGTTCTTATCCAGGTTTCAATCTGCTGGTAGGGAATACCTGCCGCCTCCATAAACGGCTGAACACCATCATCAAGTGCAGCTATAAGCCCTTCTTTCTTCAGAGTTTTAGGGAAATCTCCTATACCACTGGAGAGTTCTGTCAGGAATTCCAGCAAGGGAATGCTTTGTGCCCAGCTCGATTCTCCACCAGCAAGCTTGTCGATAATGGTCTCAAGGGCGTCTCCAGCAAACAGAATGCCGTTCAGTGACCCCACCAGACTAGCCCTCATTTGCCGGTAAAGCAGTTCATCGAGGTCTGCGTCATCACCAAAGGCTCCCACAAAGAAAGCACTGCCTGCCGCCTGGAACAAATTTGGAAGCAAGAAATGGAATATAAATATACGTTTGGCAAACTCCTTCTTGGTAAGCCTGCCCTTGGCAAGATTCCTGAATGCCGCCACTTCCATTCGGTAGTAGGATGCAGGGGCTGTCATATACATTGTGAATAACTTTGACCAGCTTGCGCGTTGATCTGTAGCCAAATCCTCTGGTCTGGAAGACTGCTGGGTTCTCTTGGTTGCAGCTTCAAAATGCTCTATGCCTATTTCGTGTGCTTCTGATTCGCTCTTGCCTTCTGCAATGGCTTGGTTGCGGTAGTGGTCATAGACTGGCCACCCCCCTGCGTAAACCGCCATGATGTCACCCCAGCGAGTCAGGAACATGGCTTTGCTGGTAAGGCTTTCCATTCTTACCAGCTTGTTCTGCTCGAAGCCTTTGACTGCATCTGCAACGTCACGCTCATAGCCCTCTGAAATACGCTGCTGGATATACTCAGATGTCCTCAATATGTCCACTTTACGCTTCATGTCGCTTGGATTTGCCATGAATGAAGCAAAGCCCTTAGTCCATTTAACGGCTGGCATTGCGTCTGCGTATGCGGGAATAGAGGTAAGCTGCTTTACCAGAATGGCTGGTTTCAGGGATAAAGAGGACTTTGTTAATCCTGTCCTGATTTTGTCCAGAATCTGGTATTTAAGGACCTGGGCAATACCTCCGTTGATTATGTCATCATTGAATCTTTTAAGAGTATTGTAGGCAGCATTCCCCTGAGTCTGGGTGATTGCATTCTTGACCTTTGTGTTCTGGAAGACAACCCTAAGATCTCGCGCAATGTGAGCATGGGAGATGTAGTGTTCCATCTTGGCGACATGCTGGACGTAGTTTGCGAGGGCGTCTTGGAATTTGAGGGAGTGCGTGTTGTTGGTTCTGGCTTGTAAGTTAGCATTGCGAGCGGTTGCGATAGGTTGAATGAACTCCTTGTATCCTTCTTCGTGTGGCTCTGGGTCCACCTCCCGAGAGATAGGGGAGTAATTCTCAACGGCTCTAAGGTCAAAACCCTCAACATCCCTGTGAACTGCGTTAATACGCCCAAACTGGGCTCCATATTCAGACAGGAGAAATTCACCGATGGCTTTGCCTTCATCTCCGATGAACTTCTCAACCTGATTGATGGTTGATTGATTGACACCCATTTTCTCAAAGGTGTTTGCTAAACTCTTGTCCTTCCACTGCATCCATAACGAAACAGCCTCCATTTTACTGAAGTCTTGTTCGATGGCCTTTCCAGGTGTAAAGAAATAGATTCCTGTCTCACTAAAATCTTTACCAGTCTGCCATTCCTCAAGGATCTTCAGCAAATCAGACTTGCTCTTGGTCTTGAAAATCTGCGACAATGCAGTTTGGGCGCGTTGTGTTGCGCTTTCTGTTTCGGCATAGGATCTGTTTCCGGCCTTGACTACTGCCTTGTGATACTTCTGCAACGGTCCTTTCAGGTCTTTGCCTGTTCGCGTAAGCTTATCCAAAAGCCATTCATAAGACTGTATGCGAGTGTCGAAGTCTGAGATTCCTCGTAAGAAATTCCCTAGCACACTCTTGTTCTTGTCTCTTTTGGTCTTTTGCTGACGCTGGTTAAGTGGTTTTTCTCCACCAAGAATTGCGTCCTGAGCTTCTTGGACGTTCTCACGATCCCTTATAGACCTTGCTTCCAACCGTTCAGCGATTAACAGCTTACCAGTTCTCAAGATTCGCTCGGCCTCCCGTGCAGACTGCCTGAGTTCCAGCGAGTTTATCTCGGAGTCTGCTTTAAGCGCACCACCAAAGGTATCATGCAGATACACTGTAACAACTTCCTCTGGTGTAAGCTCCTCTTTTTGCATCAGTGCATTGGAAACTGCAAAAGCTTCACTCCTTGACATCTTGGAAATCTCATCAATGCGCTTGAAGATGTTCAGCTCTGCTCCTCTGGTCTTGGCTTGAGCCACACCACGCTTAATAACCTTCGTGAGCCGTTTACGTTGCTCTACCTTAACATACCCCTCAATCTTGGCTTCAATGCGGCTCACGGCCTCCCTAAGCACCTTTAACTGGGCTTCCTGTGAGACTTTGGTTGAAACTTTGGGGAAAAGAGCGTTCAAGTCTCCCCTGATGGATCTGGGCAACTGGTCAATAAGCTGCTTAAGCTGCTTGATGGATTGGACAAGGTTTTTCCTGTCCTGAATGTTATTCTTGACTATGTTCAGTCTTTTTTGAACTTCCTTGGCTAGTCTCTCTGATGCTTTCTCTCCAGCACGTTTTAATGCCTCACGCTTACTGAGAGCAGCGAGGGACCTGATCTTACGAATGCGCTCCTGTAGTTTTCCCAACGCTTCAAGTTTTGCGGCTTTGGCGTCTGTTCTGTTCTTGGTAATTTGCTTTTTAAGTTTGGCAATTTTTGCATTGAGCTTGTTTTCGACTTTTACAATTTGTGCTAAAAACTTAGCAGTTTTCTTGTCTATTTGAGTCGAAGGAGAAAGGTCTACGTCTTGTCCTGCGGCAAGCCTTTCTTGCTGTTCTTTTGTAAGATCTTTATTAACAATGCCTTCCGTTTCAGCAAGTTCCAATTCGGCAAGCTCTTTAGCTGCTTTGGACAAATTCTCATCAGCCAGGGCAGGCGCGTTTGCAGCAAGTTCTTCGTCGAGAGCTGACAACTCCTGCTCAAGTTCGAGGTTGACGAGCTTCCTTTCTGCCGGAAGAAGTTCGGTTGTATCTTCATCTGCTCTCCCTTCTGTGTCACGGGCTACCAAGTCAGCCTCCTCGTTCAAGTCCAGAACCGCAAGATCCTCGTCGCTGACCAGAGGGGTATCGGTTTGTTCGTCGTTAAGCTGGTTAAGCACACGACCCTCAAGGGCGTCCATCTCGGCCCTAGTCAAATCAGGTTCTTCCCTTAATGGGCCAAAGGGTTGATCCCCTACATCCTCGGTGCTTGTCACTAATTTCTTGTGGAGTTCTTGTGCTGCCGTGTCCCCATTAGCTGCATCAAGTGCTATCTGCCCCCCACGGTTCTTTAGGATCTGCTCGTCTGTTTCAAACTTGCGAATCAGCTTCCATTCCTCTGGGGTTGGGTCTGAGGTTCTGATGGTTCCAAATCCTGGAACAAACTGCATGACAGAGGTTGCTGCTGGAGCACCGCCAAAGATTGCGCCCATGGCAATGCTGGCAAGAACACCATCATCAAGGGGCCTGTCTGGGTCGTAAGCCGATAGGTAGACTGCATTTACATTCTGCCAAAGCTGCTCTGCTCCTTCTGACAATGCGCCAGAAGAAATAGAGGTTGCAACATTCTTGAACAGTTCCCCAACTGTCATCTTGCCCTTGAGCGGCTTTAACAGCTTGGTAAACAACACCTTATCAATTACGGCGTCAAGGGTTGCAGCAGGAAGGGATAATATCCCAGCATCAAACGCTTCCTGTTCGGTAGCCCCACTTTGGCGAGCATCGTCAATTGTGCCCTGATAGATTGCTCCTGTGTTTGCCGTAAAACCGACAATGGGGCCTCCGATTGCGAAAGAGGACATGGAGTAGGCAAAGCTTCCCATGCCGTTGATGAATTGGCTGGTAAGAGTTTTGTCAAATTCTTCATCGGTTGCTAGTGTTGCTGATGCCTCAAATACCCTGCCTGCACGAATGGCTGCTTCTGATTCCTCAAGCATCTCATAGAACAAGCCCTGCCTTTGGTTAGCCTTTCTGGTATCATTGATTGCATCTAGTTGAATTTTGGCCTGCCTTAATGCGATAACGTCTGGATCGTCAGCAATGACGTATGATTCTCCAACACGCTTTTGGTCAATTCGTTTATTAAGTATCTCGATTTCGGATTTAAGCGCGTTTTGCTGTTGTGTAAGATACGGGTTAATATCCGCAAGTTTTCCGCTAAGTTTTTTGAGTCCTCTAGTGACCGTTTCATCCAATGATCGTATCCCATTGGTAATAAAGGATCTGAGAAAGGTGTTGGTTTTGTTCTTTCGGTCTCTTGTGAGCAGTTCATCCAGACTATCCTCTCCATTGGCAAAAAGCGAAGTTCTGCGTGTCTTGTTGCGTATCAGTTCAAAGTCTGCCTCTGGGTTGCCCGATAGTCCAGCCTCCTTAGCGATGTGAGGGTAAAGGTCTGGAGTAATGCTGTCTGCCGACAGACCGCTTATGGTAGACACGTAGGCGGCATTGGTCCTGTGCTTGATTGCCTGATTAACCGAGCTGAATAACGGGGGGTCTTTAACTGGAATAGATGCTTGAATTGCGCTTTCTGAATTAATCAGATTAGCAGGAGAAACCGTAGGTGCATCGTTCAAGAAGGCATCAACATCAAACTCGTCTTGCGCGAGGAAAGCATCAACATCAAAGGGCATATCTAGAATAAATCAACGGTTCCAAGCTTCTGCCTTAGGGCTTCTGCCTTTGGGTGATCTGGGTTTTCTAAAAGCCACTTAATGGCGTCCTTGCGGCTTTGACCTTCTAACGAATTTGCTGAAACTTGCTTCTGAATGGCTGTTTCAACAACCTTTCCTGCTGTGTAACCCATTGCATAATCAGTAATATCCTGCAACTGCTTTTCTGTTATTGGTTGATCGGAAGTGTCATAAAGTTCAACCAACTTGTTTTCAAGGTTTGTATAAAGCTCTGACAGGTTGAAATCACTCTGGGTTTGATCCATGACTATGCTAACCCTATCCAACATGCTTCCGTATTGGAGTCTGGCTTTTTCTTGAACTGCCTCTGGAAGATCATTAAAGCTGTCTCCCATGTTTTCAGACACTCCGAACTTGGTGTTAAACTTGTTATTCATCCATGCCTTTCTTCTGCCCCACCAAGAGCGGTCGCTTACTTCTGTAGCATCTCTGAATTTAGCATGAAGCTGCTGCTTGGCGTAAACTCTTGCTGCCGGACTGGATGTGGAATTGTCTATAATCTTTTCAGCCTTACGCAGCAATTCAAGTGTAAATGCTGGATTCTCCGTATCAAGCTCATCAAAGATTTGTTCTTGCAATTGTAGCTCAACAGCCTTGTGCGTTACTCGTTTGTAAACGTCAAGGGCAGACTTTTGCTCAATGGAGTTTTGCTTGTTGCTGGCAAGTTCGTAAAGTTCGTCAGCCTGATTCCTAGACAATAATCCGGCCTCTACTTTGTTTTCAATTTCATCAACTGGCAATGGTTCTCCAGAGTCTCCTATTTTGGCAAAGTCCTTGTAAAGTCTGTCGTTTGCTGCGTTGATTCTATTAAGTGCGCTAATGGACTCGTTTTTAATCGCTAGCTGGTGTCCAGATTGAATATTTGGTTTGGTATTTTCAAACTCAGCGTTCAGAGCAGCAATGTCATCCAAAGTCATTGCATCCGAGTATCCTTGGCGCAATTGGTCATAATAAGCACCAGACTTAATTTCAGATAACTTTACAGCAGCTTTCTCGGGTCCAAGGTTCTTCACAAGGATCTCCTCTGCCTTCTTGACCTTATCAAGAGATTCTAGAGTATTATCTCCAATGTTTAGTTTGAACATGTCCATGGCAGTAGCCGTCTGGTTGTCGATGATCTTACGAGTCTTTAGCAGGGTGGTATGAGCCTGTAGAGCAGCCTGATCCAATTCAAACTTGGCCTCGTAGACTTGACGATCTTCGAGCTTCATGTCCTCAACCACACTCTGGAATTTATCCGAGTGTTGCGCCCATACGGTTTCAAAGATTTCCTGAAACTCCGATGGCTGTGCGTTGGCATAGGCATCATTCATTGTTTCAAAAACCGCCTTTGCGCTTAAATCAAGCTCATGCTGCCTGATGTCCTGCTGCTTCTTGTAAAGCTCGTTCTCAACCTTAATCTTATTAGCTCTGATTTCCTGCTGCTTCTTGTAAATCTCGTTCTCCTGCTTCTGCCTTAAGGCTTCTGCCTTTGCCTGGTCTTCCTTTGCCTTAATGCGTCTTTGTGTCAGGTCTGAGGATATATAGTTAAGCGAATCCGATATTCCCTGTAGCGCACGTCCTGGAGCTGCCAAAGCATCACCGCTTATCGAGGGTCCGGCCTGACTTTTGGAAACATTAGGTGTATTAGGTTGTGGGACAATAGCCATTAGCCTGCCTTGTAGGTTGAAATTGCACTTGATGCACCACTAAGCAAAGATGCACCAGCCTGAAAATAGGAAGCTTTTTGAGCAGCCTTGCCCTGAAGCTTTGTGATTTTGGCACCTGATCTAAGTGCTCTCTGGGTGTTCTCTGATCCTCTTGCCTGTTCAAGCAGGGATAACTCCATGGCTTCAGCCTGTTCAGCCTCAAGCAATAGCGAACTGCCAGCAGATATGTCTACGCCCTGAGCTGCCCTTATAGCCAGACTACGACCTTGCAGTCGCTTGTTCTGGGTTCTCATGCGAGATAGCTGTTCCTTGTTCTCAAGAAACTCCAGTTCAGCCTGATTGGATTGGAGTTTGGCGTTGTATTCCGCTGCTGCCTTTTGCTGTTTTCCCGCATAGATGGCTCCTGCGGCTGAGACAACCGTTCCCGCCGCAACAATGGCTGTGTTTAAAAAAGACATTTTTGACCTTCCTGTAACATAAGATTGGAAAATCTAGTAAATTCCGGCAATTCCAGTTCTTCTGGGGTTAATGGATCAACCAAAGATTTTTCAAGAGTTGGGATATTCTGACAATTATCTGGGTTTTCGTGAATGGTTTGCCAGATAGTTTTCTGATGAATGTATAGCGTCTTGGATACTCCTGCTTTCGATTCAAAGATAATGGGCTTGTAAGTTGCGTCCAGTGCTACAAGTTTTTCGTTTACCATGTCGTAAACGATGACCTTGCCCTTGATTATGCAGTTTAGGTGAGTGGTCTTGTGTCGTTCGCCTTTTACAAAAGCACCTCCTGGCATTGTAAGCTGCCTAATGTAAATCTTATCACTGAAAAAATGCTCAAGAAAGCACTCGACTGACTCTGGTGGTTTTGTAAACAGTTTGTTCTTAATGGCTTGCAACGGGTTCATTATTATCCGGCAATCTTGTAATGGACGATAACTGCAACCAGTGTCAAGGGTAGCGGTAAGTCCTGAATAAAATATAAAGGAGGATCATTATCGGTAGACTTTGCATTGTTTGCTGTCGAGCCAAAAGTAGTAGCCCAATTCACATACTTTTCTCCCGTAAACGCTGGAATGTAGACATCCATTGTGTCGGTTGTCTGGTTAAATGGAACAGTGTCCGTAGCCACTCCGTTGTAAATCTTAAAAGTAGCCGACTTAAACAGGCGCACATTGAGGTGTTTAATGGCCTTCCTAAGCCCCTGAGAGCTTCCTGTCAAATAGTCTATATCTAACCTCATGGGTTGCCATGTGGAGAGGTATTGCAGCCCTATTCTGGCTACTTCAACCCCAGAGCCAGCAATGGTAATTGATCCATTGGTTACGACAGATGACACTGATGTGTCAATAGAGCGTGGCGCACCGTCTCCAAACACTTGAACGGCCTTGCCTTCTAAGTGATCCAGTCCAGTAAAAATTGTGGTTGCAGAACCGGAATACTCAATCCCAGAGTCAACATACCAGCAATCGTTTATGTCAGACCAAGTATCAGCAAACACCTGCTCGATAAATCTATTGTTTGCATCCTCTTTCCTAATGATCCAAACTTCATCATTATCAGTTCCCCTGATGGTTGCGACAGACTCATAGTTTCCTGAGGTTGTCCACAAGGTCCAGCCTACGATACCGTCCTCACGGTTGTAAGACAAAACAGCCATATCTCCATTTGCAAGAACGCAATAAATGTATGGCTCGCGCAACTGGGAATAGGCAATCTCAACAATGCCTGACTCAGTGATCTCGTCATTTAGTCGGTTAAGGTCTGCTGCTGTATAGCCTCCAGACACACCTTGGTCAAACTTGTAGGCAATCTCACGCAGCTTACGCCCATTGCGTTCCACACCAGCATAGATAGGGCCTATAATCTCAGGCTTGATTCCGTTGAATCCTACGGCTTCCTGTGGCCTATATTGAACATTGCTAGGAGTAATTGGAAGATCCTCTGAGCCGGAAGACATAATACCGTGCTCTTTGCCGTTACCAATCATAATAGATTTGCCTCCAATAATCCAAGTTATTGGATTGCGCTCAGTGGACGGAAGAGAATAAGCAAAAGCTTTGTCGTCTTCGCCATTTCCATAATCAAAATTAAAGAAGTCTCCAATGACTGAAGCCCAGACATTAAGAGGTTGATCGGTGCAACCCGCAAAAACAAGACGCTGTTCGTAAATATCTACGTCAATAGGAAAGCCCCTGCGTGTAGACCATGAACTTTCAGACCATACGTCAGTAGACCCTGCCTTTTCAAAATCTGAAATAATATTTACCTGCACCTGTCTAGAATTAGTAAAACCAGTTACCTTGCAATAGCCATACAAAAAAGCATCTGAAGCCTCAAGGTAAGCATAGGCGTCACTGTCTCCCTCAGTGTTGGGGACTGATGCGTTGTCTACCGTGATTCTCAATTCAGTAGTAACGTCTTCCGTTCCGGCAATGGAAATGTTTCGGTTTCCGTCTCTCGATGACCCAGAGTAAATTACCTCTACAAGTCCGGTAATTGAGTCACGCCTTTCAATGGTTACGTCAGCATCCCATACTCCAGACGTTGAGAAAGTCCAGTCTCCAATGATGGTTATGTAGCTGCTGGAGCCGTCAACACCCGCCACATTACCTCCACCACTTGCATAGTTATACAAAGCCCTTTGAACGCTTGTAGCGTCCCTTCTGTGGCCTAATCTGTAGTAGCCTCCTACATTGCCAGAGGTAAAGACGGAAACCAATTCCCATTTGTCGGTGTCATTAGAAAAAGCAGTAGCGTCTGAAGTATGATCTTCCTTGGCTATGTAAATTTCGGTTGTGCCCGAGTCATACCGGTAGGTTCCGGCAGGGTAGAATGTGGAAGTGGCCCATGCAGGCGCACTGGCAGTAAGAGTCCGGCTGGTTCCGGTAGTGTGGGAAATGGATAATTCAATCTTAGACAGATTCTCGTCTCTAAACGGAGGTTGCCTAAAGTTGATGGTCTGCAACTCAAAAGTGGTCTCCGTTAGTCTTTTGAGGATAACTGGAGCAATAGTCGGGTGAGTTATGATAACAATGTCGTTAATCTGCCTCATTTTTAGAAGCGCAACAGCATCCGAGTCATAAACCGTAGTCACTTCAAATGGCTCCGTTAAAGTTCCTCCTGAGGAATAAGCCGCACCTGGATCAGAAGTGATATAGGTAAAAGTAGTTGAGGTAGGGGTAGTTGCAACGATACCATTGGTGACGTTGTAAGCAGATGGGGTAACACCAGCAACCGTAAACCTATCTCCTGGAGCAAGGTTATGTGGGTCTGCTGTAGTGTAGGTTGTCCTGTCTGTTGACCATGCAGCCGTTGAAATGGTGTTGGTCGTCTGAGTAACCCTGTCACCGTCTTTAAAGAACCGAATATACTGGTTCCCAAACTCCATAATGTAGCCTGTTTCGGTATTAAACTGGAACTTTTTAAGTAAAGCAATGCCATTGTTCTTGGTTCTGGCCTTGAACTTTGTTCCCGGCCTACGCTCCAGCATTCCATGTGGACGGATCAGGAAATTGTCAGCCGTTCTTGAGGCAGCACTGTACTTCTCAAGATCAATGCGACCATCAAGTTTTGATGACCAAACTCCGGCGTTGAAGTTCAGCAGGGATTTCTTACTGTCTCTGGACAATGTTATTCTCCTGGTTGGATTCTACGGGATTCTAACCACGTTGAATTGTTGATAAGGCTGTATTTGCGTGGATTGGATTCTTGTGCGTCAATCCTCATTGCCCTTGGCAAAACAATTTCTTCGTATTCTCTACGTAGGGTAACAGCCAGAGAATCTTCTCCTGCGATAATAGAGGCTAAATAGCTGGACAGGAGGGCTACAACGCAACGGTCAAAATGGGAGTCAAACTTGGTAACGTCATCCGTGTATGCTATGTAAGTGATTTTGCACTCTTCGGCATCAGTCAGGATATCTCTGCCTTCGATCTCGAACTTGCTTTGGATGTAGGCTTCGTCAATGGAGTAGCCATTGAGCGTGACAAGCTGTAGACACAACACTGGAAGCGTGTATGAATAGTCCCATCCAAAAGCTGGTGCTGTAGTGTTGGCTGCGAGCTGTGATCTGGTCTTCAAGCAATTCCATTTGTGGGTTCTTCCCACTTCCTTGATGACGGTCTTTAACAGTCTTTTGCACTGTCTGGCTGCGTCATTGGTTGTGTCATTGATGTCAGTAATAGCCGTCTCCCCGATCCTCAGGAGGGCTAGGTTTGCAAGCTGTGTTTTGCTGTCTGCCATAGGTTAAGTTTTAAAAAAGAAAGGGGGGCTCAAGGTTTGCGCCTCAAACCCCCCTCGGGTGAGTTAATCAATTACGACAGAGAAATCCTTAAGGGAGGATCACTGCTACGTAGAAGGTCAAGACGCCAGTTGCAGGGGTCGCAAGGGCCTCGAAGTCAGCGGTAAGCCATTCTTCTACGGTGAGTTGATAGGGAAGTCCATCGAACTGATCCAGTCCAGCAGCAGCCACATCAAGGGCAGTTGCGAGAGCAGAGGAGGAAGTTGGAGTACCTACGTTTACGGTTGCAGTAGCACCGACACCGCCATCAGACTGCACGTAAGACAGTTGGGGCAGAACGATGGTTCCTTTCGGGAGATAGGCAAGAAACATGTCGTCTTCGTCCAAGTGGGACGTGTCAGAGAATGTTACAACTGCTTTGATGATAGAGATTTCACCTAAGCATTTGCGTCCATCTGCAAGATTAGAACCGCGAAAATCGGTTGGAGCAACATCGGAATACCAGTCAGTAGCCATGATTTATAGTCCTTTCAAGTTAAATTAAACTTCCAAACATTTTACAATGTAGGAGCTGTTGTTGATACGGGCCGAACCAAGCTTTGCAACTGGACGGATCTGGAGAGCGTGAGACAAGTCAACACGAACGTCCATGTGAGTTTTCATTCCGGTTTCACCTAGAATAATGTCGGGCTTGTAGTAAGCCAAACACTGACGTGCATCAGCATCAGAAGGATCGAATTCCAGATCCTCATACTGACGCCAGCTAAAACCAGCCCAGAACGTGCCGTGGATTTCGCCAGAGCGGATCAACATGGTATTAGCGTAGTCACGGTCGGTAGCTTGAGCCATCGACTGAAGATCGCTAACCTGTTGAGCACCAATGACAAAGATACGGTTTTCACCTTTAGGGATACGAGCCAAATCCATCTTTTCACGGGCGTTCTTGATCTTGCCCCAGGTCAAACCTACGTCACCGCCACCGCCATAGTTGACATCAATTACGTTGCCAACCGGGAAGGCTTCAGTAGTCGTGCCGTTAGCACCAGTAATACGGGTGCCTTGAGCAGCGTCACGAACATAGGCGTCACGCAAACGATTGTATGCGCTGGCTTGGTCCTGCATGATGCGGGAGGTTGGAACTACGATAGAGTCGAGGTATTCGTCATCCCATTCGTCTTGCAGAATAGGTGCGTCCCAAGGCTCTGGGTAGATCCAGCTCTTGCTGGTTGAGTAGTCAACGAAAGAAGTCTGCGGATAACGGGCAGTCTTACGTTTCCAAGTTACGGTGCCACCAATGTTATACCATTTGCGGTCGCCAGTGAGGGTATCTTTCTCGCAAGCGTCGAATAAGCGAGAGTCAGCGGTTTGAAGTGCTTCTACCCAGGATTTATCCCAAGTTTCAGGATAGTGCTCTTGAATTGTCGGAGTGGACATTTAAAAACAAAATTAAGGTTAAAGTGAAGTGAAGTAGTCCTTCGCCTCTGATTGTCCACCTCGTGGTGGGTCTCTGGCATTAGGGGTTTTTGCCAGGGTCCACTAGGGATTATCCTGAATAGCGTATAGTGAAAAACATTATGTCTTTCACTGTCAAAACTTTTTTGAGTTCTTCTATCGCCGTTGCTTGACTAGAGCTACCAAGTCTTTGTTGAGCTGAACGTATTCCTTGCGTAATTCAAGGTGTCTGGTTCCAGCTCCGGTGTTCTTGAAAGCCTTGGCGTCTGCCGTGTCACCGTGCAACAACTCAGTAATACGTGCTTCCATGGCTTCCTTGGTTTTTCCGCTATGTCCTCCACCATGATCGGTAATAACTGGGTTACCTTCTCCGGTTAGCTCGTTAAGTTCTTCCTGCATAGCCTTCATGTCAGCAAGCATTTTCCATGCGGTTGCGTTGCGGAAGGTCTGGTCTTCGTAGTTGTAACCTTTGGAGTCCAAGAACTTGTGCAAATCTTCAGCCATTTTGCCAAACTCGTCAGGTCCACCAAACAATTCAGAGGCTTTTTCAAGCTCTGCTTCCTTGTGCTGCTCTGCGATCTGCATTGCAAACTGCTGATTGAAAGGAATAAACTTTTCAACAAGCGATGCTGGAACGTCATTCTCGAAACCGAACTTCTTCAGGGCTTCCTGGGTTGGTTCATCCAAACCTGAATCTTCACCAAAGTTTACCTTGTAGTCCTCGATTTTGTCTGGAATGCGGTTGAGTTTCCGCATGGTGTTACGGAATGCTTCTTTAGTTTCGTCGTCAGCGTCCTCTGGAGGGGGCTCAAAGCCTTTTTGCGAGGCAAGCTTACGTAGACCCGCTAAACCTTTTTCGAATCCTTTACCGTCCTTCTGCTTGGATACCCAGTCCTGAATAGTAGGGTCCTCAAAAGTAGGGGCGTTTTCACCATACAGTGAGTCAAATGGTGAAGATATTTTACTAACACCACTCAAAACATCTCCAGCTTTACTGGTATTGGTAAGATTCTGCGTGACTTCCTGCGTTGAATCACTGTGGTGTTGGTCGTCTGTGTTGTAGTCTTCGTTTTCTGTGTCCATGATTAGCTTACTTGTTTGTAGATGTGGATTGCCAAATCCCTAGCTGTTAGAGGATCAGCTTGTTCTAGTTTGCTGGTTGTAAGAATGTGTTTCATTACAATGTCGTTCCAAATGCGTTCTTGTGCTGCTGTTCGTTGCTTATCAACGCCAAAGCATTGCTTGTAGTCGTCTTTCCTGAGTGCTGTCGAAGGCACTCCAGGTTTTCTCTGCGTATCTGCCATTAATTACCTTCCTGCTTTAATTGCTTCTGCTGCTGTCTTTCCTGTTTCTGCTGCCTGTTGTGCGATTGCTGCCTGCATCATAGCCTCCTGTTGAACCTTGACCTGTTTTTCGTCACCAAGTTCGTCTACTGGGTTTCCTGACTCAATCCACATACGGCGATAAGTCTTATTCCAATCTGTGTTTATAAGAATTTCAGGTTTGTTCTCAATCAGGAATCCAAGTGAATTCAGGAATTGGATAACAGTGTTCGAGCGAACTGCCTTCATTGCCTGGGCCAACTTGGACGTAAAGTTGATTGCTGGTTGTGCAATACCTCCCTCAACAGCCAGTTTGTCCTTTATTTCGTCAAACTTGCCTTTGCGTAGGCAAATGTTAAACAGACGCATCAACAACTTGACAACAACTTCCTTGTCGAGACGGGCAAAGGTAGGACTAGCCCTGCCAATCTGCTCTTCAAGCATCTTTTGAACTTCGTAGGCAGTCTTTTCTCGTTCGGTGTCGTTCATCAGAAGCTTGAACAACGGGATCATAAACGTGTCATTCAACTGATTAATCTCACGGTCAATCATGTCAACTGTAACGTCATAACGGGCATTGGTCTGCCATTCCCTTGGCAAACCTGCTGCGGCGTCTTCTCTGGCTACTACTGTAACGCCAAACGGATTAACCTCACCCTCTTGGTTTTCTGAAACAAAAATACCAGGATTAGTAATCCGGTCCCCTAAAGCTATTAGGGCTTGCCGCATCTTCTGAAGCAGTCTGGCTCTGGGGAGTTCTACGTGTGCTGGTCCCGTTCCGTAAGGAGAGTCTCCCCATCGGTTGTAGCGTGAGGATTGAAATGGTTGCTCATAATAGCCGCTTTCACGAATCATGTGGTTCTCCATGGAGTAATAACATGCCCATGGAAGCTTTTTGGGGTCCTTTGATTCTTGGGTCCCACCTTCTCTAGGTTCAATTAGGTGTTCCACCTCAAACATTTCATCAAGCTTGTCTTTCTCAAGAGCTTCCTGAACTTTTGCTGGCAGAGAATCAGTCTTTAGGGCAAATTGTTGTTTAATCTGTCTGGCTGTGAGCGGAATCTTACGTGCCAGTGTGTCCACTTCTTTCTTGTAATTTTCTGCAATGGCAAAGGTTCCAGGTTCCAGGTTGCGGAAAAACACAACTTCTTCATCGTCTTCTTCCTGAAGGATAACAGCCGTGTGAGTAGTTGACCTGTCCAGTAGGAATTCTTGTATCTCAAGCTTGAAATTAGAAGCTTCAATTACGTCACGCATAATGATTCCCACCTTGGCGTAGGCTTTGGAGACCGGATTGGCAGACTTCTTATTGCCTTCGGTGTCCATAAATGGCTCTACCGTTTCAAACCAGTTGCCAGTAAACAAAAGATCATATTGGCCTTGTGCAAGAGTCTGAGCCGCTTCAATAGGTGCTGGCTCAAGTATGTGGTCATACCACCCTGCAACGTCTCCCTCAGGCTTTTTAGTTTGTATGTTGGACCGTCTAGGTGCAAACAGGGAGGCTACGTCTTGGGCATTAGAAGCGTAGTTAATGTAGTGAGTGCAGGTAAACAGTTTTTTTACCCTGTCAGAAACGTATTTGCCAGTTGCCATTATGAACCACCTGAGAGTTTTTCCTTACCACTGGTCAATCCTGGATTGCCTCCAGCTAAGATAGTTGCGGCTAAACCTTGTCGTTGTGAAATGTTGCGTCTTCGTGCCCGTCCAGCCTGAGAAACGTCTAGGGCGTTTTCAGAGATAGGAGCTGCTGCTTTTGCTGGAGCTTTAATATTGCTGCCACCAAGATAGAAAGTCGTATAATGACAAGTGATAAGTTTAAAGAGAAATTTATGCAACATTGAGTCTAGATTTTAAAGATTCTGGATCAATTCCAAAGTGTCTGCAAATGCGTTCAGTTTTGTAAGCCTTTGGTTTTAGGATACCTCGGAGGGGTCTGGCAAACATTATTTTATCACACCATACTGGCATCACCGATAGGACATAGGGAATTCCCCCATTTCCAATTAGTAATTCTACGAACCAGCAAGTCTCACTTTCCACTATCTTAAGATGCGCCATTATCAGTAATGACGGTGTGCTAAGAATGTAGCCAAACCGCTCATGGTAGGTAAGGATCTCCTGGTAATCTATTCCATTGGCTTGGCATAAAGCCTCTGCAAACGTGTAAATGTCCAAATAGTTTTGTTTAAATTCGTTCATTAGTATGCTGAGTGAGCTTTGTAAGTGACTTTAGACCGTTTGTTGACTCTACCTGAGTTTTGTCCAATGGTAAATCTAGTGCAGAAACCACGTTCTTCAGCCTCGATAATAGCCGAAAAAGCTTCTGAAAAGTGAGACGCCCAGTCATGGTGAGGCACTGCTTTAACGGTCATGCCGTCTGATTCGGTTTTTGTGTGGTAGCAGGACAAATGATTTATCAGGATCTTGACCCCAACAGCTTTCTCGTTAAAGGTAAATCGCTCAAAGTTTCCCCATGTTGGGTTGATTCTGGCCCATGGGTCCTTCGCTGTTTGTCGCTGCATGTAGGTTACGTCCTTCAATCCGGCAGACATTAACTCTTGCTTAAAAGTTGTTCCGGTGTATTGTGTCACGTCACCGTCATGTGGCAGGATGTGCTTGGCCCTAAGGAAACCCCTCTTGTCCAGTTCCTCTACCCATTCAAAGGGCTTGTAGGGTCCTTCTATCTGGGTAGATGCTTCTGTTCCTCCGTGTATGGCATCCACTATCCTGATCTCACCTTGAAGCATTTGAAACACGATGCAACGGGTATTCTGTGGAGCACCTAAGTCCCAAATCGTAAACAACGGGTTTCTGGGCAGGTAAGGAAAACTACCTACACGACCCTGGGCTCTAGCCTTGTTGATGTCATTGGCGTAAATAGCACCCTCAATTGGAGCTTCCCAACATTCAATAAGCATGGAGGGATACTCATACTTCATTTCCGATACCGTGTCTGACATGACCTGATACCAAAGACGCTGGGGCATCGACAAGGTAATATTTTCCTCACGCTCAACAAAGTCCAGATACTCATGGGTCTCGTCCTTGATCCTGCTTATTGAGCCTGACTGGACGTGTCTTGGGTCCATCCACCAAGCAAAGAACAGAACTTCCCAGTCGTCAATGGTGCGCTCCTCCGGTGGGATAGCCATGGCCATGTCGCACAATCTTTTGAAGTTGCCCTGAGGACCCTTGGCCGTTGACTCAACCACGATGATGCCACCGTCTGCCGCCGGAAAAGCTCCGTTGATTACTTCATTAGAACGCTTGGGGTCTTTGTAGTCGATTGGACCCAGCTCCGAAACGTGCAGAAAGTGAGCCGCATCACCACCACGACCCGAGATTGAAGCCGTGAATCTGCTGCCGTTACTCCAAGAAAGCTCCTTACCTGAACGGATGTTCAGTGTCAGCCCAGTGTCCACTAAGGAATCGAGTTGATCCCACGCCCTGGTGACACGATTAACCAGCTTGTCCTTGGCGTCATCCTCTGACATGTCCACGATTCGACTGTGGAAGTCTGGGTTGTTCAGCGAGAAATCCAACTGAGCAATGTTGATGTCAGTTGAGAAACCCATACGCCTTGCCTTGGGAACAAGAATCCTTCTGGAGCCGTTGTTGAAAATCCTTTCGTTAAGCTTTTGTTGGTGGGGAAACGGACGAAAGGGCATGAACTTGTTGATCGGTCTGCCGTCAGCGTCCTTGAGCTTCGCAACAATCCAATAGATTTCGGCTTCCTCCAGACGATATTTGGGGTAGCGCATCTTTTGGGCGAATGATTGCCTAAGATTAACCATGTTTATTTGAAGTTAATAACGTAGCAAATTAAGGCTATGGTGTTATTGGTGTCGGTGTCCATCTTCCAGTAAATCACATCCCTGCCCCCAACGGGAAAACCCATCAGACACCTACCCCCAGTTCCAAGTTACGCATGACCTTATCACGCTTCTCGTTTTCTTCCTCAAGCTTTTTGTGAATAAAGTGATATTTGTTTCTAATAGCTCGCTTAACACTGTGATGAATCCCACGCTTAATAGTCCTACCAAACTTGTCTTTTCTGGTAGCTTGCATTGCGCTTTGCATCAAACTCCAACTCCTTTCTTTTCTTTTAACACGTATTTCAGTCGTTCCATTTCCTCACCAAGACGGCGTTTAAACTCCTCCTCGTCCTTCTCCCAGTCCTCCATGCAGGCAAACCACATTCCCACCACAGGATGGTCTCCCATGGCGTTGACGGGCCACATGGCATGATCGTAGTTCACCATGTCCTTAGGGTTCTGGTAAATCCTCAACTCAGCCAGCACGTTCACCGGATTGCCCTTGTTGATTCCGAATTCCCTGAACACCTGTTCACGCATCTTAGGGTATTCCTTGACCCTGATCCTGTCGAGGACCACCTTGCGCTCAAACGCAACTTCCTGATTTTTGCCTAACTTGACTGCCATAATAATAAATCGTTATCGTTCTTGGTCTTCTCGTCAATGCTAACAATTTTTACAAATAAATGGGGGGGTAATAATTTTTTTTAGGAAAATAAGGTTACTAATTTTTACAAGTTAATTACAGCATTTAATTTAATGTCTGGGAGAAGATTAGGGGGGTGGGGGGTGTGTCTCTAAATGGCCCCCCCGGGGGTCTCTGAGGCTCTAAACAAAGAGGGGGTGGGGGTAGAGTCGTCTTGAGTAGTGATCGCCTGTTCAGTGGCATTCTCGGTCCATTCAACGTCAATCGCTTTGTCCTGCTGCTGCTTAATCAAATAGTCTATCATCGACAGCTTGCCACTGACCTTAACATTGACCTCCATGTTATCAGCCCATTGTCTGGGCTTGAGCTTTCCCGCTGTCCATTTGAGTGTATCAATTATAACACGGGCTGAATGCGGGTCGATGGTCCGCAGCTCTAACTTATGGCAAACATCGAATATTTTCTCCACAAAAGAGTCGGCTTGGTTTTCGCGTGCGTGTGAATAGTCGGCTTTGAATGTACTATCTTCTCTTAACGTCACATACACTTTGCTGTTCGCCATGTCGTTTTCTTT
>Ga0208795_1000198_pt1 | contig 30831 bp, 33 predicted proteins | sample CB_VirMetaG_6_FD_184541 | JGI IMG/M metagenome (GOLD analysis project Ga0208795, IMG submission 184541) | Freshwater to marine saline gradient viral communities from Chesapeake Bay - CB_1508_2 Viral MetaG (SPAdes) (version 4) | ecosystem: Environmental > Aquatic > Marine > Coastal | place: USA... | reverse complement strand
TATAATCTACCACTTCGCAGTTGCGTGAAACGTCCTTGATAAAATAAACGCACTCAGGATTTTCGCCGTCTGATAATGGTACTGCTAAGTATTGTCCGTTCTTTAACTTAGGCGCATACCAACTTACTTCATTGTATACATCCACAATTTCTATGGGCAAAAATGTTGGCGCATAACTTTTAAGGCTGTTGTACTGATATACTTTAAAGTCTCGGTCGTTTAGGCTAGTAAGCGGAAGAGATTCTAGATCGCCTAGATCGTCTTCGCCAATTAATACTTGCCAATCCAGTGGCATTTTAATTTGCTTATCACCGATGCGCAATACAAGTGCAGGACTTGTAAACGATTCCAAAAAGATTAATGGAATATAAAAGTAATCAGGATTGTTAGGATCGCTATTATCGAGAATAGCAAATCGCATATCGTCAATTTCTTCCGGAAGCGTATCTAAGTTGTATGCTGTATTGTCTAATGTGTGAATTCTCATAATGGTATTATATTATAGTTTATGTGTTATCGCAACCTAATATTACACCATTATCTTGTTTTTCTAAAATAGTGTAACCAATCGCCAACAAGTAAGGCACCACTGCACCACCTTTGCCAACGAACACTCCATTGTATTCATACGTGTCGTCTACACATACTACTGCACGATCGCTCATATACGGCATAAGATACAGCATCTGATGTAGATGTTGTACTTGACAATCAAGGTTATTCATTTCAATCCCTTTTAATGCATACCAAGTACGTTGTTGTGCTATCATCGAACTGTCTTCGTTTACATCCCAATCCCAATCATAATTGTCAAGATACAATACCTTAATAGAGCTATGTGTGCACCAGTCATTTACCCGTTCTGCAAACTGTGTGCCATCTTCGTTATAAAACGTGTAATAATTGTGCAACTCTCTAGGAATATGTCTGCGTAACCTATTTTCGCATTCTGCGTCTAGGTCGCAGGTGTAAAGTTTAGTATTGTTATCTTTTGCCAGTTGTGCAAAGTATGCACTAGATCCTTCCCAACGATCGCTGCCAATTTCAACAATGAGCTCATTGGAATTAAACGAATCGATATAACGGTCTACGTTTTGATATAACTTACCCATTGATTATGCATCCAACGATGTTAAAACTATTTTTCCAATCTCTTCGTGCCCTTTTGTATTTGGATGATGGTCTGTTTTAGACACAGTAAGGTTATTTTTTACAACATATTCCATCATTCCAATGTCAGGGGTCAAAACCAAATTGGGATTATCGCAAATAATAGAACTAATACGAACATCTTTAAGATAGTTTTTCATTAATACAAAACGATATTCAAATTTGTTATTTTCTAAAAAGTCAATTAGTGATCTAATAGCAAGAACGGACATAATTTCAACCTGTTCCTGCTGTATAATTTTATAACATTGTACCGGATCTTTATGAAATCTAAATGGTATTTGATCAACATCCCAAAAAGACCAATTAGAAGAGTCTAAACTATTATAGGGTACTGGTATATCCAACCTTCCTATATCTGTGATATTAAACAATAATAACGTATTTTCCTTATTATAAAGATATCTATCTGACATCAATGTGTATAACAATGTTGAGTAAGTATGGTAATTTCCTCTAGCAGATGTTGCTAAATTAAAAAAACTTGACGCATTTAATTGTTTAGCTACATAACCAGCCCATGTTCCAACAATTAGATCCGGATTGTATGTGTAACTATTGCCTCCGTCAGGAGACTGTTTTGTTGGTGGGATACCACCAACACCATCTTGTGTAAAGCTACATCCACTAGCAAGTATGTGCTGATATTTACTTCCACTCATATTTTTCTTGTGTATAAGGATATTGGGCTTCTCGATAAAAAGCCTTGCGTTTGTTTAGGTGTCGTTTGGCAAACTTACAGGTCGAAGTAATGTCCCAGATCTGTACGTGATCTTTATCTTGTGCTTTGCGGATACCGCGACCAATGCTTTGGATTACGCGAACAAAGCTCTTACCGGGTTCAACAAGAACCAAGTTAAAAATGCGAGGAATGTTAATTCCAACAGCAGCAACCCCGTATGTAGCCACAATAATTTTTTTGTCTGATTCTGCAATTTCATCATAATGTTCCTGTCTATCTTTTGCTTTTGTTGCGCCGCTTACAAACACAGCCTTGTTGCCGAGACGTTCTACTAAATCTGTACCAGCACTGACACGATCTACTAGCACAAGTGTGTTGCCTGATTCGTTAATACCTTCTACCATCTGCGCAATAACATTTAATCTATCCTGATCACTTAACAGATACTTTAATTCTGCTTGGTAATTGGGGTGTTCTGCATGATCCTGTAACTGTACAATGTTAACATGACAGTTAGCAAGTACACCTCGGTCTTGTAGTTCAGCAGCAGCAATTCTATGAATAACTGGACCAATACTTACGTGAAGTGCTTGGAATTCAAATTCCTCTTTGGGAATAGTTCCTGTTAGACCCCAGCGCAATGGAATAGCGGCCATTGGTCCTGTGAGCAGTGTCTTTAGTGCATCTGCTTTTGCCTGATGCACTTCATCTACAATAACACATACAACATCCTCTAAAAACTCGCCAATAGAGATAGGTGCTTGTTGGTTGCGTGTTGCTTTTAACAATGAGTTTAGACTTTGCCACGTACAAATAGTATGTGTCTTGCCAAACTCTTTTCTATCACCATAGAATACACCAACATCTAGTTGCATATTGATGTAATCCTTTTCAGTTTGCGTTACCAAACTTTTGTTGGGCACAATAACAATCGATCGTCCGTACTGTTCAACACGCTGACTAAGAGCTGCTGTCATCAGTGTCTTACCGGCACCTGTAGCAATCTCCTGCAAGCTCTGTGGATTCTCTAGAAAGTTATTAACAACTTCAATTTGATAATCACGCAATTCAATGGGCTGTCCTTCTGCCGGGTGTCCTTTAGGCCAATGTACATGACCGAACGAATCTGTTTCTACACGTTCAAACTCAAACGCTGTGCGGTATTCGCGTTGATCATCCACAGCAACATCATAGTTATACTCAGCAAGTACAGGCACAATATCCGGAAGCAAATTAACATATGTGCTGCCACCAAGCTGAAAGAATGCTACTTTGCCGTCCCAGCGTCCTAATCTTACTGCTGGCAAATAGCGTGCATGAGGCACAACATACTTAAACTTATTGACCAATGCTTTGCGCACCGGTAAGTCTAATCCCTCAATCTTAACGTTTACTTCATCTTTAATTATTAGGCGTGCTAGTTTCATTTTGTACTAATGTAATTACCTTCTTAGCAATGTTGGATAACGCATCAAACGGAAACGATACATCGGGCATAAACACAACACAATCAATTCCATGATCTAGTGTATAGTTATCCGTGTCTTTGCTGTACACATAATAGTCACCTAACCCTTTGTTGTGCGCTCTAAAATCTGCCAAACTAACAAACTTTGTTGGTGTAAGTGTTTCTTGTTCTTCATTTGTAGCTGTGTCTGTATACTGTTGATACTGTCTATGATAAACAACTAATTGATGGTCTGTATTTTTAAAATATTCTTTTAGTGTGTCAATATGATCTACCGTAACGGTTACTGTTCGTTGGCATGCAATACGACCTAGTTGAACACCGTATTTTTGTGCTACAAAACTCTGCATTGCATCGCTAATTGTAACTTCTAGTCCAACAAGTTCACGTACTGTATCAAGTGTAATCTCGTTTGGAGGCAATGCTTGTAATAGTCCAGGACTCAGATTACTTACCATATAACCATCGTTATACAACTCCGCAAACGGACACCAATCAAACTCATCACCGGATATCGAATCTACAATTTCTTTTACACTCGCATCAACTGCAAATTCATGGTCGAGTGCAAACTCAGTTAAGTCTCGGATCAGTGTTGCATATGCTTCTCCGTGCCAAATGCGTTGCTGCTTGTCCCAGGAAAAGTATTGATTAGGATTCATATAAGACATTAAGCCATAGTCGTGCCCTGTATCCTGTAACATTCTACGCAGGTCCGCTACTGTGTCTTTGTTATAAGGGAAACGCAAACAAATGTGATCGTTGTTAATCCATAAGAAGGGCGCATAATCGGGATCAAACTCCACAACAGGATTAACCCATTGTTTATCTAAAATAAGTTCGTCTGTGATTGTGCCATTTGATTCTGAGAATATCTGCTTGCGGTACTTGTGTACAATCTTTTCCCACAAGTCGTTTTGTTTAACTGTAAGCGAACTACCCTGATCAATATAACGTGCAACGTTTTCCACAAAGTTAATGTCGTAGCGACTGAAGCGCAAGTTTTCACGCATCCACAAATGTGCCGAGTCTCGATCTATGACTTTCCTTATCATACACTTATTATAACACAAGATAAAAAAAGCGCAAGAGTATTTCATCTTGCGCTAAAAACTAAGAAACTTGGGAGTTCAACTTGAATGTGTTTCTTAGTCGTTTTTTAACCAAAGAACGTAGGAGTTCAACATAGCATATTGTGTTCTCTGATTAAAAACTTGTCTTCATGCAGGTTACTGCTGCCATATCTTTCCAACGCTGCGGGCTAACCTTAATCAAGTCTGCTAACTTGAGCGCCATGCGCAAGCTCATTTCACGTAGAGAATCTTTGTTCTCTTCCATAAAAGTAATTACCTGTTCACCTTCGTTGCCTTGAAAATAGTATGCTTCAAACAAATCACCCTTGCGATGAATCTGCTTAATACGTAACAACTTATCACGCATAGTGTCTAGGGTCAAATCAATGTAATGACAACGACTCTGAAGTGCTTCTAGGTGATCCTGTAGCTTCTTGCTACGCACATGATCAAACTTCAAGTTAGTAATAAAAATTACTGCGCCATGGAAGTCAAAGCGGTCTGGGATACCCTCACGGCGCAGTAGCGAGCTATCCGCATTCCAATGGATAGTGCGCTTCTTCCCAGAATCAAGGGCCGCTTTAAGCAAATTCAGCGAAAGGTCGTCCATAAGGACAGAATCACAATCATCAAATACAAGTACATTGCCTTTGTCGGCATGGTTATAAAGTGTAGCGTACAACCCAATAGGAGTCATAGCACCCTTGACTACTTCATACTTAACTTTGCTACCAGCAAGGCGATCAAACATTGAGCTCTTTTCAAGCTCACGTTGAACACCATAAGACTTGCCCACTCCTGGAGGACCCACCACAATCATAGCACGCACGTCGCTGTTGATTGTTGCTCGGGTCATTTCTTCCAGGATTCCGAAGCGTGTTTCGATACGATCCATTACTTGTTCGTCGGACTCTACAGTAGACTTTTGAACTGGAGCACCGATAAACTCAACGTCTTGCTCTTCGACGTTTACACGGATTTTGTCGCGACCTACACCAATCGCTTCGTTGGGACGAACTGTGATAAACGAGCCTTTGCTGCCTATTTGGATACCTTTAACCACTTCGAACTCCTGGTTACGGATTTCTTCACCGCGATAAGACCCGCTCAAAATACGCACATTCATAGTAAACTCCTATATTTGCTATGTTGTTGAATGAGTGCTTATTGTAACCAGATTCGATCTAGTTGTCAACTATTATTTTAAAAAATAGATAAAAAAAGGTGCAATAAGCACCTTTTTTATACGCATATAAAAATTATATACGGTTTATTCGGCGGCGGCTCTAACGTCTTCGATAGTTAAAGATGACGTATCTAAATCAGGGTCGATATAATATTCGCATGTTAAAGTAGCACCGTCTTCGATTCTATAATGCCAGTCTCCGATAAATTCTTCGGAACCGGTTCTAGTCTGTGAGTGAGCGTCAGGCGTGATAACAACGGATCTTTTGCCATCTGATTCTAGGCTATTATTATTTAAATCACGATAGTAGCTATCTGGTGCTACCGTAAATTCTAAATCATTCACGGTGTTTGTGTTTGGATCCAAACTGTCTACGTTGGTCTCAAAGCCTGTATAGTTACCGTGTAATAATCCAAAATATCCAATTCCACCAGAAACACTAACTTGTAATGGAATCCATCCGGTTACTGACGTGTCTACGTTAAATGTAAACATCTCATAAAGTTCATCTGTGTGTTCTGGGCCAAACGGAAGGCCTTCTGTATTTTCAGGAAAGGGCTTAGTGGTAACTACACCATTGTGAACTTCGTTACCATTAAAAGTTACGTTAAATGTAACGTCACCTGATTCAGCATATGCTTTGCCTAAAAATTTAATTGTGCGGGTTGCCATGTAAGATCTCCAATCTTTTTAATTACTACCAGTATTTAGCAATATTTGAATCTTTTATCTCATGAAGTTTGGGTTTTCCGTGAAACACAGCAATACTTGTACCTGTAGAGATATTTGTTCCTGTTCCTGGTGTTTTGTGCTTGCGAGTTTCGATATCGTACCCGCCATCAAATAGTTCCCAGCGCCAACTTTTAATACGCGATTCATCAAAAAACCGTTTTTGTTCTTGTGGTACTTTACGATCGATAAAGTTTTGATCTCCGTGCAGACGATTCATATATGTTTCTGGACTAATTTTAAATTCGCTCCACACGTAATTAAACTTGTCTGTGTTGAAATACATCACACTTGAGTTTAATTCTCTGCGTCTAGGATTAAACAAATAACGAAAATCTCGTATTCCCCAAAAATATTTTGTGTCTAGTTCTAATATCCAGCTTAAATCTCCAGTAATAGCAACATCTAAATCAAAATAAATTAGTTGTCCGTTAAATTGCTTACGATCAAATAATTGAGTTTTATACCACCAACCCTTCTTACAATTGTGTTTGCGCATATCTTGCAAACTGTGTTTAATGTATGGCTCTGGGACTATTCTATCTTCTTCTGTGTAAACATGCAACGCAAATGCACGGTTGCTAAAACCACGCTGTAATCCTCTATATAGTTTATGCACATACTCAAAGTCATATGCATCGCCGTGTATTACACATGCACAATCAATCACAATCCACCTTCTAATCTTTTATACCATAATCCAGCACGTATTTCATCTACTGTATATTCTGTATGTGATATCTCGATTAGCCACTGTTCTCGATTTAACTTATAGGGCATTTCTAAATCTCTTAATTCCATAGATACCGGATATGCTAAACTTGATTGGTTCACAATTATAGGACATCCAGCAAGCGCACCTTGTATGCCTGGACCACTATTATAGTTAATGAGTGCGTACCAGTTAAAATGCATATCAAAACTATCATATGTATTCGATAGTTTAATTGGCAATTCAACTGTAACAGAATCCGGTAATCTATCCATATTAACAGTACATCTAGGATGCGGGCGTATTACTACAGGTCTATCAGTGAAATTCCTAAGTTTATAAAATGTGTCAATAGCCCATTGCTCTATATCAACACCGCGAACTTGTTCGCTGCGTCTATGTTGTGTAGCAATACAAATCCTTCCATTGTTTTTGGTTTGTGTTGCTAGTTGTATTCCTAACTTAGCGGGCCTATCATTGTCTAAATTTTCAGTGTGACCATAATATCCATTGGCATTGATATTGCCCAATGCAATTTTCCAAGTATTTCCGCGATTAAGAGCACCAACATCAATTACAATAACAGGTTTGTTGTAATGTTTATAATGCTCGTATACACGATGATTACTTGCTAATCTTCCATCCCATAATACGCTCCATATTACAGCATAGTCACAATCCATTCCATTTTCAATGGGTTCAATTCCATTGGCACGACAACTTTTTAAAAAAGCATCCATTACTTCTTTTCCGTTGAGTGCAATTGACTTTGGAAAGTATCCTATTGTTTTTGTAGCCATATAAATATCACAATGACAAATTATACTGTAGTAACAACATTTCACCAAGCAGGTTACAATCTATACGGTAAGCGTATGATTGCATCTTTTTTAAAAAACTGGCCTGCTAGCGTAAAGTTATATGTTTACGCAGAAAACTGTACAGTAACAGAGTCTGCGCCAAATCTAAGTGTATTTAACTTAGAACAAGCCAGCCCAGAATTAGTTGCATTTAAACAACGCTGGAAGAATGTGCCTAAAGCAAACGGCGATGTTAGTCAAGATCCTGTTAGAAGTAAAAGAAAAGATAGCGGGAAAGGATTTAAATGGGATGCTGTACGTTTTTCTCACAAAGTATATAGTATTTTTCATGCAGCAAAAAACACAGATTCTGATTATTTAATATGGATGGATGCTGACATGGTTTGTCATAGTCCTATCACGCAAGAAAACATCGACGGGTTAATAGACGGCGGCAGTGATTTATATTTTCTTGGGCGCCGAGGTAAATTTTCAGAATGTGGCTTGTATGCTATCAATTTACGGTCAGGTCGTGCCCAACACTTTTTACAATTATTCCAACAATACTACGACGATGCTGAAAATGGAATTTTTACCCTAAAAGAATGGCATGACAGTTTTGTGTTTGATGCTGTTCGCAAGCAATTACCGCTTACACAAAAAGATTGGAGCGAGGGTTTAGTTAAAGGCGAAGGGCATCCATTGATTAATAGTGCATGGGGTGCGTATTTAGATCACTTAAAAGGTGGGCGCAAACAGCTAGGACGTAGCAAAACAAAAGACTTATTAGTGAAAAGAGAAGAGGAATACTGGAAATGAGTTTACCCGATCACCTAGGCGGACATAAAAACAAAACACATCTTGATCAAGGTGCGCTAGAATTTGCAATTTCTCAATTCGGGGTTAAAACCATGCTTGACATCGGCTGCGGGCCAGCTGGTATGGTTGAGCTAGCAAGAATGCTAGGCATTGATGCACAAGGGATCGACGGTGACTTTGAAGTTGAACGTCCTAGCGTTCCGGTTACTATCCATGATTATGAAAAAGGGCCGGGTCCATTAAATGATCTTGCAGTTGATCTTGTTTGGAGTTGTGAATTTGTCGAACATGTATATGAAGAATTTGTTCCAAATTTTATGCAGGATTTCCAAAGAGGACGTGTTGTTTTTATGACATATGCCCCGCCTAATACTCCTGGGCATCATCACGTTAATTGCAATACCAAAGAATACTGGGTATCGGTATTTGACCAGTACGGGTTTGATTACGATCCTGCGTTTACTAAAACTTTACAAGAAGTTTCAACAATGGGCCGATGGAAGAAAAATAAAACTACCGGCGAACACTTTTGGTGGAAATCATTTGTTCGAGACAATGGATTAGTTTTTATAAAACGCTAGATGCACGTGTTTGCTTTTTTTAGGATTAGCAAATGACTCAACATCGACAAATCCTTTGCGTAGTACTAGTTTTGTAAGTAATTCTTCGTCATATCCACTTTTGTGAACATCCCACACATCATCAAACTCTCCGCGCTGCCATCCCCAAAAGCCAGCACATGCATGTTCAATATCTCTATCTGTGTCTCTGCGCAACCATTGGTTAATATGCATAGTCATGTTGGGTACTAGCATTTCGCAGCGACCGCCTGGTTTTAGTATAGCGTGCCATACTTCTAGTACACGCTCACCTTGTTGAAATGTTAAATGCTCAAAGAAATGTCTTGAAAATATTTCATCTACACTGTTAGATTCAACATGTTTGTCAATATCCCATGCAGCACAAACAAAATCAATACCCGGAAGATCTCTTATATCACAGGTTTTAAAGTCTGGTTGTGTGGGGGTCTCGCCACAGCCAAATTCAATTTTCATAGATATTGTCTCATATGTCTCCAGGCACTACCATCTTTGAGCTCATTAAAATTCCAATGGCACATTGCTAGTTTACTTAGCCAATTTTCTCTGTCGCCCATAACAGGACTTTCGATCTGCGAAATGTCATTGGTTGCTACATCACGTGCTTGGCAATCTGCAAGATCATCAGCAAATACAGGAACACCAGTAATCGCACTTGCAACAGCAGGGCTAGAATTATAAACTACAGTTGCCCACGCATTTTTTAAGTCTTGTTCTAGTGTTCTATTACGGTGATCAACAATATTAACATTCATATTTTTTAGTACATCAAGCCTGCAAGCTCGTTCATTCAAATCTAAATATTTGCCAGCACGCTTATCACCCGGGTGCCCACGTAACCATATAGGACGGTCTGTGTATTTGCGTAACCGATGCACAACGTCAATTGCCCAATCTTGATTGTCAAGACCTTTCATGCTCCAACCACCGTTTCGTTGCAAACAAATTAAAATATGATTGCCATTGCTTCGCCAGTCTTTATATTTAATATTTAAATCTTTGCGTATTTTGTGCCAGCGGTTGATATCTGGATTATCCCAAAAATAATTGCCAGTGGACGGAAATACACCATCTAAACTATATCGTAGATATGTTTTTGCGTTACCTGGATCAGCAAACAAAAATAAATTGCTATCTACAATAACAGTGTGTTTGTTATTATTCTTTTGCTGATCTAGCACACGTTTGCGCAAAGTTAGATGTGGAGAGTCTGGGCTATCTTCGTGTACATAGCCTTGTATTACAGCCACATCGCTAGGCGACCAGTCACCAGTAACAGATTCACCGATATCCCCACAACGATTTACACCTTCAACAAAGTTAGAAAGTATTAATGGTTTCTCGGGGTTTTTATTCTTTTTAGGAATTCCACTAAGATAACTGTTAACCGTTAACATTACTTGTTGTCCTTGGTTGCGGTTTCGATTGCTGGCAATAGATGCCTCCATGCATTGCCGTTTTGCATTTCCTCTTCGCTCCACTGACAATAAGCTAGGTTATATAACCACTGCTTGACCGTTTCTGGATCTTCAAGTTTAGGTTCAACAACATCTTCGGGAAAATTGCTGGATATATCCCAAGCAAAATTGCCTTCGTCACAGGCAATAACAGGAACACCGGACATTACAGCATCAATGCTCATACCACTTGAATATGCTACAACACATCGTGCGTTTACAATATCATCTTCCCAAGGTCGTTCTCTTCCGTTGCTGAAACGTATATCTCCATAATCACCAAACGCAATATCTCTAAACATATCACTGTAGTTTTCCCAACCTTTTTCGCTGATTCCAGGATGTGTTCTGATGCGTATAGGTTCATCTGTGAATTTTCGTATGCGGCGAATTGTATCCATACACCAGTCAACAATATTATTTCCTCGAAGACTAGCATCTCCAGCAAGTTGTAGTGCTATCATTATTTCTGCTCGATCGTCTAAGTCTTCTGCCCAACCATTCCATTCTAGACCCATTTCTTCAAAACGAGTTGACGGACAATCTAACGCATTCCAGTGTGCCGAATGATTTAAAAATCCATTAACGCCCATACGATAATATTGGTTAGGTTGAAATACACGTCGCGTTAACAGTGGGGTTTCGATCACAACAAACACAGGTGCAGCATCTGCAACGCTGTTGCGTGTTATGTGGTGATCTTTGCTTCTGGGTTTCCAACTACCAAAAATTACAGCAACATCGCACGGCGAATATTCATCAGCATAATCATATTCTACAGAATCTTCTTTGCCTTTCTTTAAAATTTTATCAAAGTTAAGAAAACGATTTGAAAATTTTTCTTTCTTCTTTAATTCTTGTTCAATGCCGTAACCGAATCGACGCAATATCTCGTATTCTGAGTTGTGCCCAGCCGAATTCATAAAAATCTTAACTTTCATTTAATATATCCCAAGCCTTTCCTGATTTTATTTCTGTTATGTGAAACTGCCCATACGCTAGATGACAAGCCCAAGCATAGCGTTCGTCGTCGGTTGGATAATAGGGTGTTTCAATTTTAGTCAAATCTTGCGATCCCACAGGTCCTGCTGCATTAGGTGCTAGTGTAAACACAGGTACACCATAAAACACACTTTCTGTTGCTGCTACACTGTTAAATGTGACTAGCGCATGTACATCGTTACTTAGTGCTGATTCTAGTGGTTCATTGATTCTTTGAATGCGTTGTTTAGCACGTTCCCTAATAACTATTGGTCTGTCTGTGTGTTGTTTGATCGTGTTTACGGTTTCTGCTAGCCATTGTTCCGGAGTTGTGTCATAAAATCGACACGGTTTTTCATCAGGCATAGCAACGATTATTTTACGTCCATGCTTCCACGGATGGATAGTTTTCTTAAATTTTTTAAATCTATCATCCGGCCGTTCTACGATATCTGTGTGTTGTAGATTGTTTTTAACAATCCTATGCCAAAACTTATAGGTGCCTTCGTTACCAAAGTAACCTGTATCTACATAATAAAAATCTCTGTTATCTTTCCAACACTGTTTCATTATCTTGTGTTTTAAGATGCCGCGCAATACTATAGGATCATTGCTACTATTATAATCAAAAGTTTCAGTATTAACAGGAGTAGCGCAACTACCACGAGCAAAATCGTTAATGTATCGATCTTCTCCGTTTTTGCTAAGAAATATCATTGTAGATATATGCTAGTTTTCGTTTTGACTCATAGGGCATTAAATTGATTGCACCAATCTCATCGCAGAATTGTTTAACTCCGGGTAAGTTATAATCGTCAAAAAAGATAATGCGAGAATCTTTTACCATTGAATAGTCGTGTTTAACTGTGTCATACGAATGTCCGCCATCAATAAAAACAAAATCAGCGATTATGGGTGAAGTTAATGTATCTGTTGTAAAACCTCGATGAAGTTCAAAACTAACACCCGGATTTGAGTTTTGTATCTTCTTTATTTTCTGTGCAGCATGTACATAATTGCCAATGCCTTTGCCGTTTCTTTCTAGCTTATTGGTTTCTTCGTTTGCTAATTCAAACAAGTCATACCCGATATAATGAATGCGATCATTATACTGCAATGCTCTTCGTATTAGTTTATGTGCTGTATGTCCTTTGTTTGTGCCGATTTCAACAATAGTTTTTGGTTTAACTGCTTCTATTGCTGCATCAAAATATACTAGACGCCATCCCTTTTCACGATATTCACCTGTTGGCCAATTAATCATTTGTTTTTCCACTCCCTTACAAATCTTGTATCTGTTTGTTCTTTTAGGTTAACTTTGCCTTTGTGTTCTTCCTCAAGTTTTTCTGGATCAGCGCCGGCAATAATAGCATTGATAAACGCATCCATTTCAGGATCTTGTTTACGTGCTGCTTTAAAGTGTCTAAAATACTTCCCTAGCTCGGTTTCTTTTAACGGACTCAGTGCTTTGCGTTCTGGATGAAAGTCTCGACATTGGACACCGTGTGCTTCTGCATCCAATATACAATCAATTAATACATATGCATCGTTGGGTTTTGGAAAACGAGTTTTATCCTCTTTAATAACATGACTGTTGTAGATATTCTCATAACGATCAACAAATGTTTTTGCATAAGGATGATGCGGATTAAACCAATATAACCCAGAATCTGAATGTGGTTTATCTATGCCTTTCCATTTTCCCTTGTTCATTGTTACACCCATGTAAGCAACAAGATTATTATCCGGCAATACATTATCTAGCCATTGTTCAGTTACAGGCTTATAAGTAATAACATCGGCGTCTAAGTAAATTACTTCGTTAAAGTCTTTGAATGTTCTTGCCGAATCTATCCAAGTAAATGCTTTGTATGCAAATCCTCTGCTAAAGTGATCACCAATAAAATCTAAATAATTCTGTAAATTTGGATTGCAACGTTCAAATACATTAACGCCAATAACATTAGGTGCGCTAGGTAATTCGCTTTTTTCCATATCTTCTAGGTAGCAAACAAGCATAACTTCCTTGGGCCAAAACTTTATAAATGTTTCAACCATGCGCTTCGCTAATCCATCATAGTAACTGCGATTGAATGTTGTAACTGCTAATACTTTCTTTTTCATTTGAATACCAACGGTTTTAGATGTGCCCAACTTTCGCCACTGCCGTGTTCTGCGCTAGTCCATTGTGTATATGCAATATCATATTGCCACTGTGTTATATCTACGTCATAAGATAAATTTTCAAGCTGAGATAGATCACGGTGTGCAATTGGCCATATCATTGACCCATTGTTTAATGCAAATGTCGGGATACCCTCACATACAGCTTCGATTGCACTTAAACTATTATATGTTACTACGCAATATGCTTGTGCTAGATCTTGATACAAGCCGTCTGCACGATTAGGACTAGACAAATAGTCTCCTAGAGAATCTGTATTTTCGCTAACTGTAATTGTTTTATCGTTAAGTTTCTTTTGTAATCTTGTAGCAAGTTTAATTCCTCTATCTCTATTACGAGGGTGAGGACGAATAATTATTGGACGATCTGAATATTTTCTTATTTCGTGTACTAGATCTTCGAGCCAATCATAAAAACTATCATAGGTCTTGTACATTTCTAATAGACTAGAATCCCCTTCTTTCTGACACATGATTACTATGGAATCACCTGGACTATTCCATTGTTTAAATTTAATGTTTGTTTCTTGTTCAAACTTGCGCCAACGGTCTGGCGGAGAATTTTCGTTACCAAATACACCTTCGGTCCATTTGTAACTGTACCATCCTAATCTAGCCCAGCCTAAGTGTCTACGGAAACTTGGTGATTCGTTTACTAGATAAGGTTTGCCTGAGTTTTTGATATACAGATATGCTTCGCGACGTAGGTCATTGCGTAATATCTTTGGTTTAATTAAATTAGTTTGAATATAACAATCACCGTTATCGGCATCTTGCCATTTCACTGTTTCAAAATGATCGCCGTGACGTGCTAGTCCTTTTGCCAAAGATGGAAACACCGACTTTAGTGCATGCTCGATACCATAAAGAGTAATCATAGTCCGTGTTGCTCGCAGTATTCAGTTAAAATACGCTCGCGATGCCATTCACTACCCATCGGTGTATTAGCAAATTCGTGGAAACTTGGCGTGCCCAATGTATAATGCAATAGTTTAGCATCTGGGTTTTCTCCATATTCATCCGGAAGCCAGTTCCATTCTGCAGGCAATTCGCCAATGCGTTCGTCTTTGATCCAGGTAAATCTGTGAAGTTCTGCACCGGTTGCATTTTGCACAAACTTAGGTGTTACTCGTCGATTAGGATGACTATTACAGTTCCAAAGTATAACGCTTGACCAATTCTTACGTGGATAATTTTCGTTTTTACTACCTAGGTATTTGGTTTCCATCTTTGTTTCGTAATCATGTTTAACAACCATTACGTCTTTGTCCATTTCTCGCAATTCCCAAAGTTTAACGATATCGTCGCGAACGATCATGTCACCATCCATAAAGATAGCCCAGCCTATATAATCCATTAAATGAGGGACAAGGAAACGACTATAGATAAAATGATTGCTTCCGTCGGTGTGTGTTTCACTATAATCATCAAACAAATTTAATGCTAGCGGAATGATAGACACCGGTTTACTTGCGTGTCTAATAATACTATTAGCGCAAGTATGATAAGCAATTGCTTCTCGCGGATCGTAACCTATAAAAATTGGAATTGGTTTCATTGTCGTTCTATATCGTCTTCATCACAATCAGCACCATATTGTATTTCAACTACACGCAACGGTTCTTTAAAAGGATTAGTTAGTTGGTGCCAGCCTTCGACGGGAATGTGTGTTTCTTGGTGTGGATCAAGCACCAAAGACGGTAATTGGTATCTGCTATTGGTTTGCGTATTAACCATTGCACGACCTTCGCTGACAATCCAATATTCAGAGCGTTTAAAATGTCTTTGCATACTTAAACTTTCACCTGGATTTACTGTAAGTTCTTTAACTTTCATCCCGGGTACTTCGTGTAATACACGATAATATCCCCATTGACGTTCTGTTTTTGGGGACTTCCATTCTTCTAGAATCCAGCTACTTGAGTTTGCTTTGTCTTCGCCGCCAACACCAAACGCAAATTCTACTTCTTCAAATTTCATTTCCGGAATATTATCTTTAGTACGGTCGCCGCCATTGGCAAAAACAACACCTTCAAATGGGTACCAACTGTTTGGATTGTTACAAACTTTAAGTGCATGTTCAATAGCAGCGCACGCTGATCCGTCTGAATCATCAAATGCAATAACTTCGTCAACACAGCCAAGTGCACCTACAATAGCAGCACGCTCTTTCCAGGGCATAAAGTAACGTCCTTTTTTACGAACAAGCCAATCATCAGAATTTACGCCTACAATTAAATAAGCGCCTAAATCTTTTGCTGCTTCTAGATAGCGGATGTGTCCGCTGTGAATTGGGTCAAACCCCCCGGTTGCTACTACAATTTTCATTGTAGTATTTATTAAGTACGCAGATAATGATTAATCTTCGCCAAACCAGTGTAGGCTACGATCAAGCCATTCTAATTCAAGATCTTGCTGTCGTAAATAGCCAAAACGATTAATACTTGCACAAGCACTTGGCGGCAATAATTCTGTTTCTGCTAGATGATACCAACGTGTAGTACGAGGATCAAATGGTTCTGTTTCTGTTTTGTATGCAATTGCTTTAATCCAGGGATCGCCAGGATGTTTCTGCATAAATGCACAATCAAACCCATTAATTGCTAGCATGTGCAACAAACTAACTGTGGTATAGTTGTGGTATGCATAATCTGGTTGAGTAATAGATAATCTAGTGTATTCTACTTCAGTGTACGAAGGGACTACCATAGCGAGCATACCGCCAGTGGATAGTAAATTCCTCCAGCGTTTTAATGTTCCTAATGGATCCAGAGCATATTGAAAACTGTTGTTTGCCCATATAACATCAAACGGTTTATCTGTTTCGTATAATTCTAAGGTTTCAAATTCTTTTTTACGATATGTAATATTTTTATAAGGTTTAATATCTGGTACATTGTCAACTAAGTCAACTCCAACACAGCGAATATTTAATGGTATAAAATCTCCATTATCGTCTTCAAGCGCACGTGTTGCCCACCAGATTAGATCTTGGCCTGTACCACATCCCATATCTAGTACAGAATCAACGCTTTCCATAAAACTATCATAAGATCCTAATAGATCTAGTGTTGTCTGACCGGAATTAAACTGAAACATCTTCCATTCCTGCTGTTCTTAACTTAACAATGTGGCCCATTTGCCATTGTTTTGTATCTAATCCTTTCATGATACCTAACCAACGATTTCGTAACAATGCTACTTCGTTGATAATCAATTCCATATCGATTACTTCGGCTTCTCCGTCAACATACTTTTCAGCATCTCGACTTGTTAGTGCGCGACTGTATGCTTCAAGGTATTTTTGAAAGTGCTTACGCCGAATTTTACGCAATTCAATATTTAAAAAATTCAATACAGCTTCAATTTCCTGTAGCTGATTAAAACGATGTTCGGTAACACCCGGCAACAATTTAATATTTTGTTCTACATTACCGCCAATACGAACCTCTCGCTTTGCTTCCTGTAATTCATCATTGTAATAATCAATGAATCCAGGAAGCTCGCCAAGGTTCTTAGTTACCTTATTATACCACATTAGTAATTGTCGTTTTCGTCGTCGTCTTCGTAAAAGCCGTAGTCATCGTCGTCATCATCTTCGTATACTAATTCTTCATCAGCATACTCAGCTAAACTTTTAATAACATAACTATCTTGTGCAACTGCTGCAACGTCGTTAGCATTCATTCCGTTTTCAATTAATACGGCAGCAAAATCATCTGCTGCTTGTTGAAAGCCGCCGCTAATATGCGGACGCAGTGCTTCCCAAATTTCCATAGCCAAATCAGGACTCATATTCTTCTTCTGCTCCTAGTGAATCAGCAACATCTTCGATAACATCTTCTGCAATGTCATCTACTGTGTTTACTTCTTCGGTACTTATCTGTTCTTCAGCAAAAGCAAAATCTTGCATGAGTCGATCGAGAATACCGTCGGCGTTAGATTCCCATGCTTTGCGGAAAGCAAGTACTTCTTCACCGGTAGTACGTTCTACAAAACGTAAACGGTTGCCTGATTTAGTAAGCAATCCTTTCTTTTCTGCTAGATCAACTAATCCCGAATATGGATTCATTCCGGTTTCATAAGGAATCTTAACCTGTACTGCTTCAAACGGTTTTGCGTAACGAGTCTTCATTACCTTACACGCTGCACGAATACCTTGTACTTCTGAGGTTTTATTGCCATCCTCGTCTTCTTTAAGTTTAAGTTTACGCATTGCTACTACAATTGAACTTGCGTAAATAAATCCTTGACCACCCGAGATCTTATCATCTGGGTCGAACATATCTTGGCTTGCGTATGTGTGATTAGTTGCTACAAGTCCTACATTGTATGCGCCAATCATGTTGACTGTATTACGAACAAGTGCAGTTAGTGCCTTGGGCTTACGGCCCAGATCACCCTTCATGTCACCTTTTTCAAACTGATCAACATCAGTCGGGGTCAACAACATACCCAGCGAGTCAATGATAAACAGCACCTTTGGACGTTCTTCTTCGGGCATGCCTTTATAATCTTTCATAAACATTGAGATAGTCTTAGCAACATCGTCAATCATGCTCATGCTAAGTTTCAATAGTTTATCTTCTGAAGTGTCAACACCCAGCGCATGCAACCATGCTTCGTCTAGTGCGTTTTCTGAGTCAATCATTACAACAAAGATACCTTGTTGCTGTGCGTGTTTGGCAATATTGCCGGATACAAAGTACGACTTACCTGCACCCGATTCACCTGCAAATACAGTAACCTTGCCCATAGGGACACCTTTGTGAAAATCTCCCGAGATAAGATAGTTAAGTGCGTAATTGCCGGTTGAAATCCAATCAGTTGGATCATTGAATCCAATACTAAGTCCGTCGATAGATTTTGTGATATCTTTGCGGAACTTGCTTACATCAAATGGTTTAGCCATATTCTTCCTCTTTTGTATTTTAATTTCTATATTATAAACTATATTGATTAAGAAATCAACTTGTTTTTAAAGTACGTATACCTATCTAAATTATGATAGTTTTTCCAAGACGGTACACATTCTATATCAGGTAAATTATCAAAAATTATGATACCTCGAGCAGCGTCTTCAGGTGTCATATAATAGTGATAACCCGAACAACTAAAATCGCCTTGTTCTTGATCGTAAATATTCGTTCTTCCGTCATATCTAACCAACTTTAGCCAATTTTTTGCATCTTCATTGTTAGTTAATATCATGCCTCCTTTCCCGATACAAAGCATCTTTTTTATTTGAAACGACACCACAAAGAAGTCATCTACAAATGTATTTGGCTTCCACAACGCTGCTGCATCCCAAATTGGATATGGATCCAGTTTATATATTCCTTCCCATTTCTCATCTGTTAATGCAAAATTACAACCTGCGTGTTCTACTTGCATAGGAACGCTTCCGTATGTGTATCTAGGGAGTCGTATAGTGCCGGATGCATTTAAATATTTTAAACAAAGGAAAAGTCCATGACTACAACAATCAACCGCAATCCCGTATTTTGCACCAAAAAAACTAGCAATCTTATTCTCAAATATATCCACAATATCGTATGGGTCAGAAAATTCGTACCCTTGAGTTTTTAAATATTCTAATTCCGGTCGCCGGAACTGTTGGAATATATTATAAAGAGGCCATTTACTATGCACTATTTTGTCCTATATTAACAAGATCTCTATCGCATCGATCGTAGAATGAATTTATATATCCTTTACTAAAAAAATGATCATAATTAAACTCAAGTGTTTCATGTTCCATTTCATGCAAATCATGTAAATCGTTAAACGATAGATTTTGGAATTTTCCTAACATCTCTAATATTTTTATCAACCGCTCAATTGGATTAATAATGTTATCAAAATCATAGTCAAATATACTATATTTTTTAAAACCAAGATATTCTTCAACGTAATTATGTATGTTATATGGACCATAGATTACAAATAGCCCTCGGCTAATTATACTATAAACAAATTTTTCGCTTACACCCGACTGCTCGGTTGCCAGGGTTTCACTTACAATATGTACAAAACTTTCGGCGAGTCTTTTTTCTAAAACTTGAAAATTTTTTTGATGATTATATCGCCGGTAGTCAATTGAAAAAATTTGCTTGTTAAATAGTTCATCATTGTATTCAAAAAATTTATTATAAAAATTCTGTTTACCTGTTGGTGATTCTTGTATAATGTTTCCATCTACTGTGTCTCTATCTAAAATAAAATTTTTTGTGCTGTAATCGGCATTGAACCACCCAAATTTATGAAGAGCAGAGAGTAAAAATTGTCTAGATACATGCTCAGTTCCATTAAAAGATACTACGAAATTTTTTATATTTTTAGGTATATGAGTGTTACATTGATGTAAATCGTATACCAGCCCAAGCCATTGTACTGGGCTGTTCTCGACAAATTCTAAATTTTTATATTTAGATATAGATGCTTTAGTAAAAGATATAAAAGTATAGACTTTAATTTTTTTATTTTTTTGTTGAGCAAAATTATCGATAAACTCATATAAACTGTTTGTCCCGTCTGAGGATACTCCTCCTAAATGATCTGTTAGATAAATTTCTCCATATAATTCCAATATTGATGCAATCTTTTCAAAATTATCATAGTCAGCAGGACCAAGCTGTATTTCAACAGGAGGATTATATCCTAATTTTAGATAATCATATAATTTTTTAGTTATCATTATTAGTCCTTAATTTAGCAAAGGACTCACACCCGAGAAAGACCTCGGGTGTGAGTATTATACCCTTAAATTATGAGGACTGCCGTGCGCGAATCATAGCAAGGATATCTTGTGCCTTGTCTGCGCTCGCTGCTGGCGCTGCTTCTACCTTAGGTTCTTCTACAGGTGCTGCTGTTGGCGCTGATGCTACTTCTGCTACAGGTGCTGCCGGAGCCGCTGCTACTGGAGCAGGTGCTGCTGCACGAGGTGCATCATCGTTGCCAAAGTTCATACCTGCCGGTTTGAAATAAGACCCCCACTTATCTGGATCGTATGCCTTGCCATCAACTGATGCTTCAAACATTTCAGTCATAACCTTCAATTCAATGTCACCTGGCTTGTTAGGAAGGAACGATTTGAGATCAAATAAGCCATACTTTTCAATCGCTTCCATTTCGTCTGCATTAAGCGCAGATTCCTTACGAGCCCAACTCGAAGTTGAATAATCAGCATAACCACCCTTAGTGGTCTTTGTAATGCGGAAGTCAAGTCCATTATTATAATCAGTTGGCAATTCTTCCATATCAGGATCCATTAGTGATGCCTTAATGGTAGTAAAGATTTGCGGACTAATAATGAACCGACGAATTGGATTCTCAGGTGTCTTGTCGTCTTCCATTGGATTGGCATGAACAAAACCCTGGAACAAGTAACTACGCTTCTTCCAGTATTTGCGACCCATATCTTCTAGCGATGGATCTTTGAACCAAGTGCGAACTTCTGTCAAAATTGGACACGTTTCATTCCACATTTCTACGCAGGGTACTGTCACAACAACCTGCTTGTTATCTCCGCCTACCACGCCGTTGAATGGCAAACGAATCATTTGGCGTTCAATCCAAAAGAATGGGTTAGAGGTGTCACCATCTGGAAGGAAGCGGACAGTTGCAGTATCCCCTTCATTAATATTCCAGTGTGGGTAAATGGCGTTATCGCCTTGGAAAGTTGAGCCTGCGCTCTTGTTTTCTTGTGCTGCTAGACGAGCACGAATATCTGCTAAAGATGCCATAGTATTTTCTCCTTATGCCTTATGCCTATGTTTTTTACCTTATGCCTAAGTGTATGCCTAGAATGTTTTTACTAAAACAAACAAAACTATTGCTACACTTACCTAGTAAGTATAACACAAAAGTATTTAGCGTGTCAACTCAAAAACGGTAAATTATGTGCGAGATATTGTTAAAACACGATTCCACACACCTGTAGACACCTGTAGACCCTGTTTTTGAAAGTATTCCGGTGTTTTATCGCGATCTGTACCAAAAAAAGTTTTTATGTATGTAGGTGCGTGATCAGGCTCCGGTTGACCGCCATCATCGATTAACCAATATTCAAAGCGCGATTGTTGCTTGTCTATTAAAATACGCCATGTTTCTAATAAATCCCACTCTGTCATACTTTGATGTTCTGCTGTAGGGCCGTATCCAATAATACGTTCTTCTCGCATTAAGTTAAAATGAACAATGTTTGAGTCGTTACCGTTTACATCAGATATATGCCTATATAACCCATGTAAATCATCTCTAGATACCCATCTAACAGGAATATGATGCGTGTATACATTATCGCCGTCGATGTTTAATGTTTCGCTGATTCCTAGCATTTGTTTTAAATACGAATACTGCTGCGCATTAATTAATGTATTGTGCGTCTTTTGATAATTGTACGGAACTTCGTTTGCGGCAATTAGTCTTTCGCAAATAACATCTCCGTCTGTTACGTACCAAAGATCACCAGGCAAAAATCTATCTAAATTTAGTTTTATCAGTTGTTGCCGTAACCATCCATCCCATATATAAGGAAATTTAAATTCCGAAAATAACGTGTAAGTGGGATTTAATCCAGGAAAATTTAGATTAATTGCTGTTTTTAAATCTTGTAAATAATTTGGCCAAGCATCCCATTGCGGACCCAAATCATCCACAAAAATATACCAGGACGGACGCCATTCAGTTATTTCCAAAAAGTTTTTGATGGTACCTAGTGTGGATAAAAAATGGCCAGGATAATTTATGAGTGCTGCTGCGTGCATATAAAGTATTTAACCAATAAAAAACGGGCTAACGCCCGTTTTAGTTTAGCGTATATCGCCGGGCTTAGTTGCCCATTCCCGCTAATCGTTTGATATCTGCTAATGCTGCATCAATTTGTGCGCTTAACTCAGCACCTTTATCAGCAATCTTATCGCCTAAGTTCTTTTCTTTAGGTTCTGCAGACACAATTTCAACATCCATGTCTGAGGGAATACCTACAGGAACATCAGTTGGCTCTAACATGCCCACTGGATTTTCTGGACGGTCTAGTTGGCTAGTAGCAGTAATGCCGTGTCCTAGTTCCAGGTCTAAGTCGTTTTCTAGTTCTGTTAAACTTTCATAAATGCCCTTGCCAAACATGTTTGATCCTCCGGTAGTTTCGCCTTCGCCTTCTTTTGCCATCTTGGTAGCAGTTGCGTACATGACTTCTTCACCACGCTTACCGTAACGCTTTTTGAAGTCTGCTTTTGATTTCTTCATGCCCTTAACATACTTTTCGCGTTTCTTTTCTTCGCCTTTGGTTAGAGAACGTTCGTCTAGTTTAGGTTCTTCACCAAAGAAAGCATCAACTTTCCTTTCGCCATATCTGTCATCAAGGACTTGTCTAATTGCACCTGCTTTATCATAACCCTTTAGGTCAACAACACGATGATTGCGTCCAATGATGTTGCGAAGATCAGCAATGGACTTTTTCTTAAGTGCTTCGTAGTCTTTATAGATTGGCGAAGACTTATCTAACTTAGCTTCATCAAGTTTCTCGTCCTGCATGCTTTCTTTGCCAGGAACAATCTGCTCTGGATCTTCAATTTCGTTGTCTTGCTGACCAAACTTACCAGCGTTAGCTTCTTGTGTCTTCTTTGCTCCGGGAGCAATTGTTGGCTGCGGCTTAGTTGGCTTACGGTCATATCCGTAATTAGGATCGTCACGTGGGTCATCACGTTCTGGATCGTATGGTTCTGTGTCGCCTGGTGCAAACCAATCAACACCTTCTTTGCCTAGATCCTTGACATTTGTTTCTTTAACTTCACGATCGGCAAATAAACGACGGAAATCTGCAACTAATTCTTTAATCTCAGGATCTCTAGCAGCAGCAACACTAATTAGTTGTTGTGCTGTAAATGCTGGTTCTCCGTCTTCCCCATAATCTTCAAAATGCTCTACAACCCACTCTGCTGCATCAATAATACTCATGCCTTGGTCTAGATATTCTTTAAACATTTTAACAGCAGCAGACCAATCACTTGAACCCCAATCTTCTAAAATATCTTGTTCTAATTTAGCAGCACGTTCGTCTTCGGTCATTTCTAGTAAGCCTAGTTCGCGTGCTTGTTTTTCTAGTTTAATAATTGCATCTTGAATTGCCTGCATGCTTTCTGAATCTTTTAGGTTAGGATCCATCATCATGTTGTAAAGGTGCTTGCTTTTGGCTAGAAAATCTTCACGGTTCTTAATTTGTCCGCCTGTGCTTGGATCATCTAAATCACTGTATGCTTCCTGCACAGGCTCTTGGAATGCTGTAAAATCTTCATACACTTTTTCTGGCATTCCTGCTAGTTTGCGCCATGCGTTCATTTCCAACATAGAATCGCGTTCTGGTTTGCGTTGCTCTCTACCAGTATCAATGTCCAATTGTTCACCCACTGCTTCTTTGTTTAATTCGCCCTGTTGATAGGCTTTTAGCTCATCAATGGTATCAAATGGACCAGCAACAACTTTGCCGTCTTTGAGTGCAAAGAAACCTTGTGCGGTCTTAACAGCACTCATGCTGTGCTTGTTCATACCTCGTGATCCAAATTTAGAACCAAACTTGCCCTGAATAACATCTCCTTCGTCCAAATCTTGTTCAACATCAAGATCGTCTACGGATAAATCTTGATCTTCCTCGCTGTCACCATCACCAAAAACCTGATCAGCCAAATCTTCTAAACCAGGAAACAAAATGCCTTTGGTTCTGATCCAATCCTCAATCGCAGGTCTGGCATCTGCTTCTACACCTTGGTCTTTGTACAATTGATATAGTGCGCCTGCCAAATCATCGTCGTTGATGACCTCGCTTACCACAGCTTCTGCGTCATCACCGTGCATACCAACTGGAAGTGGTTCTGATAAAATTTCTTTTAGTCTGGCTACATCGGATTCTGTATCCGGGATTTTAACCGTACCTTCGGTTACATTTTCTGCCCAGTTGGCAAATTGATCAAATTCTTTCATGGTTGATTCCTTGGTTTGGGATGGTTGTAGGTTTTGTGCAATGTATGGCAATGCTTCTTCAATTTGTGTCGGTACTGTCTGTGTTATAAACGATCCTCTCAGGGCTTCCACAACAGCACTGTCTTGTTCTAACACAGCAGGGTCCCAGGATTCTTTATAAGTATGATAACCACGCTTTCCTGCCAGGCTTTTTAGTCTGTTACGCACTGTTTGGTAACGATCGCGACCAGCAGTAACGACTTCGTATTGTTCTGCATCATCTTCTGTAATAGTTTTAGTTGTGCGAACAAACTTACTCAGAATGTTTGCTTCGCGAACCAGTTCTGTGATATGTTGTCCAAATATATCATAGGGTGTACCACCTTCTGCAACATGACGGGCCATGGCACGTCCGCCCACCAGTGTGGTAAACGGCAGTTTGAATCTTTCACCTTCTGAGTTTTCCACAAACAGCTTATCGATAGCTCTCCAGCGTTGTTCACCTTCACCAATTTCTTTACTGTGTACAATTTTTAAGCGTGTTTTTCCCGCCTTGTCATTGTAACTAGTGTGCTTGGTTCCGTTCCAGCCCTCAAATAATCCTTCGTTAATTGCGGCCATGCCCTGCATGCTGTATTTTAACTTGTCTAAATTTTTCAGTGTAAACGTTAATAGGTTACGTGTGGCGAATGTTTTTAGTTGATTTAAAAAATCATACCAACTGTCTTTGTCGGCACCTTCCATGTTTTTGCCAACATTATCACCATAGTATACTTCAAAATTGCCTTCGTCGTCCAACAAAATAACCACTGTTCCGTAATTATTTCGAGTGGTCTCAAAATCAAACGAAAACATTTCAGCATCACCAGGATTGGTTTCTGGTTTGCCCTGGTTAGTCAGTGTTTTGACTGTATAGTCGCGACTTACAAGTAAATTAAAAAGATCGGTTGCTGTGCTATCCATTGTATTTCTTCATTAATGTGTTGTATTTATGTTAAAAAACGATAAAGGGCATGGGCTCTATGATTTCGTCAGCAAAGTCTTTGAGTTGATCGTTTAGATCAGCATGATAATTTTGTAGTACCTGCATCATTCTTACAGCAAGCACAGTTGCCATAACTAAATCGTCAGTTTCTCCAATCTTTGCAGCATAACTGGTACCGTGTGCCACAAATGTTTTGAATTCAGAAATTAAACTTTTGCTGTTGATTGTCATCTTGTGTGTTTCGACCAGATTTTTTAGTTTAGCGCAGGCTGCGATTTTAGTTTTGTTTGTAGTATTAAATCCTTTGCGATAGCGTCGACCAGTTCCTGATGATTTGGGTTCTGATAACATCATGCCAGGAAAGTTATCTTCGCCAAATTCAGCTAAACTAATCAGCGCCGCTTCGCCAATGGTATTGTTTTCAATGCTATAATAGATGCTGGTAGCATCTTGTGTTTTATCGTATATTGCCTTTACAATGTCATTTAGAATGCGTATCTGTGTTGGAATTGGCGTTTTGTTGTGTTTCCATTCTGCAACCTGCACAGTAGTATTAGCATCAAATACTTGAATCGCAGCAGGATCTCCGCCTGTGCCTAGGCTAGGGTCCAGCGCAACCACATATATGTGATTTTTCTTAACTTCGTCATACCAGCGAACTTGCCCTGTCTTGCGCACAGGTTCTGTTCCTTCTAAATCCACAAGAGTAGTTGCATTGATAAGTGTTTCATCGTTGATAATAAATTCACACTCATGCTCTCGGCGAAAACGCTCGTCACCAATTCTGCCTCGTTCTTCGGCAGCCCACTGTTCATCTCTGTCTGGGTGTTCGCTCCAGTGTGCTCTGTATGCACGAAATCCGTTAATACCAAGCTCGGTTTCATTTCCGAATTCGTCTTCGGTTTTGTTTGCTTGCTTCCAAATCAATGCAAACTGATCTTCGTCTGAGTTTGGTGTTGAAGTAATAATTGCTTTACCACCTGTTGCCAGGGTTGGTGAGATGGAAGTCCAGAATTCTTTCGCAATCGTGGGACGCACAAACGCGAATTCGTCTGCATAAAGTAGTGTAATACTCATACCACGTCCGGTATTTTCTGTGGTTGCCTGTGCTACAATACGTGATCCATTATCAAACTCAATGCTACCTTTGTTATAACTTGTTACGCCTGCACGTATGTGATCTGGGCACAATTCATATGCATAACGAATACGCTGCATGATTTCCTGTGCACCTGCATACTTATGTGCAGCAATAAGAATGGTTGAATCTGGTTTAAACATGCCGTACCATAATAGATATCCTGCTGCACTGGTACTTTTGCCAGTCTGTCTGGGCATCAAACTAATGCTAAATCTATAAGTGTGATAGGTATCAATCAGATGTTTCTGATATTCAAACGGATGATAGTTCATCTTGCCCTTGGTGGGGTGCTGAATGTGAAAAAAGTGGTCCATGAAGTACATTGGTCCATTAACGGGATCAGCACAATTTGCAAACTCCTGTATTTGCTCAGGAGTATAATTCATTCTTATATGGGCTCGTTTTGTAAGTACTCCGTCAAGACTTTTGGACATATTCTGATACCTTTATAACGTATTTAATTAAATACAACGATGGCTCACACATTAGTACTAGGACCAGATTATCAACCACTAAGTTATATTCCGTTAAGTGCTGTTCATTGGCAGCAAGCGGTTAAACTTCTATTCCTTGACAAGGTTCATGTATTAGAATGGTATGACGATTGGGCTATCCATAGTCAGAAAACTGTAATGCGTGTTCCTAGTGTAATTGCACTTAAAACTGGGTTTACTAAACGCAAATCAAAAACATTTAGCAGAACAAACTTATACGTGCGCGATATGTTTCAATGTCAATACTGCGGTGATACTTTTGTGCCAGCACAGTTAACTATTGATCATGTTATACCTAAAAGCATGGGTGGCAAAACAGAATGGGATAATTGTGTAACTGCTTGTAAACCGTGCAATTGGGATAAAAGCAACAAACTTATTAAACCCAAACGTTCTCCTTTTACACCAGATTACTATCAACTAGCAAATTCAATACGCAAGACTCAATTACGCATTAACCATCCAAGTTGGGCTCAATATCTACATCTAGAACAAGAGCCCGTTGTAATTAATCAGCGATAAAAAAGCCCGCTTTCACGGGCTTCTCACTTTAAAAGCAATGGTAGCGAGAGTTGCTTCTGGGTAGCTAGCACCAGACGCCTACGGATTTTGCCGTAAGCCGTGCCTATAAAGGTCCTAAGGCACAAGCCAGTTCGGGCCACAAACTTGAAAATTGACCCGCTTTATCAGAGTGATATAGTGTCTCTATATCGGTTATGTGCTGTGCGAGCTTTGCTGACTCGTCTTGTTCTTCAGCACTGTTAAAATTATTTAGTGCTGTTTCAAAGAAACCGCGTTCACTATTAGTTAAATCTGTTCTTTTTAATAACAGTTCAATTTCTGCTTTTGCTAAATTTCTAACTGTTTGGTTATGTGTTAACGGATCAAGACACTCTGGTTGATACAAACTTTGCCATTGAATAGATAAGTCGTGTTTACGTGCCCAATCCGTAAAGTCGTTTAAATGTGTACAATTGTATAGATTATACACCGCGTGTATCCCGCCCCAGTGTCCTTGGTTAAACAATGGTTTAAGCATTTCTATGTTATGTTCTAATTGTGCAAATTCTCCACCATATCTGACATACTCATACCGGTTGCCAATGTTATCAAAACTCAAACTCCAGCCCACTTTGCTGCGCTTTGCTAACTTTTCAAATATTTTGTTTTTGGACAAGTCCATGCTAAAGTTTGTGATTACTGTTATAGTAACCCCATCTGGGATGATATCAATCAATCGTTCATTTTCTGGAAGTAGCAACGGTTCGCCGCCTACTAGTGCTACTTCTCGCATCCAATTTTGATATTGTTCTAAATAATCGTGGACTTGTTGATAATACGGGCGTACTTGTGACTTAAAAGGGATACTTGTTAGTGATGCCCACTTTGAACTGCATTTATCGCCGCAGTAATTACAACTTTGATTACAGGTAATATTCCAGCGAACATCAACCAATACTGGTCGATGATAATCTAAATCAGCTTGAGTGCTATCAAAGTCTTCACTAACATCGTTGTGCCAGTGTCTTTCGCTGCGACCGTATCGTTCTGCTTGAATGCAATTATAGCAATATTGTTCGTGCATGCGCCCTTGTTTAAGTGTAGCACGTATTTCTTGCATTTTTTTACCAAGCAGAATATCCTGAATACTATGTGTATTCAGATCACCAAGCATGTTAGGATCACCTGCACAACAGGTTTTTATGTTTCCAGCAGGATTGATGTGAAGTCCGTGCCAGGGAGCGGCACAGTAAGTTTTGCTCATGCAATTACTTATTTGGAACGGCGTTGGGCGCCTTTATAACCTTTGAATGGTTTAAATGGTGAAACTTTATTAACAGCACCGGGCTCATCACTGCCAGGTGGTACGTGAGTTTTCATTGGAACACCCATGATTTTAAATGCTTGTTTGGCCATTTCAAATTCTTCTGGAGTATATGTAACTAGCATAGGGGCATTATTAATCCAACTGTATACATCCAGATCACCTGGATCTTCAGGCAACCGACCAATAATCATACTGGCACGATACATGTCATAATATTTGTCAGCAGTATAAACAGAACCTGGATTTGCTTCCCAATAATTCAATGGCATTTTCCCCACACGTTTTCCCGTCTTGGGTGTTCTTTGGTTGGCTTCCAATAGAACATTAGTTAGTTGTTGCTTGATTTCAGAAACAATCTTGCTAACCGGTTTACTGGTCCAGTATTTTAAGTGCCACGCATCATTTTCAAATGTTAATTCACTTTCGGTTGTTTTGTCTGGTTTTTCTAAAGACTTTAGTTTTAAATCACGCGGTAATGTAATTACATGCTGTTTGCTTTTTGGTGCCCACTGATAATCCAATTCTGGAATTGCTTTTGCATACATAGCAATCTGCTTAGAAGTAATTCCCGGTGCTTCTTTTTCTAGTATTTGATTCAATACATCATCGCGGATAATAAGAACAATATCATTGTCTGTAGTATGTTTGTCAACTACACGAGGATTATTAGACCACTTTAGTACTTGTAATAATGCACGTCCCCATGCACTGTAACGACCAATACGATCAAAGTCAACAACAGAACCTTCTGTTAATGAATTTGCTTTTGCGTGTTTTACAATTTCTCTTGTGACTGGATCCATTGCAATTGTAATACAATTGGCCAGATTAGTAATTTTACTTTCAATTACATATTCGTCATTAACACCAATAACCACGCTATCATTGATCTGTGGTTTTTGTGCATTATAAATGTAATCTTTTAAGGATTTCATTGATTCTTATCAAATAACTTACGATTGCCTAACGATCCAAATGGCTGTTCATAAATGCTCATAACAACTGCTTGATTGTCGTATTTGGCTTTTAATTGATCAGCAAAACGTTGTGCTTGTTTTTGTATATCTTCGTCGTCTTTGGCGTACATATACATTTCAACACTTACCAGATAGCGTTTTTCATCAATGGCTTCTGTAATAGTGTCTATAGCATTGACTGCTTTTGTTAGTGCTGGTGAATAACCGCCGCTGCGAATATCATCTAACCATTCTTCATAAGGCATGTCATAATCATTTTCTTTGTATACACGAACAAGATATGCTTGTGCTTCGCGCTTACTGCTATAACCCTCTACAACATTATATGGGTTCTCAGTTAGCATATAGTCTCTGGAAATAATGTCCTGATATCTTTTAAGAATGTCTGCTTCAGTCATGTTTACACCTTTTTATATAGATCCCAAAGTCCACGCATTAGGTTTTCTTCGATAACAGCCATAGGATTATCACCAGGATATTCGCGTCTAAACTGTTTCTTTTCTCTGTTTAGTCCTCCCTGGATTTTTAACAGGGTATCTGTGCTGGAATAATCATTTGCATCGTTGGGAGTATTAGCATACTCTTCT
>Ga0208795_1000197_pt1 | contig 30927 bp, 45 predicted proteins | sample CB_VirMetaG_6_FD_184541 | JGI IMG/M metagenome (GOLD analysis project Ga0208795, IMG submission 184541) | Freshwater to marine saline gradient viral communities from Chesapeake Bay - CB_1508_2 Viral MetaG (SPAdes) (version 4) | ecosystem: Environmental > Aquatic > Marine > Coastal | place: USA... | reverse complement strand
GATCATGGCCAAAAAAAACCCCGCAACCAAATCTGGCGCGGGGCGATGTGCAGGCGGTTGAGTAAATCCTAAATCACTCAACCGGAAACCAGTTCACAATTTTTTTGCCGCGATACATCCGCTTGCTGATCTTCTGAACGGCCATGCCGCGCTCCTCAAGTTTGGTCAAAACACCGCCTATCTGATCAGCCGACAGCTTCAATCTGTTCGCCAGCACCGAGACTGACACGCCCTTGTCCGGGTCAAGACGCGCCAGAATGCGGGCGGCTAGTGCTTCCTCCGGGCGTGTCTTGGCGTGGTCATTGGCGAACACCAAACGAACCTTGCCCTCAAGTTCTGCCAGCACATATGCAAACGCCCAGCGGACATGTTCTGTGGTCCTCTCACAGTCTGGCATGGCAAGAATGAAGCTGATCTTGCCGATCATTTCAAACGCTCTGCGGACCATCGCAACAGACGCCTCGCCAGTTTCCTCATTGGCATCATCGGCATACTCCATCAGCCAATCCAAGATCAAATCAAGCATCTTGTCAGCATCGGGATTGGTCGGCACTTGAACACGATCCCCGCGAAATTCAACCGGCCCTTCATCGCCATCCTCACGGCCCGTCATAAGCCATAATTTACCCGCCATCGTCATTGGCAGGTCAGTCTTTTTAAAGCTCTTGCGCGGTCGTGGATTTATGTCAGGCTCATTAATAATGATAGCCCGCCCCACAAGCCCCTGTGTGGCCGTCTCGCCGTCCATGACGCCGTCAAAGGTGCTTGGCGTTGTGTAGCCTATCAGAGACAGGAACGGGCGTTCTAAGCCTTGATCCGCCATGCGCAGTTTTTGCAAAGCTGCCTCTGCCGCTTCATCATCGCCGTTGTCTTTGGCGCGACTTAATTGCGCGATGTAGACCTTTTTCAGATCCCGCTTGATGTCGCCACCAAGCAGCACCCGGCTATTTGCTTTTGAAAAGGTTGCCATGATTGCGCCAAAAATGCCCTCAAGATATGCGGCCCCGCCGCTGCCTTTCTGAGCATTGCGGACCTTCGTAAGAAAAATGCCGATTTCGTCAATGTTGTAATAACTGGCCTGCTGGTCGATCACGTTACGCATGATTTCTTGCTCTGACTTCATGGCTCCATGCACAGCGCCCTGAATTTTCGACGCGATATGCAGATCAGCAAATGCCTGCATCACAGCCTCCTTGCCTGTGCTGGACGCCGCCACGCAGAAGGCAATCATGTTCGCTGTCATGTTGTCGCGCGCATCTTCATAGCGCAGCCCGCCGATGTTGCCGACAGCCACGATGGCAGATGCAACCGCAAGCCGCCTGCGCGGATACCGGCACTGGCTGTCAATCCAATCAGCTACACGCCCGACGAACCCTGGAGGGCGTTGCAAGTCCAGATCGTCAACATTGCACGGCAACGGCCTGCCTTTTGATGTTTCAATTTCGGGCTTTTCAACCTCGAAGTCATCGTGCCTTGGGATGTGAAATTCAAAGTCTGAGAAGTCTGTCGCGTCATCCATTCTGTTTTCCTACCCATGTGGCAAACGCATCCCGCGCCACCAAGTCCATGCCTTTGAACGCCGCAGCGCCAAGACGTTTTGCAGCTTTGTTCGTTAGGCTGCTTTTTTCAAGTTCCAGCAACGCCGCGACCATATAAGCCTCAAGTTCTGGCTGCGTGGCGTATGACGCCCAATTCTGCGCATCGTCGCGCACGCGCTCTTGTATAAGCGGCACGTCAGGCGATCCCGCGCCGTGATACTCAAGCCAATGCGTGACGGTGCCAAGCGTGATTTCTCGGTTCAATGACATGCAAGAGTTCAAGCCCCGCCAAAGCATATCAACCGCGTTCTGCTTTGCCTCATCTGTCATTGTGATGCCTCCGCTTGAAGGATGGCATTGCCGATCATTTCGGGGATTTGGGGGACTACGGAGTTTCCGCAGGCTCCAACTCTGTCCACCGCATTGGAAAACCCATCACTATTTCTGAAAACAAGGGGCTGAGGTATGTTGGGCAGTCTAAAGTAGTCCTCAACCCCTCTGACATTTTGGCGCCACGAAAATGCGGAGAACCCAGATACCTCTTGCGGCTTGTGCCCTTTGGCTCGTTCTTCCCAAGCGTCGGGAGAAGGCCACGATGATACAAGGTTGTTTGCATGTGTTCTTGCGACCCATTCTCCACACGAACCGAAGATCGAACGTACCGGCCCGCCTGCTTTGATGGGGTAGGCCACAATCCAGACCCTTTCGCGACGATGGGGAGCGCCCAAGGCTGACGCCGGTATGTTTTCCCACTCCGCATCATACCCGCACCCGGCCAAGTCTCCGAGAACTCGGCCAAACCATCCGCCTCGTTTTTCGATTGGGCCAGAAAGCAATGCTGCAACGTTCTCCACGATGACGTATTGCGGTCGTAACTCGCCAATAAGTCTGACGATTTCAGACCACAATCCGCTGCGGGTGCCTTCGTCCATTCCTGCCTGCTTTCCTGCTGTGGAAAGGTCTTGGCATGGGAAGCCGCCTGTGATGACATCAACGGAAATTCCGTCTCGTTCAAGAATGTCGCCTGTGAGTTTTGTGACGTCTTCATAGCAAGGCACCTCCGGCCAATGTTTCGCCAATACTTTGCGCGGGAATGGCTCAATTTCGCAGAACGCCACGGTTTCAAATCCGCCTGTCCGTTCAAGGCCAAGTGAAAACCCGCCAATCCCGCTAAACAAGTCTAGCACGCGAAGCTTTTTAATTGCTGCATCATCTGTCATCACTTGCCCCCATACTTCGGCGCAAGATAATCTGACAGCGCCTTGATTGTTGATGTGGTGAGGTTGGTTTCGCGCCCGTTGCGGATCATCGCCAGTGTGTTGCGGTTTACACCGGCCTCGCGCGCCACGATGGTCAGTACCCTATCTTGTAGCGCGGCCCTGATTTCTTCTACATTTAGCATTTCAGTCTCCAAAATTGACAATGTTGTAAATTCTATATTGCACAGGCGCAAATCATGTGCAAGAAATGGCTTGCGGTGTTTGAAGCGTGTTCGCCGCCACGCAGGCCCAATGGGCCATCATATAAGGAGAATGCCTTGAGTATTCTTGAACAAGCATCTGTGCCTGAAATGGGACCGCAGATCATAACCGTGTGCGGTGACGCAGGTTTGGGTAAATCCAGCCTTGCCGCCACATTTCCAAAACCAATCTTTGTGAGATGTGAAGATGGTGTTGCGCGCATCCCAGCGTCATTTCGGCCTAACGCGCTGCCGCCGATCAGAGCAGAAGAACAACTGTGGGAGCAGTTGAAAGCACTGGTTCACGATGAACACGACTTCAAGACATGCGTGATTGATACTGTGTCCGCTGCTGATCGTATGTTTGTCCAGTCAATTTTAAAGCAGGACGGCAAGGCCAAAAGCCTAAACCAAGCCCTTGGCGGCTATGGCGCGGGGTTCTCTGCCCTTGCCGCACGTCACCAGCAGGTGCGGAACGCCGCTGAAATGATGCGGATCAAGCGCGGCATGAACGTGATTTTTCTGGCGCATACTGAGGTTGGCACGATGCGCTTGCCCGATCAGGATGACTTCAGCCGGTATAGCTTGCGCATGACACATGACAAGAGCCTGCCGCCCTATCTGGATGATGTAGATGCGGTTGGCTTTCTGCGTCAGGTGATGGTCTTAAAAGGCGATGAAGGTGAGCGCAAGAAGGCCATCAGCGGTGAAGGCCGCGAGCTGGTGATGCACGTCACAGCTTCAAACGTGTCAAAGAACCCCTACGGCATTACAGAGCCGGTTGCGGTTGAATTGGGTGTGAACCCGCTTGCAGAATTTGTGAAAGGATAAACAGATGTCATTTTGGGATTTGTCAGACGGCGAAACGGCAAAAACGGAAAGCAAGGAATACGAAATTCCGGGCGGCAACATGGACCCGGTCCCCGACAATAGCGATGTCCTGGCCGAGGTGAAGGCGGTAAAATGGTCATCGCAGAAAGACAAGGATGAACGCTTTGTTGAGGTGCAATGGCAGATTGTTGAGCCTGCGCAATTTAAGAACCGCGTTGTGTTTCAAAAGCTGTGGGTTGATGATCTGGACCCCGGCGCAAAGACCGAGGAAAAGGCAAAGGCCAAGCGCGACAAGGCCCGCCGGATGCTGGCAACCATTGATGCCAACGCCAAAGGCAAGCTGATGTCATCGGCAGACACTCCAACAGACGATAGTTTGGCACTGGCATTGCAGGGCGCACATATGGTCATCAAGTGCATGATCTGGGAAATGCCAGACCGTGAAAAATACGGTGAGTTTATCCGTGGTAATTGGGTGAGCGCAATCAAGCCCAAAGGCACCGCTTTGAATGTGGGTGAGGCGAAGGCACCGCCGAAGGCTGCACCGCAAAGCGCGCCGCCAGATCGCAATTTCGATTTAGATATGGATGACGTGCCGTTCTAAAAAAACGGGGTGTTGAAGCCAGCGGCTTAGCCTGAGATTATTTAGAGCCGCCGCTGGCCTCTTTTTCAAGATAACGCAGTAAGGAATGAAATGGAACAACGATCAAAAGAATGGTTCGAGGCACGCAAAGGCCGGGTCACGGCCAGCCTTGTTGGCGGCCTGCTGGGATGCGCACCCTACATGAAAGAGGATGACGCATTTCGCGCGCTGGCCCGATCTGTGCATGACCTGCCAAGCGAGTTTGAAGGCAACATTGCCACTGAATACGGCACGGCAAACGAGGCACTTGCTTGCTCTGCCTATGAAATGGAAACTGGCAACCTTGTTGAGCATGTCGGTTTTGTGCCGTTTGAAGATTGGGCAGGTGCATCGCCTGATGGTCTAATTGCCCATGATGGCCTGCTTGAAATCAAATGCCCCTTCGGCAAGCGCAAGGATGAAAAGCCTGAGTTTGCCAGCATTGATAATCAGCCTCATTATTACGGACAGATACAATTTCAACTTTTTTGCACTGGTCGGCACTGGTGTGATTTTTACCAATGGTCTGCAAACGGCACTAGGTTAGAGCGCGTAAAATATGATGGCGGATGGATCAATGCCAACCTGCCAATCCTGAAACGACTGTGGGAAATGGCGCAGGCCAGCGACAAGTCCGAGTTTGAAGGCAAAAAGCGCGCTGATATTGACACGCCAGAAGCCGCGCGACTTGTGGCTGAATACGATGAATTGATAGATGCCATTGATCTTGCATCCCAACGCAAGAAAGACATTTTGGCACGTCTGGTTGAAATGAGTGGCAACAAAAACGCGGTTGTTGCAGGGCGCAACCTGACCCTGACCAAGCGCGCCGGTTCTGTGGCCTATGCCAAGGCATTGAAAGCCATTGCGCCTAATGCAGATCTTGAGCCGTATCGGGGCAAGCCATCTGAGTTCTGGGGGTTGAAATGAGTTTGCAAGAATATAGGGATTTTATCCGATCAAAGGACAAGGTTTCGCTTAGTCAAGGGTTTGCGTCAAACGCAATAAATGACATGGCAAAGCATCATCAAAAGGTTGCAATTGATTTTGCCCTTGAACGCGGCAAGTCTGCGATGTTTTTGGATACCGGCCTTGGAAAGTCGTTTTGTGAATTGGAGTTTGCGCGGCAGGTGAGCGAAGAAACCGGCAAGCCTTCACTGATATTGACGCCGCTTGCTGTCGCTGGTCAGATGATCCGCGAGGGCCAGAAGTTCAACATTGACGCGCGCCAGATCAAAGAACAGTCTGAAGTCGGCGCGGGCATCATGGTCGCAAACTATGAGCGTTTGCAAAAACTGGACCCGACTGCGTTTGGCGGCATTATTCTGGATGAAAGCAGCATCTTAAAGTCTTTCGCTGGTCGCACTCGAAACACGCTGATGGATGCGTTTAAAGATACGCCATTCAAACTTGCCGCGACCGCAACGCCAAGCCCGAACGATCACACTGAACTTGGCAACCACGCTGAGTTTCTAGGCATCATGCGTCAGCAGGAAATGCTATCGCAGTGGTTTATCAATGACACGTCCACGGCATCACAGGATTGGCGGTTGAAAGGACATGCGGTTGATGACTTCTGGCAGTTTGTCGCGTCATGGTCACGGTGCGCCAGCTTGCCAAGCGATCTTGGCGGCGATGATACAGGATACATATTGCCTGAGATTGAGCGTAAAATTCACACTGTTGCGGCTGACCGAATGACCAGCGTTGATGAAGGAATGTTGTTTCGCATACCTGAAATGAGCGCAACCAGCTTTCACGCTGAAAAGCGCCTGACAATTGATCAGCGGTGCGAACTGGCCGCAAGCCTTGCAAACCATGACAAGCCCGTAACTGTCTGGTGTGAGACAAACGACGAAAGCAGCATGCTTGCAAAGATGATTGATGGTGCAGTTGAGGTTCGCGGTGATTTACCTGCCGATGAAAAGGAGCGCAGGCTTCTGGGGTTTGCTGATGGTCAATATCGGGCGATTGTGACAAAGCCAAAGTTGGCTGGATTTGGCGTCAACTGGCAGCACTGCGCGCATGCGGTATTTGCGTCGATCAGCTTTTCATATGAGCAGCATTATCAGGCTATCAGGCGGTCGCATCGTTTTGGGCAGTCTGAGCGTGTCAAGAATGATATTGTGATTTCAGACACAGAGGACGTGATCTGGCAGGCTATCAACGTCAAGAGCAAGAAACACGACGAAATGAAGCGCCGGATGTCAGATGCTATGTCTAAAGCGCAATCAAAGGGAAGTGTCAGGGCAATCTATGATAGACCGATTGACCTAGAGTTTCCAGAATGGATCAAGGGAGAGACGAAATGAAAAAAGCAGAATACAGTGGCGCGGCATGGGCTGTGCATAATTCAGATTGCATTGAAGGCATGTGGGCAATGCCTGAAAATAGCATTGATTGCGCGATATTCTCGCCGCCGTTTGGTGACTTGTTCGTGTACAGCGACAGCGAGCGCGACCTTGGAAATGCTGGCACAGGTCAGGCATTTATCAATCAGTATTCATTCTTTGCAGAGGCTTTGACCCAGGTTATGCGTCCTGGGCGAATGGTTTGCGTTCACTGCACAGACCTGCCCATGCGCAAAGGCAAGGATGGCGCTATTGGTTTGAAAGATTTTTCCGGTGACTTGATCAAAGCCCATACAGATGCGGGTTTGGTTTATCATGGTCGCGCGACGATCTGGAAAGACCCCGTAGTGGAGATGCAACGGACCAAGGCGCATGGTCTGTTGTATAAAAACATACGCGGCAATAGCACATTCAACCGCGTCGGAATGCCAGACTACATGCTATTTTTTCGCAAAGACTGCGATACAAGCGACCCAGACTATTCACCGGTTCAGCACGCCGCGCCGGATGATGAAAAGACCGCCATGAAAATCGCTATGGGGTGGCTTCAAGATCTGCGGCGGCAAGGCCTTTGCGCGTCTACGCCAGACGAGGCCGCGCTAAAGGTGCTGATGGATGACGCCAAGTTTGACGTTTACGAGTGGCAGAAACTTGCAAGCCCGGTTTGGATGGATATTAACCAAGGCAATGTGCTGCGCCGTGTTAAAGCTGTGAATGATGAAAAGCACGTTTGTCCATTGCAGCTTGACGCTATCGCAAAGTGCTTGCGCCTTTATACTAAGCCGGGTGATGTTGTTATGGACCCGTTTAATGGCATCGGCAGCACCGGCTATGAGGCAGTCAAGATGACGCGCCGGTATCTTGGGTTTGAGTTAAAGCCTGAGTATGCCGCACAAGCAAATGCGAATTTGAAAGAAGCTGAAAAGATCAGCGATGATTTGTTTGCAGGTGCGGCATGACCTTACGACCATATCAGCAGGCGGCGCATGACGCCGCTTGGACCCACGCCAAAACAAGCCTTGATCCTTGCCTAATTGAAGCCGCAACCGGCGCGGGCAAGTCTCACATTATAGCCGCGATTGCCGATACTATCCACAACGCCACTGGCAAGCGCGTGCTGTGCCTTGCGCCATCGGCGGAGTTGGTAGTGCAGAACCGAGAGAAGTTTTTAGCAACTGGCAATAAGGCAAGCATGTTTAGCGCGTCAGCAGGTGCCAAGGAATTGCGCCACCCGGTTGTGTTTGGTTCGCCGTTGACGGTCAAGAACCGAATTAGCCGGTTTAAGGATGGCTATGCGGCTGTGATCGTGGATGAGGCGCATGGCATCACGCCAACATTGCGCGACATCATTGCGGAAATGAGGGTTGGCAACCCCATGCTGCGCATCGTTGGAATGACAGCCACGCCTTACCGGATGAAAACCGGATACATTTTTAAGGTCTGGCCTGACGAAAAGGTCAACGATGATGACACTGCATCAAAGCCGTTTTTCAAAAAGCTGGTGGACCGCATCACCGCGCCCGAGTTGATTGACATGGGGTTTTTGACGCCGCCCAAAATCGGAACGCCAGATGCAGAAGGCTATGCAACCGAGGATATGCAGGTCAACAACCGTGGGCAATTTGACAAGGCTGACATTGACCGCGCGTATCATGGCCAAGGCAGACTGACATCTGGCATTGTGGCTGACGTGATAAGCCAGTGCAGGCATCGCAAAGGTGTGCTGTTTTTCGCAGCAACAATTCAGCATGCGCAAGAGGTGATGGAAAGCCTGCCGCCTGAAATGTCGCGGATCGTGACCGGCAAGACGCCAAAAGCAGAGCGCGCCGAAATCCTACGGCAGTTCAAAGCACAGCAGATCAAGTATTTGGTCAATGTCGCCGTGCTGACCACCGGCTTTGACGCGCCGCACGTTGATTGCATAGCCATCCTGCGCAAAACGGAAAGCGCGGGTTTGTGGGCGCAGATCGTGGGGCGCGGGTTGAGGCTGGATGATGGCAAGGCGGATTGCCTTGTGCTGGATTACACCAGCAACATTGATGACCACTTTCCAGATGGTGATATTTTTGATCCAAAGATTGAAACAACGATAAATCCGCCGGGACAAAAGATGGCTGTGATTTGCCCTGACTGCGATTTTGAAAACGAGTTTTCAATCAATCGCGACTATGTTGATTATAAAGTTGATGCAGCCGGTTATTGCTTGGACCTAAACGGCCAGCAAATTCAGAGTGAATATGGCCCCATCGCTGCGCATTATGGGCGCAGGTGTATTGCAGAGCATAAGACAGGTCGCCTTGGTGTTTATGAGCGATGCACATACAGATGGACTTTTCAGGAATGCCCGCATTGCAAAGCACCAAACGACATCACTGCGCGGTATTGTTGCGAGTGCAAAAAGGAGATTGTAAACCCGAATGAAAAGCTGAAACTTGAGTTCAAACTGTTGAAGCGCACGCCAACTGAAGTGCAGACGGATGAGGTGATTAACATGACGGTCACAGAAGGCATTTCAGCCAAAGGCAACAAGACGATGCGATCTGACTTCGTGACGCCTTACAGATCGTTTTCTGTGTGGTTTTTGCCTGACAGCCCGTTTTGGCAAAGGAGGGATGAGTGGGCGAAGTTTCACAACGAGACAAAGGCACTGTCCATCCAACCTAAAACCGTGACCTACCAGAAGGACAAGGACAGCGGGTTTTACCGGCTGATCGCATTGAATAGGAGTGCTGACGTTGAACCTGAAAAAACTGCCATTCCCCATATACGGGGATCAGACGTTTCGCGGCAAGTGTCCGCTTGAAAGCATGGAGCAGATCACCTTTTTCAATCGGTTGCGCACCGAGTATCCCGACACGCTAGGGATGCTGGCCCTACATCCGCGCAATGAAGGCCAGCTTAGGGGTGGGCAGTTTCGGGGGATGATCAAGCAGAAAGCCGAAGGCATGACGCCAGGCGCGTCCGATGTGATTATTCCGGGCGCGCGCACATTCGTTTGCGAGATAAAGCGGGCGGACCACACTCAAAGCAAATGGCAGGCCGGTCAGATTGAGTATTTGACTGCGGCGCATGATGCGGGCGCGTTTGCCTGCGTTGCGCTTGGCTGGCATGGCGCGTGGTGCGCTTTAGGGGATTGGCTGACCGATGTGGCCTGACGGTATCTACCGGCCTTCTACGTTGCTTAAAATGGTTCTGTCAGGCCAGATCAGCATGGATGAAGTTGACGCTGGCATTAGGTCGTGGGCATCGCTTGAGATATACAAAGGCGCGCGTGCGATTGCGGACATACCAAGCAAAGATGGCAGGCGGTCAGCACTAGCGCGGATACCTGAAAAGATACGCCCCCACGTTGAGGCAGAGGTGCGGCGCATATTTTAATTTGCACAAGTGCCAATTAACGATTGCAACAAAACCCAAATTCTGTATTTTGGTTCATGTAGAAACCAACCCAAAGGAATAACCAAGATGAGCATTGCAGTAAGCATCCACCAAGTCATAGAAGCCCGTCACAGCACTTTAGAAGGTGTTAAAAATGACGCCCTGAAATTTATGTCAGATGATGGTGCGGATATAACCATTTTCGTGCTGCCGCATGTCGCCGCCGCAACATCCGCTGCGTTTAACGCCGCAATGGCAGATCAACCGTCAGAGACAGAAGGAGCACCAGCATGACAGAAATTAAATTAGCATACGGTCGCCAGTTTGCGCGCACGAAAGACGGAGGGTGGCTTGAGGTGGGTGCGACCCTTCCCAAATCATCTACGGCAAAAATATCAGGCGATGCTATCGTATTTAAGCGCGCGGCTCGGGATATGTGGGGCGGCACGTTCATGGGCGGCACGTTCAGGGGCGGCGATTTCTGTGGCGGCAGGTTTTGGGGCGGCGAGTTCAATGGCGGCACGTTCATGGGCGGCGAGTTCAATGGCGGCACGTTCATGGGCGGCTATTTCAGGGGCGGCACGTTCAATTTATCTCCTGCCTGTGCGCAGCGTAGCGATGGTTACATGTTTGTTGCTCACTTTGTTGAAGGTGAATTGCGTATCTGGGCTGGATGCCGAAATTTTTCGTGGAACGAAGCTATTGATCACTGGTCAGACGATCATGACCACGGTGCAGAAACTCAGCGCATCATCCACTTCCTCAAGGCACAAGCCCAAGCGGCAAAAGGCATTGATTATCCAAACATGGAGACACCAGCATGACCGATCGCAAGCCCTACGGCATCACCGAGCATGACAGCCTGCGCCGCCAGCGAGCCAATGTCTGCTACCTTGAAACCATCACGCAGTCGCAGCCATCGACAGAGGTGCGCAGGCAGGCAGATGATTACCGCGTGACATCAGGCTTTTACTGGCCCGCGTTTGCCGCCTTGGTGATTATTTTCATTGCTGCGCTTGTCGCGCTTTTGCATTTTGATCCCATCGGCAAGCTGGCCGCACATCGTTATGAGGTGCAAAATGGGATTGATTGAACTTTACAACATGGGTCTGAGTGGCCGGGAAGTCGGCAACAGGCTGGGCATATCAAAATCAGCCATCCACAGAAGGCTGACGCGCGCCAGCCGTGCCGGTCACGTTGTTTACCCGCGAAAAGCGGAAAATTACTTCTACGAAAAGATGAAGCGGTGCGGCATTGGTCGCGGATCAATCAAGGATGTGGTGAGTAATACCGATGAAGCTTTTGAAAATTGGCTGGCCAATCGCGTGATTGAAATGCAATGTGAAAGCATATCTGAATACATCCGCGAAACGCTGCTCGAAAAATACTACAATGAGGTGCATCAAAATGGATAAGCTGAGAGAGATTTTGTCAAACGTCACGCATGTAAATGCAACATACATGATCTGCATATATCAGAACGGAGTTTTCACTGACATTGATGACGCCCGCGTTCACCCAGAAAGCGCATATGCTGCCTTTGTTGAAAGCCTGAAATACTGGCCCCCGGAGGACGTTTGCGTCATCAAAGTCTTGAACTCAAAGCCGCCGATCCCGCTCAACGTCACGCACCACTTTGTAAAGTGCTACAGTGAACTCTGCGAAAAACGCGGCATTGATAACTTGTTTAACAACACCGGCGAAAGCTGGCTTTAATCAGGCTCCTTCTGTGCGACCGCCTGTTTAGCGATATTTTGCATGGACGCCGTTCTGCGGCGTCTCCATTCCTCGTCGGTCAAATCCAGCGTTGCGGGCATATCGAAGCCCATGTGGGCTATTTCCTCAAGAGCAGCCCGCAGCCGTTCAATCTCATCTGCGCATCCGTCAAGGGCATACGCAGCCATCGGGTCATCAGCGGCGCGCGCGGCGGCTAATAGCCGCAAGTTGTCAATGTCAGTCATCCTGTGACCCATCCTTCAAAGTGTTTCCATTGCGTATTGTATTTCGGCCTCAACCTGTTCTTCTGGTGTGAGTGTTGGGTCTTCATGCCACGCCGCGAGCCACGGCTCTGGCCCCGTCCATCCAGTTAACGGGCTGTCTGTATCTGTGTAACCACGGCGCAGGCTTTCCGCGTTGATAGCGTCAATGTATTCTTCGTCCGTCATGACCTTGGCTCCTCTGATTTGATTTCAGAAATGTGCGCTGTTTCATACTTCCCATCCGCCATCAGCGCCGCTTTATGTTCGCTACGCAAAAAGTCAGAATGCATCATGTCTCGCCATCCTTTGGATTGTTGAGCCAGTCCATCTCTAAATCGGCATCCTCGACAGCCTCACCGTGGATCACAGCCCCAAGCGGTATCTTTTCGCCCCTTGTCATTGGCCTGCCTGTGATATGCTCAAAGTACGCAGCAACTCGGTCATTAGGCGTCAAGTCAGGGTTGAAATAATCAGCCATCTTTCGGCTCCTTCCGTGCAACGGCAACCGGGCCAATATCGTCAATGAATGAACATTGGCAGTCCCTGATCTGATCGTCAATGAGATTGCCGACCTATCAGACAAAAATCAACTGATGGTCCGCGACCCCAGGCTGTTCAAACGTATCGACGCAAACGATGCTACTGCACCTCGCATTCGCTCTATCGTAAAGCAATACAACGCTGATCCCGCAACAGTTACATAGAAGGACCGTCTCAAACGCAAAAAAAGCCCCGACGCTCCAATCAAGGAACGCCGGGGCTTTGCTGTGTGGGGTGGTGGTTATCCGTCTGCGCACTCGCGCTCATATGTCGTGTTGGTTTTCCAATCCCGCCGCAGGTTCCAAGGCGCATTGGCCGCGCGCCAGTCCAGTTCTTCTTGCGTGAATCGCCTTTTCTCCTCAACGTCGCAGAATAGCACCTCAGTAGACGCCACCGGCACCTGGGGGGAGCATCCAGTCAACAGGAACATCCCGCAGGCCATCATCAGGCACGTCGTCGATCTCATCATCGCTTTCCTTATCCTTGGATATGTTGCCCACGCGGGCATTGCATCCACTCAGTTGCAGGCCCAGAGCGGCGCTTTCCGCCTTGCTGGCGTCTAGTGCTGACCATGTAAGCCACAACGCCCCAGACAGGCCCAGAAAGGCCGCTGTGGCCGCGCCTATAACGTAGGTGCGTATCACGCCACGTCCTCATCATCGGACGGCTTGAACACCAGAGGCCAGACAATCCGCACCAGCGCAATCGCAGCCGTTGCCATAATGAGATATGTTATCCAGTTTTCAGGCAGCAAAGGTGCTGCGTCTGCGGCAAGGTTAGTCATCACGCCCTCCGCCGCAGTAGCGACTGCCAGAACGCCGCCACCCTGCTTCACAGCATCAGTTTTGGGCGTCACCTCAACCTCAGGCGCAAACCGGCTTGTGACCGTGCGCACAGGAAAACGTTTGCCGCGTGATCCGGTCCAGCTTGCGGGCGTTGATCTGGCATCAATGTGGCAGAACCCCAAGACGGGATATTCGCCAATGCCTTTGAAACCGATCTTGCGCGCAGCCGCCATGAAGTCCTGCGGATCGTGGTTATCCATACGGCAATCGAAGGCGATGCCTTCAAGGTGCTTTGATCGGGTCGCGCCCTCCACGCGCTTATTGTGTTCGAGTGAACGGTAGGCGCTGTTCAATATTATGGGCTTGCCGATTTCGTCACGCAACGCTTGCAGCATATCCATTGCGCGCTCATCAACCATTAACTTGCCAGTGCCACGACATGCGATTTCATCCGGTGAGAATGAAGGCCAGCGCCAAGCACTAGCAGGCACGTCTTTCCAGTGGTTATAAAGCGTCTTTGCCATGTTCTTTTCCAGTTTTTGACTTCACTTTGTTTTATTTTTCAGAACAACGTGTTCAAACGTTACCGGCGCGAACTTTATTGCACCAAGATGCCAGTACCAGCGCGCAGACCACGCGAAACCTAGCGGGTCTGACGTGCAGTCCGCAGCCCATTCGATTGACCAATCACCAACCGGACCGGCGCGGTCATATTTGAACGGCCCGCCTTTGTCGGTGCAGGATTGACCGCTGTTATGTTCTGGCGTCAGCGGCCTTACTGTTTCGGAATATGACAGCCAAGGGCGCGGCAAACCAAGTGCATCGCCGGGGAATGAGCGATACATATTCACCTTATCGCCCGTAATCTCCACCGCCTCTGGATTGTAAACCAGCCGCGAAAACGGCGCGATGAACATCAGCAGCAGCAGCAAGCCAACCGCAAACGTCCATTTGTTCTCTATGCCGTGCGCTATGCGCCTGCCCATGCTCGCACCTTTGCCGTTACGGTTTCCCAAGCGGTTATCCCGCCCGCGATTGCCACCAATAAAAAAACGATCCATTTAGAAAACCGCCCAAAATATTGCAGCCCCCGGTACGAGTCCGCCATCGACTTCAATGCGGCTATGTCCGAGGGGGTGAAGTCCGGATCCGCCTGCGCCTTTTCCAGCATCCGTCGTAGTGCCGCAGCCTCGCCATCTGTCCAAATTGTCATTCATTCGCCGCCTCTGCTGCGTTGTCATTGTGCGCTACTGCATTCACGCGGTTCATGACCTTATGGCCTTCTATGTTTGAATGCTTATCGCATCCCCTCAAGTCTGTTTAGGACATAGCGCGCCCGCGCCACTTCGGTTTCCCAAGCAGATTTAATATGGTCATCCTGCCAGAAAAACAGCGCGTTGACTACCTTGCCGATATTTGCCCAGACACGGCTGTCTCGCCCGTCCAGATATGCCCGCGCCGAAAGCGTTTGTGCAGACGATCCGTTAAAGAAAAGCGCGTTTAAAGTTCGAGAAAACAGGCTGACCAGATCAGTCACTACTCGATAGGGTAGATATAAAACGCGGTTCATGCAAAATCTTTCGTGTTGAGCAGCTTGGTTGCTGATAGGGCATAGCCCACCACGCCGTTTCCGTCTGTGTCAGATGTGGAGATAGTTCCATCATCCAACAGATAATACGTTGTCCCAAACGTCAGCCCCGTCTGGTTTGTGTTCACGTCAGTTGTTAATGAAACTTCAACCGTAGCCGCGTCGGCAACCGTTGCCTCTGCAAAGCCGATGAAATTCGCCACATTACCTGCATCTGTCGCCGCAACAGTGCGCGCCGCCGTTAGGCTGACAGCATCACCCGCCGTGATCGCTCCGGACGCTGTGAACTGGCCTGTCGTGACAATGGCTTGTGTCAGGAATGTTGTGTCAATCAAGCCGGACCCATCAGCCTGCACTAAGCTGTTCTCCGCACCAGCCCCGCCAGTGGCGTCTTTGCTGATCATGGTATAGGCGGCAAGCCCGCTGTCGTTGAGCGCAGGAATGGCGTTTTCTGAGCCTGCACCGCCCACCTCACGCACGGTCGGGTCAATCCGCACGGCAATCGTTGTGGCTGTTGTGGCAATGCCAATGCGTCTATGCGCGGTTGCTGATGGCGTTTGCGTCAATGCCCCGGCGGCATCCAGATAAACAAACTCATCCGGCGTCCATGCCCAAGTGCCAACAGTCAGATTGCCTTTATTCACCACAGGAACATTGTCACCGATCCCGCCCGCCAATTCTGCAATGCCCGCCACTTCGTCAATCGTTGCCAGCGTTACCAGCGCACCATCAAACGTGACTGCTTCACCAATCGCAGCCGCAGCAGTTAGCGTGATTGAAACCCGGCCCGGATCAGCACCTAGTTCAATGGTCCAACCGTCTGACGTTTCCCCGCCGGAGACCGCCTCGATGTAATACGTCCCCGCGTCGGCCCAGAACTGCGCCAAGCCGTCCGCTTCGGAGGTGAAAGGGTTGGCCAGAGGGACCAAGCCCTCCTCGTCGCTATAGAGCGTAGCCAGAGCGCCGCCCGCATCGTCAACGCGGACCGTGACGGACGCGCCGCTGATTGCGTTCCCAAACTGGTCTTGGATCGTCGCGTTGAATACCGTGGCCATTTTACGCGCTCCATGTGTTCTTGGTGACAAGTATTTCGGTCGCGCTCAAGGCTCGTCCGACCTTACCAAACCCAGTCACTCCAGTTTGCAGTGCGCCCGCGTTGGTGATGTAGTAATCGTTATTGAACGTCAGCCCTGTTTGGTTTGCATTAACATCACCAAGCAAAGCCACTTCGACGGTTTCAGTATCCGCAACACTGGCTTGGGCAAAGCCGATGAAGTTGGCTGCGTTCGTTGTAGCCGTTCCCGGAGACAATGCGATTAGAGGCACTTCGTCATCAATCGTCGTTCCGTTTGCGAAGAATATCAGCCGCTCGGACGCGCCTAGCATTGCCAGTTGATTAGCCCCATCGGCATTGCTGGAGCTCCCCCCATCAGATGCTCCGACCACTGTCGTTCCAGCAGTGACAACATCCGCTGGAATTGTGAGCGGCGTAAACGCAACCGGATCACCAGCATCCGCTGTTGAACCAGCCAGCCACCAAACGTCGTTTACATCATCATACCAGCACTGCTGAATTCGAGTTAATTCTCCAGCAGTTCCAGCAACGGCAAATGCATTGTCTAAAACAGAAACAGCACCAGACGCAATTTGACCAAGTATTGCTCGGCCTACGCTCCCCGGACTTGTTGTAACCATAAATTTCTCTGACGTTTGGTCAATCGTCACAGAGTTTCTAGTGCTATCTAAATTCACCAATTGCACAACGGTTGATGCCGCAGTAATTGACGTTCCGTTTGATGTGACCATTCTCCCAACAACTCTATTTGTCGCGTCTTCCGAATACACGACAAGATATTTTCCCTCGGTCGTCGCGTATTGAGCGCAAGGCGCCTTGCCTTCGCTTGCATCGATGTCAAAATCTGTACCGAAGGTAATTGCTGATCCATTATAGCTGAATGGGTATGCTCGAATGCCGGTATCAGAACAAGCTGCAAAGCCTGTACCGTCTGACGGATGCATCGCAACGCAAACGTCTGAAGATGCGTCTGTGCCTGTCCGCATAGTGACAACAGAGCCAACAATTGCAGCCGTTAAACTTCCGGTGTCTTGAATGGCCACTGCGGAAACTGTCGTCGTGTCGCGCGAGAAAACACAAATCCAATCATCGCTTAGAGCGTCCCACGCCAGACTTACGCCGCGAACAAAGGTCGTTCCGCCGGTGTCGTAAAGGGTTGTCGCCGTGCCGAATGTCCAAGTGTCAGTCTCTGCCGAATATGTCCCGATCATAGCGATGAGAGACAACGTTCCAGGCCCCGCTGAATTTGCACTTGTGCAGACGAGGCAGAAAGTGCCACTAGTCTCACTGTAAGCGATGCTCTGATCGTTTTGCTGCGTAAGCCCGAAATCGGTTGCCGGGTCATACTCACTGCTAATTTCAATGGTTGATGCCGCTTGTCCAACGGCCTCCACAACGCCGCCGGTTACTGCCGAAAGCGCCACCGCATTACCCGCTGTCAACGCCCCAGACGCCGTAAACTGTCGGGATGTATCCACGACCGCCCCGAGGAACGAGATGTCAATCTCGCCGCCCGCGTCCGCCTGAACCAACAGGTTTTCCGCGCCAGCCCCGCCCGTTGCCGCCTTTTCAATCATCGTGTAATCAAGCAGGCCCGCGTCGTCCAAGGCTGGGATGGCGTTCTCCGATCCCGCCCCGCCCGTCTCGACGACGACTGGCCCCGCCGATAGGGCGATCACGGTGGCTGTCGTGGCAATGCCGATCCGGCGGTGCGTGCCTGTTGGTGGCGTCTGAGTAAGAGCGCCCGCGTTGGTTATGTACACGTATTCATCCGGCGTCCACGCCCACGTCCCGAGCGTAAAGTTGCCCGTCGATTGGGCGTTGATCGTGTCAGTCGCTACGCCAGCCGCCTGTGCCAATCCGAGGTATTCCGCCGCCGTGGCCTCGGAGACCAGAGCGCCGTCCATCGACACCGCCTCGCCAGCCGCGACAGTCGCCGTCAACTCAATAGGGATACCCGCAGCCGCTCCACTGAGGACCACATACCAGCCATCGGTTGTCTGGCCGCCGCTTTCAGCTTCAATGTAGTAAGTGCCAGACGCCGCCCAGAACTGCGCAAAGCCATCGCTTGTGGCATTGAATGGATTGGCCAGAGGCGTCTCCGCGCTGTCTGAAAAGATCGTGGAAACCGCACCTGATGGCCCGCCATCACGAATAGTCAATTGCGCAGATGCAATGGCGTTGCCGTCCTGATCTTGCACTGTCGATTGCCAAGGAAAAACGGCCATTATGGGTCTCCGATCCGTGTGTCTTGAATTTCAAATGCGCCGCTCAATACCGTTGCAGGATCAGACGCCACATTCACCACGCGCGTTTCGTGATAATATACACCAGCAGCCAGCCCAGTGTCGGCACTTGCAAACGGCACCTTGATTTGCGAACTGGTCTGCAATGACAGCCCGCCGCCGGTCAACGTCTTTGTCACCAATATCGAAACAGCCTCAACATCCGTTGCCACTATAAACGTGATTTCAGACGCCGTGCTGATGTCCACTGCCAGCCCGTTTTCATCAACCACGTCGATGTAAATATCTTTGGCGTCATGTTGTGGGATGCAAATTTCAGCCGTTGCTATGCAGGTCATACAAACACCCGATTATAAATTGCGGTAACGGTCACGCTGCGCATTTCAACAGCTTGGATGCGAACGCTTTGCGGGCGAAAGCCAATGTTCAAACAGAACCCGATGCCAAAATTAACGGCCATTTGCAGCCCTTTCTTTTTCCAGTTTGTCGCGCAAAACTTCGATCCTGCTGACGCGCAGCTTTAGCGTTCCAATTCGGTCGCGTGCGCCTCGCAGCTTTTCTTTCAAAACACTGACGTTTTCATTGCGCCGGATGTTCAAAAGCTGCGCTTCAAGTTCACGCACGCGCTGCTTCAACTCAACATACTTTGCAGAAGAATAAGCAGCCCGGAAATCAGAAGCGCGGCGCTGATCCAGTTCTTTTTGCAATGCGCCAATCTCCACGCGCAACCGGTTGTTGTCATCAATCAAACTCATGTCTGCTCGCCCCCGTTTGGGTTGATCATAACAACGCATCCCACGTTGCTATCAGATGTGAACCGAATGCCGTTCACCGCACTGGATGACCCGGCCATCGTCAGACTGAAAGAATTGACGCGCGGCAAGGTTACGCTTTCCAAAGAAGCGCCCGTGACAGCACCCGTTGCAAAATCATAGTAACCGGTAATTGAGACATTCTGAGCCGCGCCGGTTGAGACCATATTAACCGCAGTCAGGTGCGATGTTCCGTTGTCTGTTGATCCGGCGATGCTGATATTGAACGGCCCAGCACCGCCGCCCGTGTCGTATCCATAAATTGTAAACCACACCCCGCCAAACGCGCCAAGGTCATTAAAGTCAGCAGGTGATGCGCCGAATGCACCAACGTCTGATTTGGTTTTGATCTGTGGCGCACCGCTTGAACCTTCTGCAATGGCGATAGGATTATCACGCAGGCGCGTGAATAGCGTGTCTGTTGTAGGGCTGTCCGCATCAATTTCGTTGTTTGCAATACTGGTGTATGTTGTCACTGAATAACGCCCCTACTGTCGTCCGTCGTGCCTGTTGGAGCAACGTATAGCAAATAATCTGGGTTGGAACCACTGTAATTAGCTGCGCCCGCTGGCTGAATGAAAAACAAGAACCCGGCTGGCGTAATGTCCTCGGCCTTATAGCGCACGCTTTCGCCTGTCATGTATTCCTCAGCCTCAATAATCAACCAGCGCCGAGTTGTATCGCGCATCCCGTTTGCATCAACGATGTCAGCATGATCAAGCTGGCAAACATCGCCAACCCACAAATCCCGATCCTTGGCGTCCATTGCAAACACAACTTCGGTTGGCACCTCCTTGCGCAGATTGGATTGCCGCCCCGCGCTTGACTTGGCAACAGCTTCATCCTGTATCCACCGGGAATATATCTCACGGATTGAGCGCCGCCCGTATTTGTTTGGCCCTTCAACATCCACGTTGGCTTTGACGTAGGTGAACCGATAGTTTGACTTGTCCGTCAACTGCTTGGTGGTGTCGCGCTGGCTATAGTGCAGCCAGTATTGCGAGATGTATTCATTCGGCCTCTCCTTGAGATTGAACGAACCTTCAATGATATGAAACTCATCGCTGTATGTGCTGATCGTTGTGTTCGCAGCATCAATGCCCAGCGCACCACGCAACTGAATAGATTGCTCACGCTCATTGAAAAACAGATAAACGCCCGCGCTTTCGCACACCTCGCCAAGCAGCCGCTTTACAGCCGCCGGTTCTGTCAGGATCGTGCTTAACGCATAGCCGTTGAAGTATTCGTTGGCTGTCCAGTTGTCGAAATCAATCATCTGGTAATCAATGTCAGCAGCCGCGCACAGCTTCCAAAGAGTTTCTTCAACGCTTGCGCTTTCAAACACCTCGCAAGCCTGCACACCGTCCTCGATGCCGTGCTCTGCGGCCTCGGTGTTGCCTGACCCGCGCGTCAGCCCGGTGAACAAAATACCGTCCCCAGTGGCGTTGTCTGTCAAACCTTCGTATTCAATCAACTCGTTGTTGATCTTGATAATGCCGCTCAACTCGTAATCTGCGCGCGTGGCCCCGATAGCGTCAACCACCGTTGCCGTTGTTGTGAGCGCGCCACGCAACTGCCCAGGCGATGCCACCGGCAACTGCGCCTTGTCGATATTGGACAGGCTCAAAACATCCCGGCACTGAATGCGCACGTTGGTGTCACCCTGAAATGAGATGTCATTCACCACATATTCGCGGCGTTTCATCACAGATAATGCCTGCCCCGCATAGCCGTCATATAGCACCACGCGCGCATGCAGCTTGCCGAACTTCTGCCGGGTCAGGAACTTGCGCCAGAACGTCGAGCGCGTCAGCGGGTCATAGGTGCGATCTGCAAGGTACGGATCAACGCCGCGATCTGTGTGGGGCGGGTCTTCTAAATCAATCGTCATCGTGGCTGTCTTGCCAAGCGGCTCATAGTTCTTGCTTGTGCCTGCCAGATTGATCTTGCTGCCGACAGTGGAAATTGACCGCACGAAAGGCAGAATATACAGGCTGTCAGATGGCCGCTGATCCTGCTTGCGCGAAAAATACAGTTCTGTTTTGTAATCCAGCGCGTTCATGTCAGGCAGGCTGAAGCCCGTCTGGGCAAACCGCGCTTCAATGATGCGCCCATTGAAGCTGTTGTTTGTCGTGCCAAACGTGCCAAATCCATTCAACCGGCCAATCGCGCCGGGATCGGATCCACTCCATCCGCCAGAAGGCCAGCTAGACGCCGTGTCATCGCCGCTGAACGCATATTCGTTCTCAACCGGATCATACCCCCAGACGCGCAGTTGACGCGCCCCGTGGTCAATAAAAACGTAAATGAAAAGCGTCTTGCCTGCCACGTTGGCAATGGGCGTGCGGACCTGCACCGTCTGGCTGGTTGGTGATGCCCCACCAAAGCCCGCGCGCACCTCAAACCATGTGTCACTGTGGCACCCGACAAACACGCCGTTGGCATCGCTGCCTTGCTCCCAGACAATCCCGTCAGGTGTCAACGGAAACGACACTTTGAACACGCCGAACACGTTTGCTGTTCTGGTCAAATCATCGCTGGCAATAACGCCGCCTTGCGGGCGCGAGAAATCATAGGCAATACCCGCATCCGGGCGTGACCGATAGTTGTCAGGATCGTTGCACGTCGAGCGCGTGTTAAAGCACTTGGCGTTTCCTGTCTCTGTTGCTGTGCATGGCGATGTGCCTGCCACGTTTGTGCATCGCGGCAAGACCAGCTTGACGATTTGGATTGGTTCACGGCCAACTGTTGTTTCACTCATAGCCAAACGCCTTTCCACCGAAGCCAAATGCCCGGTGATTTGTCACGCCGTTATTGATTGGCGGCTGGCTTGGTGGCCCGAGCGTCCATGCAAAATCCACGCCATAACCATCATCATCACTTGGACGCCATGCCAAGAAATATGGTTCTGTTTCTACACCCATGATCAGATCAGGCAGGTTTGCATCACACCAATCGGCTGTCAGATAATTCCAAGCATAGCTTGCATCGGTCACGTTGCGCACTTTTGTGCGGCCAAGAAACTGCCCGCCCTCACTAAGATTGCCACGCACCACTGTCTGCCGGTTGGTGCGGCTTGGCGCATATCCAGCATAGAAAGGCCGCTGCATTTGTAGCGCCTCACCAAATTTCACCACCCCAATTTCAGGCGACCCGCCACTGATGTTGATACGAAACTCAGACGCCGTGCGCTTGTTGAAGATCATAAAAATCGGGCTGTTGTTTGTAATGGTTGACGCTGGCGTCATGTCTGTCCAGATGCCGCCGATCAGGGCTTGCGCACGCACCTGCATGCCTGTGCCAAGCGTGTGTGCACCAATGCAGCAATAATCAACGGTCACGTTTGATCCTGCGTCTAACTGCCAAACACCGCCAATCCCGCTTGATGGCTTCCACCGCTCATAGGTCAGAGAATTGTTTGGCCCGTCTGTAAAGAACCCGGTCGCCGGTGTGGATGCTGATGCCGTGCCTGTTATCCAGTTGTTGGAATGCGCGATGCGCGCGTGCGTGAGTGGATAATCTCCAACATATCCGCTTTCAATAATGACTGTCATTTACACCACCCTGATCATCACGCCGTTTTCGTCGCTGGCGCTGTTGATTTCTTCCATGAGACGCAGCACCGCAGAGCGCGGGATAAACTCACCGCCGCCCGCAATATTGATGTCAACCTGCCGCGCAGCAGGTGCCGCAGCAGCGCCGCCCGCCTCGGCTGTACCGCCCGCGCTCACACCACCGCTTGCGCTTGACCCTGACGATTTGATGCTTGAAATCAGCGAAGCCGTTTTCGCCAATGATGCTGCGGTATATGCAGCCGCAACAGCAGGACCGCCGGATGCCATGCCCTTTTCCCAAGCTGACGATGCGGCGCTATATCCCTCAAGAATAGCCTTGGCGAGTGCTGCCGCCTGCCCAACCTTGTGCAGCTTTTTATTGCCGCTGCTCATTAGGCTTGCCAGACCGTCCAACATTTCGCGGGTATTAGCCAGCTTGGCCTCTTTTGCGTCCGCGTCGATCTGCGCCTTTTCTTCGGCGTGCATTTGTTCAATGCGCTTTTCAGCTTCGTTGAACTCTTGTTCTGTGACCAGCTTGGCATCGCGGAACTCACGCAGCGCCTCAAGCTGTTCTTCACGCCACAACTCAAGTTCTTCGGCCTGCGTCATTAACCCTTCACGGAAATATTGCAGATCGTCAGCAATGTCTCTGCCAGCCCCACCGCCACCGCCGGTTTTTGTTGGATCTTTTGTTTTTGTGGTTGGAATGAGTGATGGGGTTGGTGGCGGATTTAAAACAGATGGTGGAGCGCCTGCTGTACTCGAGACTTTTCTAGGTACGAATTGTTCTACAGCTTCTTTTTTTGGTTCGAGTATTGCATCAACAGACTTTCTCAAATTATCAATGGCTGCTTGCACTTCTGCACCACTATTGTTTACTGTTGGCAATATCTGCCCTGTGTTGCCGCTGGTTCTTACGAAAGCTGCCGCCTCTGCATTGATCCTTTTTGCACGCATTGATGGCGTCTCTTTGCCCATCGCAGCCGCCGCCGCATCCCTTTCTGACTGTGGTATGCGCGGAATATTCCCCAACAAGCCAATAGGCCCAGATAGTGGCGTAACACCCGGCAATTGCCCCGCAGCAGTACCAATAAGCTGAGGCAACGTGATGCCCATTTTCTTGGCTTTTTCAAGCATGCCATTATAAAAGTCAGCAACAGCACCAGCCATGTTGCCAATGGCTGTCACTATAGCCCCAATTTCGGAGGCGATGGTCGCTAATCCACCGGCAACTTTGCCAGCAATGCCAAGTATACCCTCAAGGCCAAGCAGCAACCCCGGCAAGTAATCGTCAACTAAATCACCAATCTTGTCTGCATTCTCAAGCAGAGCAGCGTTCACTTTGGTTTTGATCGTTCTGCCAATTTCATTGAACTTGCGGTCAAGACGAACCCCTGCCGCAATCAAGTCCTTGTCAATGACCCTGCCAGACTGCTGCGCCTCATCGCCAAACTGCTTCATTTCGCGCCCGTTGTTTCTCAACAGCGGCACAAGAGCCGTTGCGTCACTTGCAAGGGCTTCCATGTAGAAGGTCATTTGCTGCTGAGACGCGCCAGCCTTTTCCAGTGATGAAACATAAAGCTGCAAAGCCTCTGGACCGGAAAGCCTTGCGAATTGATCAGCAGTCACGCCAACAAGTGGCGCAACATTCTCAAAGAAATCAGCAAGCGGACCCGCGCCCGTTGCCATAAAATCACCGAACTTGTCGTTCACATCCTTGAAGATGTCAGCCATCTTTTCCTGTGAAAAGTTGACCGTCGCACCAGCCGCCGCAAGTTTTTGAAATTGCGTTGTGCCAATGCCAGACAGCCGCGCAAGGTTGTCAATCTCTTTAGCTGCCGATGCTGCACTGCGTGTTGCAGCAACAAAAGCCGCACCAGCCGCAGCCGCAGCAACTGCCAGCCGCGTGCCGTATTTAGCAGCAGCCAGACCGGCCCTGCGCATTTTGTCAGATGTTGTGCTGACTTCCCCACGAACATCTTTCATGCCCTTGGAGAAGCCTTTGGTATCAGCGCCGATCTTTACCGTTAGGTCCATGCTCATATCACGCCGCCTCTTTTTCTTTCGCCTTGGCGGCACGCACCAGCTTGCGAACCTCCATCAACTCAGGCCCGCGATTGCGCGCGTGTTCTGGCGTCTTGGCGTCGATCAGCCACCAAAGCTGACCCGGTGCCAATGTCCAGAACTCGGCAGGGCTGACCCAATCGTTAGCCACCACCATGTCATGCAGCGTTTTGACTAAGCCGCCGCCTTTTTCTTTTTTAGCGGCTTCAAAGGCTCCACGTCATCATCGTCAGCGCGCAACATCCGCGCCAATGGCGGCGCAATGATTGCCAGCATGCCAAGGATTGCAGACTGCACAACTTCTGCCATGTCCGCCTGCCCGGATGTGAAGCCTTCAATGATGCCAAGATAGATTTCATCATCAGTGACGCGCGCGCCCGCGTGACGCAGTGCAGTGCCATAGGCCATTGAAAGCACGGCATAGGATGGCCCTGACGCCTGCGTAAGCACCTCAACCGCCTGCCGACCAGAAGCACCACCCAGAACGTCCTCAAGTTTGGCAATCAGCATGAGTTGCTGCGATGCCGGGATGGTGTATTCCTTACCAGCCCAGCCCAAAGTCACATCTTCAAATCCGTGCATTTAGACAGCCCCCGTGAATGTCCACTGACCATCGCTTGTGAATGACGCCGTGAACGTCTGGGCATCCTCATAAGCGCCTGTTTCTGAATATGCAGACAGAACCCAAGACCCGCTCAACGCATCACCGTTGGGAAACTCAAACGTGATGTCAGTCATAAAGCTGGATGTTGCGGTTGTGTCTGTCGCAATATCACGCAGCACATTATCTTCTTCATAGCCGTCAATCGTCAGTTCAATTGACCGGCCTGTGAGGATGCCCGCAAGCATCGTGACGAAACCCTCGTCAGTCTGATCTTGCACATCAATCGGTGAGCCGTTGACTGTCATGCCGACAGTTCGCCCGCCAGCAATAGTGGTTGTTGCTTTTTTAATGAGGCACAAACGGCCTGTTAGTTTTGCCATTGGTCATTCTCCTTAACTGGCGATTGCGTGTCTTATATCACGCTTCATCAAAAAGAACACGCACTAACAACATGCCGCGCTTGGTGTGTCCGTCTGGATCTGGTGTGTAGGTTGCGCTTTCAACGCGCGTCTGTACGTGGTGCGATCCTGTGATGGTCAAAGGCTGATAGTGCAGCGCGTTGTTGATTGCTGACCCGATTGCCTTGGCTTCCATGAAATTGTTTTGGCGTGACCAGACATCAATCTGGCAACTCGCGCTTGCGCCGAAGTCGGTATTAGTATCCCACGCCGTGAAAACATCATTGCCAATGGTGACATAGGGAAAATCCGCATCATTTTCAGGCAGGTTTGGCTGCTGCACATCAGCATAGACGCCGGTAATCAGCGCCATCAGCGCCGCGTTGCCGGTCAGTGCGGTATAGATGCCTTGCTGCAATGCTGCTTCATTCATCGGTTTGCCTTTCTTGCGCCCTTTTCAATGACAGCCTTGATGGCACCATTGAACATCTTTTGCATCTTTTCGGCCTCTGGACGCCACAAAGGACGCGCAGCCATCTTATGAGTACCCCATTCCAGCATTGCGCCATAAGGAATGAGCGTAAACACCTCAACAGATGCCGCGCCTGTGCGCTTGAACGTGACACTTTTTACAAGTGTGCCTTCGTCTGTGTTTGGCGGGTTTCCGGGCTTTGATCTATATGCAGTTTCACCGCCGCGCACGTATGAAACGCCCCGACTTTCAATCGCTTGGTATCGCTTTTTGATGCTGGTTGTCAGTATAAGGCCAGCTTTGTTTACCTCTTTTTCAATGCCGTTTTCCCAATCGCGTTCGATCCTCATCATTTCAGCAACTAGTTCTTCTTGGCCTTTTAGTTCGACGGTGAAACTCATACCGCCACCCCTTCATCCAACTCAATCTCAAGCCACCGGTCTTTGAACTCCACGTTGTTGATAAACCGGATGTTGCAGCGCCGGGACCGAATGACAACAGCATCGCTTTCAAGCAACCCGTCAAACCAGCGAACCGCAATCCTGATCCTGCTTGTGGCCTCCACACGCGCGCTGGCCCACCGCTCAGAGCCGCTCAGATACTTTGCGTGCGCAAACGTAGGTGCGCCCGTAATCGCGCCCCACGCCTCTGTGAATCCGCCTGCACCGTCTGTCGTTTTGACTGACCGCTGAAACGTCACAGGCTCGCTCAACATCCCGGCGCTGAAGTCATCACATTTGCAGGTCATATTATCGCGCCTTGTGGGTTCTGGTGATGACATAGCGAATGTCGTAAACGCTCAAAGGCCCGTTTGCCCGAATGTAAACAGTCGCCCCGTTAGCTTCCCATGTATTCAGAGTATAGGCCGCAGTTGTATAGTTCAAAGGCCGCGCAACCCCAACCCCCTTTGGAAAACTGATAATGCGCTTATAAAGCGTACCAATACCGCCGCCAATATCAAACCACAATTCAACAAATGTTGTTCCTGCACCCGTCGGCAACAGAATAGCGTCAATCGTGGCAAGGATGCTGTCACCGTTGCGGCCTGTTATTTGCGCGCCGTTGTAAAATGTTGTCACATCAGCGGGCTTTTGCGTTTCAATTACCGTACCTGCGTTGTTAGGCAAAACAGTGTCAGTGTCAGCCGAAACAAGAAACGGCGACCCGCTGGTGTAAACCGTATCAACATAGTCTCCCCATCCGGTGTCAACCGTTTGCAGCGACGTTTGCGCCAAGGCAATGGCCGCGTCAATCTGCGGCCCTGTGTATCCTGAATTATAATCAGCCATTTTATGCCGTCTCTATTGATTTGAACGTGTTGCCGTTTGACATGATTAGCCCGTCACTGCCAGACGGCACAAATAGAACATATACCACCACCTCGCGTGTGACCACAATAAACGCGCCCCCCGCTTGCGACCGGACCCAAACGCGCTGACCAGCAATTAAATTGTATTGCGTGAAGTCCAAAGGCGCTTGGAACGTCTGCACCCTATGCGCTGGTGCATTAATCAAGGGCTGATCGGCAGTGTTGGCGAAGTGAACCAAGAACGATCCGCTCACGCCACCCTCTGCGAGAATGATTGGCGACCCTTGCGTGATCTCAACCCATGCCGCGTCCGTTATTTCAACACGCTGCGTTTGCATCAGATACGCGCCACGCTGTACGCACTAGCAAGAGCAGCAGCCCCGCTTGATGCAAATACATTGCCGCAGCCGCAGCCATCGCCCCGGTTGGAATAGAGCGCCGCTGCAAGTTGCATAACGGCACGCGCCAGCGCGGCAGGTACGTCATCAGCCGTTGCGCCATATCCCGCGACATACTGGATTTCGATGGCGTTGTTCGCGCGCAAAGCAACCGGCCATGCCTGACCCGATCTGAGCGTCATGCGCCCAGGCTTTTGATATGTGTCAATATCAAACGTGTCAGCCACAACGATTGCCGTGCTGTCGCTGTTCTCGGCATAGGTCGTGACGCTGGATACTGATGACAGGGGATAGCGCGGCAGGTAAACGCTTGCCAGATTGGATGGCGCAACCAAATCACTGACAATGCCGTCACGCACACCGCTCCACCAAATACCGCTGCGCTCACCGTGAGGCCAGTGATTAAGTGCCATTGCCCACGTCTGGTTGATCATGGCAATGCCGCTGGTTTCTTCGATGTATTGCCGCGCTTCTTCAATGAAGCTGTTTGCCATTGTGTCTGGTAAGCTGGCCTCGCCCTCGCGCAAGAACGCGCGCAGGTCCGCCGCCGTGACCGGTTCAGATGCTGGCCCGGTCACCAGCTTGTGGCCGCGATACTGCGTGTATTTGATGGCGGTGCGCAGGCTCATTTTTTGCCCTTACGTTTTGCTTTTGTCTCGGTTGGCGGTGTGACTTTGGTTTCGGCAACCGGATCAAATGTGCGGGATGCGGCACGATCAGCAACGGCCCATTTTGCGACCTGCCCAAACACAGTTTCCCCGAATGCAAAGAACACTTCCGAGTGGCCCTCTGGACAGCAGCGATAGCCTTCTTTGGCTGTGATTTTCGCGCGCATGGGTGTCTCCTTATTTCGTTTGCCTGTCATGCCACTTCTCAGGGCGCGGCGTTGTTGGCTTGTTGTTCTTTTGCATATCATACACAGCAAAGGCTGTCAGCGCACCAAAGAAAGGTGCAACAGCGACCAGCGACGATCCAGCAGCCCCGCCGCCAAGAATTACTGCGGTATTGTTAGCGGCACCGAAGGCAGATCCGATATTCATATTCCGGTCGATCTGCTCGGGTGGTAGGCCCATTTGTTGCATGGCGTACTTGCCGCCCAGCTTGAGACCGATGGAAACGAGGGGCGCGCCTGCATCACCAAGCGCGCCAGCAACGCCAAGTTCAGTGGCCCCCGAGGCAATGCCAATGGCTGTGGTGGCCACGTCCAGCTTGTCCAGCGTGGATAGGCGCAGGCGGCGCTGTGTGGGCGCAACCTCATGCGTCACGGTTACGCCGTTTTTGATGTAGGTCTGTGCAAATGCCGGTGCCGTGGTAAGTGATAAGATCAGGGCTGTGATAAGCGTTTTCATCATTGGAACCTGTGTGCTGGTGAGGAGACTGTCTCTGGGTTAATCCATTCTACACCAAAGAACTCGAAACTTTCCTCATCCTTGTTGGGCGTACCTTCGGTGCCGTAGCCTTTCCAAATGTCGAGGATATACTGGACCTTGGGCAACCCGCTGTCCTCGTCAATGGTTTCAGTTGCTGGCGACACAACGCGCATGTCAGCGTGAAAGCGGCTGTCTTGGACGCCTGCGGTGAGAACGGTCCCGTCAGCGTCATAGGTGGGCTGTGTGGTCCAGATAAGGATGCCCCACTTGATATGCACCCCAGCGGCGGGACGGAGCGTCTTGGCCCCGTCCGCGTCTGTTTCCTCAACCAGGATACCAAACCGAACCATTGTGGCCTCCATCGTTGCGCGGTCTGCGCTTCGGAGCATTGCATCTATCACTGTGTGATCTCCTCCAGGCCAATGTCGCCCACGTCAGCCGCATACAACGGCAACTCCTGAATATGACCCATGAAGTCAGGCCCGATCTGGAAGTCCGCTGTGGTCAAGTTAGGCAGGGCTGTTGGCGTTAGGTTTGCCGTAAGTGCTGTACCGTCTATTGCACCGTTGATGAACGTAGAGCCATGACGTGAGGCGATGTTGAACGGTACGTTTATGCCGCTCGTATAACTTCCACCTGTGACCGTATCAACAACAGTTGCAGCCTCTTGAGTGAATGTGAAGTCACTTGCACCAGACTGCACTAGAAGGCCATTATCGGCGTCTGCTGTCCAATTGATGAATGTGCTACTTACCCCTGTCGCCTTCCCCTGCATACCGATGGAGAGGGATGTGGGCATGGAGAGGGATTTTACTGAGATGTTGTCAAGTATTATTGATGTACCATAATCATTCACATCGACTGCTGTAGTTGTCGATGTGGCGGTAAAGTAAACAGCGTTATTGCCAGCAACCAAGGTAACTCCTGCTAAAACTGCACCAGCTACCGTGTTTTCTCTGGCCTCAAAGGGAAAAGTCCCTAAAACGCTGTTTACTGTACAAGTAAGCATATAGCTTACACCGATGACTGTAGTTATTTGCTGGGATATTTTTGTATTGTTCCCGCCAGAACCGCCCCGTGCTGCGCCATCACTGATTGTCCAGCCCGTATCTTTTGTCCAATCAGTATCACTATCAAACGTACCATTAGTAACCAACTCAGGACCAACTTCCAAAAGCGGGTTGTTCTCTGGTTCAATTACAGCAGTCTCTGCCGCGCGGGTGATTATGCCCGACGCGGCAAGATTCGGAATGTAACTGGATGGCGTAGAACCAACCTCAAGCTGTGCGTCTGAAACTGTACCTGTCACTGTCAATGTCAGACTTGCAGCGGTTGGTGTGAAAGTCAGGCTAACGCGGTTTTGATTGCCAGCTCCTGCACCCACCAATGGGCCAGCCGTTGAAGCACCAGAAAGCGCAACAGTCCCTGTGCCAGTGAAATGCAGCGTGTGAGGAACGGCTGTGACTGTGTGGCTTTGCGTGACAAGGGCATTCGTTGTGTGAAGAAGCTGCGTCCGCGCCTCACTCTCAAGGAACAGGCCGTTGTTGATCCATG
>Ga0208795_1000195_pt1 | contig 31060 bp, 51 predicted proteins | sample CB_VirMetaG_6_FD_184541 | JGI IMG/M metagenome (GOLD analysis project Ga0208795, IMG submission 184541) | Freshwater to marine saline gradient viral communities from Chesapeake Bay - CB_1508_2 Viral MetaG (SPAdes) (version 4) | ecosystem: Environmental > Aquatic > Marine > Coastal | place: USA... | reverse complement strand
TTAAATATTTTACGAAGTGGGAAAGAATGCATATTTATTATTTATGGAACGGAAAATTGATAATAAACTTATGGGATAATATTGAAGATGCTAAATCGTGGCTTGTGGAATTTGAAATATGGAAAAACAGAGCTAATAAAGAGGAAATTTTCAACACATAAAATGCCACTCCAACGGTTGCTGATAACGGTTCACTGCTATATTTCAGTAGCGGAAAATAAATCCTAGTCATTCGGAAATACCGAATTTCTACAAGTACAAACAAATTATTGAATTAAACCCGATAACCGCTATTGAATATAGCAGTTGTTATAAGTAGCTTAAATTATGAACGCAACCGAATTTAAAAACAAATTACTACTTCTAAACTTAAACCAAGCGGAGGTGAATAGAGTTAAAAATTTAACCACAAAACAACTGAAATTTAAACTTAGAGTTTATACCGAATTTAAAGAAATAACAGATGAAAATTACAAACAAGTTTGGTTTAAGTTAAACACGCAATTAGCTAAAGAAGATAAATTTCACAGAATACAAACGCACTCAATGAGAAATTCTAAAGGATTTACAGATTATAGTCATTTGGCTTATAATGGTGTCGCGGAAGACTTCTGATAAGTTACTTATAACGTTTTGCGGCTTGCAGAAGTGGCGGATTTAAAGACTGATTATTCAAACACAAACTAAACTTTAATTAAGAAACAATGCTTACAAGTACAAAATATTACCCGCCATTTTTGCAAACCGCTGTTAACTGCAGTACGGTTTTTCAAGAAGATTGTATGCAAACTATGGCACGTTATTCTGATGGTTATTTTGATTTAGCTGTTTGTGATATTCCTTATGGAATTAATTTAGGAAATATGGCTTTTTTAAAAGAAACCAAAACAACAGTTAAGCAAAAAAACGGAGTACGACTAAACCCAAATAAAAACAAAAAAGTTTATACTTCAAAAGATTGGGATTTAGAAACGCCAAGCCAAGAATATTTTAATGAATTGAAACGTATTTCTAAAAATCAAATAATTTTTGGAGTTGAATATGTGAATTGGGAAGGTTTAGGAACTGGCAGAATAAAATGGAATAAAGGAGTAGCCGAAGGAATGAGTTTTAAACCTTATGAAATGGCTTACTGCAGTATAATAGATTATGAAATGGAAATTAATCTATTATGGGCTGGAATGCAACAAGCAAAAAGCATTAGCGAGCCAATGACCTCGCAAGGAAATAAAAAGCTAAATGAAAAGCGAATACATCCTTGCCACAAACCAATAATGTTATATGATATAATTTATCAAACATTTGGATTTGATGGAATGAAAATAATTGATACTCATTTGGGCGGTGGAAGCAATAGAATTTCTGCTGATAAATTTGGATTTGAATTTGTAGCTTCTGAAATAGACAATGAATATTTTGAGAAACAAGAAAAGAGATTTTCTGATTACAAAAAAACGCCATTTTTACCGTTCACGTAGTATTGCAGTTAACGTTCATTATTGTACTTGTAGCGAGTAGAAATGAACGTTTTCCTGCCGTCAGGAAAACGATAAAAACAAGAATTACTAATCATTAAATTAAGCCTGATATAGCTATAAGTACAATATATTGTTATATTCTCGGCTTTTTTTCCACTAACAAAATAAATATAAAATTATGACTTATAATAAATATTGTGAAAGATATGATATGTGCAGAGAGGATAATCCTTGTATTACACAATGTGATTTATGCTATAAAATGGAATTGACAAATAAATCTACAAAAAATAAAATTGAAATTTTAATAAAGGAAATCGAAAAAATAGAAAATATGTACTTAGATAAAAAAGAAGTTTTAATGGAATTAAGAAGAATTCTAAAAAATAAATAAAATGGAATTATTTGAAGGGATTATTGCAATATTTGTAATTTATATTATTTATAAAACTGCATCATATTATGACGATAAAAATGAAAGAGAAAGAAAACACGACAAATAGACAGCCAGAGTAGCTTTCGCCAGAAAGTTGCTCGAAGCTGGAATATAACTACTTGCTAACCGCTATAAAAGTATTACTTTAATCTCGTAACACCATGAAACAGTACACTAAAGTCAAAGTTTTAAAAATCACTCATACACAACACGACACGTTAAAGAAGATCGATAGTTACGGGGTTAATGTAGCACAGTTTATTAGAGATGCAATAGCTGAGAAGATACAGCGAGAACATAAGGATCTAATACCGAAGCCGAAAAAAATATATTGTCCTTTTTAAATAAGTAGTATATTGTATTACTTTTTTTTGTATCTTTGGGGCTATGGCATACAGCAAAGAGGAAATATTAAAAGAAGCTATATCAGCTATTAAAAGTCACTCACTCTATTTTATAGATGATGTTGTGGCTTTTGTCGCTTGTAGTAGGTCAACTTTTTATGAGTACTTTCCTGCTGACTCGGATGAATCGGACAACTTAAAAGAATTACTAAATAGAAATAAAGTATCTATGAAAGTAAAACTAAGAACAAGACTAAGCGAAGGAGACAAAGCAGCGGAGATATTATCATTATACAAGTTGATTGCTACAGATGATGAAAGAAGGGCTTTATCAATGCAGCATGTAGATCATACAACTAAAGGAGAGAAGATTAACATCATCTCATTAGGATCAGGAACAAAGCCAGATGAAGCTAATAGGTAAACAAGAAAATGCTGTTTATTATCTAAAGGATAACGAAACAAAGGAGTTAATTTATGGAGGAGCAGCAGGTGGCGGTAAATCAGCTTTAGGGGTTCTTTGGCTTATTGAACAATGCCAGACTTATGAGGGGTCACGCTGGCTTATGGGTAGGTCTAAATTAAAAGCATTAAAGGAAACAACTTTAAATACGTTCTTTGAACAATCTACAGCCTTAAAAATAACAGACCAGTTTACATACAACGGTCAAGCTGGTGTTATTTATTGGAATAATGGAAGTGAAATATTATTGAAGGATTTATACGCATATCCAAGCGATCCAAACTTTGATAGTTTAGGGTCATTAGAGATAACAGGGGCGTTTATAGATGAATGTAATCAGATAACGTACAAAGCATGGCAAATTGTTAAATCACGTATTAGATACAAGATAAAGCAGTTTAATATAGAGCCTAAGATGTTAGGAACTTGTAACCCTGCGAAGAATTGGGTTTACGCTCAGTTTTATCTAAAGGATAAAAACAAGAGTTTAGATAGTGATAAGAAGTTTATACAGGCGTTACCAACTGACAACCCGCATTTACCACAATCTTATTTGGACTCTCTTTTGTCATTAGATGACAATAGTAAACAAAGGCTGTATTACGGGAATTGGGAGTATGATAACGACCCCGCAAAGCTAATAGATTACGAAAAGATACAAAATATCTTTACTAACGAATTTATCGAAGGCGGTCAAAAGTATATTAGTGCTGATATAGCCCGTTTTGGTAGCGATAAAATGGTTATAATGGTTTGGTCAGGGTTTAGAGTGATTGATATGTTTACGCTCGGTAAATCGAGTGTTACAGAGACAGCACAAGCGATTAGAGATTTAGCTAATAAACATAGCGTACCATTGTCGAATATTATTGCAGATGAAGACGGTGTAGGGGGTGGTGTTGTCGATATACTAAAATGTAAAGGGTTTGTGAATAATTCAAAACCGTTACCAGTAGAAGGTCAAATAGTGCAGTATCAAAACCTTAAAACACAATGTTATTTTAAGTTAGCCGAAATGATACAAACCGATAGAGTATTTGTTTTATGTAAAGAAAGTACTATTGTCGATGACATTACAAAGGAATTAGAGCAGGTTAAAAGAGATAAGATAGATAGTGATGGTAAATTACAATTGCTATCTAAAGAAAAGGTTAAATCATTTATAGGAAGGTCACCCGATTACTCAGATGCGTTAATGATGCGTATGTATTTTGAGTTTCAGCAGTCTTTCTTTACATTTTAATATAAACAAACAGTTAAATGGCAAACATTTTTACAAACTTCTTTTCTGGTGCAAAGGATAAATTAGCAGGGAAGAACGATTTTAATAAGGCATTTTTACAGTTTTTAGGTGGTGGCTATACGTCTTACGATAGCGACATGAAGACCTACATAGATAAAGGATACAATATAAATCCTGATGTGTACGCTTGTATCTCTCAAATGTCAGTTAAAACAGCTAGTGTACCATATTCTGTTAAACGTATTAAAGACAAGAAGTCTCATATAAAGCGTATGCAGCTCAATACAGCCACGAAAGGTAATGCGAGTATCATACAGCAGATTAAAACATTATCGTTGTCTAATAAGGCTTATGAGTCAGACGATTTAGCCTTTCCAATGGATGAGCCAAACAGTACGCAAACTTGGGTAGAGATTATATCACTTTATAAAACATACATAAGACTAACTGGAAACTGTTATTTTTATATGTTATCTCCAAAGGATGGAATTAATAGCGGTACACCCGTACAAGTTTACGTTTTACCAGCTCACTTAATGCAGATAGTAGTTAAGCCAAATGCAGATATGCTAACGGTTGAAAGCCCTATAGATCATTATATGTTAATCGAGGGAAACCAATTTATTAAGTTTGATGCAGAAGACGTTATACACGTAAAACTATCAAACCCAAACTTTGACTTTCAAGGCTCACACTTATACGGTCAATCACCATTAAGAGCTGCTTTAAGAAACTTAAACAGTCAAAACTCAGCTTTAGAACTAAACGTAAAAACACTTCAAAACGGGGGTGCATTTGGATTTATTCACGGTAAAGGAACGGCATTAACGCCAGACCAAGCGCAAAGCATAAAAGAACGTTTAGTTGAAATGGATAACAGTCCTGAGAAACTAAGTAGAATAGCGGGGGCAAGTGGGGAATTAGCTTTTACACGTATATCGCTAACTACAGACGAATTAAAACCGTTTGACTTCTTAAAGTACGATCAAAAAGCAATATGTAATGTATTGGGATGGTCTGACAGATTGCTAAACAATAGCGAAGGAACAGGACTATCTACGGTCGATTTAAACGACATACGTAAGGGCGTTGTAACTGATAATATACTGCCTGATTTGGTGTTGTTACAAGATGCATTTAACAAAGAGTTTTTACCAAGATTTAAAGGTTACGAAAACACTTTTATCGAGTGGGATATTACGGAATTGCCAGAAATGCAGGCAGATATGAAGATGATGGTGGAACAATTGGAGAAAGCGAGAGTAACGCCAAATGAAGTAAGAACTGCATTAAAGTATGAGACTTTAGACGACGATGGTATGGACGTTGTTTGGATGCCTACGAACTTGCAACGAATTGACGATGTTAGTGCGGTAATGTTTGATACAGTAAATAAGCAATAGTATGAAAAAAATAAATATGCTACTTAAAAATATCAAGTATTTAATGAATAATGATATTAGTAAAAATAACGCAGTATTTACTATATCTAGTAAAGATCTAGGTGAAATTTATACAAAATCAAGACGCTTTGATGAACTGGGATAAACAACAACGAATCTACGAGCGTAAAGCCTATAGGATAATTCAGTCTCACTTAAAAAAGATATTGAACGACTTACCTATTAACAACGTCTCAGAGACTACGCTTGAATACTTGCTTAACGGTAATATTACAGACGAAAAAGTAAAAGCGATGTTGTTAGAAGTCTATAAAACTATCGGTTTAGATTACGGTAATAAAGTCAATTTGACTTTTGAAAGAGTCAAAAAAGATAATATTTTATTTAATGATGGGTTATTAAAAGAAATTTTACTATTTTTGAATAACAAAGGCGGTGTAAGAATTACATCGATAAGATCGACTTTAATTGACTCTTTAATGCAAGAAGTTCAAGCCGAATTGGCTCGACAAGGTTCATTGATAAGCATAAGGGATGTTATTTACAACATAGTACGTAAATCGCAATCCTTTTACAAGTGGCAAGCCCTAAGAATCGCACGAACGGAAACCACTTTCGCAAGTAATTTCGCAGCGGTTAAGGCTTCTGACAATGCAGGGTTTGAAATGGTTAAAACTTGGATAGCTGTAAATGATGATAGAACACGTTTGGACCATGTAATAGAGAATATGCAAACGGTAGACTCAGATAAACCATTTGTAATGGCAGACGGTACTGAAATGATGTACGCAGGAGATCCAGATGCACCAGCAAGACAAGTTATCAATTGCAGATGTACGATAGGATTTGAAGCTAAAAGAGATAGCGAAGGAATGTTAATACTAAAATAAAAGATATGGATTTTAAGCAGTTGAGTTACGATTTAAAGGAGTTAGACGACACTAAGGGTGTTGTTGTAGCTTATGCAAATGCGTACGATTTTAAAGACAGTGATGGCGATATTTCGGCTAAAGGGTCATTTGATAAAACAGTAAATGAGAACTTTAAACGTATTAGAGTATTGAAAGACCACAACCCAACTATGATGGTAGGCGTTCCTTTAGTTATTAATCCTAAAGACGATTACGGGCTTCTTACAACTACTCAATTCAACATGAATAAGCCATTAGGCAAGGATATGTTTACCGATGTGAAATTAATGCATGATAACGGTTTAAATGCTGAGTTAAGTATCGGTTACCAAGTCATTCAAAGAGACGTAAAGAATAAAAGTATAATTAATGAGTATAAGTTAATGGAATATTCTTTTTTATCTAGTTGGGGAGCGAATGAATTAAGCACAGTACAAGGCATTAAAGGAATAAAAAGTACATACGGAATATTAGAATTAATTGAGAAGTCATACAATTTAGATTACTCAGACGAAAGATTGAGAGGTATTGAAACATTATTAAAAATGGCATCGATGGAAATGGATGGAGAAGATAACGACTCTAAATTTATTAACATGATGATACCGCACCATGAGGCAGCAATTAAAATGGCTAAAAAATATGAAAGTTTACTAAAGAATAACACATTAGTAAAAATGTCTAAAGATATTATAACATCTCAGTCGAAAGAGATTGAAATAATGAAAGCACTCAATAAAAAGTCGTTAGGAACTAACACTTTGGATGAGCCGCTTATATTTGATTTATTGAAGGGATTTAAAATTTAATTACAAACAACAACACAACAACACACAATGGAAGCATTAGAAATTAAAGCGGCTTTAGAAGGAATTAAAGCACAAGTTGAAACAAAAACAAGTGAAAACGCTGTAGAAGTGAAATCACTAATCGAAGCCTTAGAAGGTAAAATGACAGCAGATAAAGACGCTGCTGTATTGGAATTGAAAAACGATCTTAAAGCAATTCAAGACCATGCAGACAAATTGGATTTGAAATTACAATCTAAATCTACTCTAGAGAGTAAAGAAGACACTTTAGTAAAGTCTATCACTGAGAATTTCAAAGGAATTAGCGAAGTTCGTAAAGGAAATGCAGTACAAGTGAAAGCGGTTGGGGATATGGCTTTAACTACTAACTTAACAGGAGCACAACCAAAAGATTATAACTTTGATGTGGTTACAGTACCGGGTCAAATGGTGAATGTATCTGATTTAGTAGGATCAGTTGCAATCAGTGGGGGTACTTACACATTTGTAAGAGAATCAGGTGCTGAGGGTTCAATTGGAGCGCAAACAGAAGGTGGTACTAAACTACAAACAGATTACGACTTTCAAATGGTAGATGTGAACACAGATTTTATTGCTGGTTTCACTCGTTACTCTAAGAAAATGGCTAACAACTTACCTTTCTTAACTTCATTCATTCCTAACGCTTTACGTAGAGACTACGCAATTGCGGAGAACGCTGCTTTTAACACTGTATTAGCTGCTGGGGCAACTGCTTCATCTGAGATCGTTACAGGGAAAAATAAAGTAGAAATGTTAATGAATGAGATTGCGAAACAAGAAAATCTTAACTACCCAGTTAACGGTATTGTTGTTCGTCCTTCTGATTATTGGGATATATTGAAAACTGAGAAGTCTACAGGTGCAGGATACGGCTTGCCTGGTGTAGTAACTCAGGACAATGGAGTATTAAGAATCAATGGCATTCCTTTGTATAAAGCGACTTGGTTAGCTGCAAACAAATACTTTGTAGGGGATTGGTCAAGAGTGAACAAAGTAGTTACTGAGGGTCTTTCTTTAGAGTTCTCAGAAACAGAAGGAACAAACTTTGTTAAGAATAACATCACTGCTAGAATTGAAGCGCAAGTAGCTTTAGCTATCGAGCAACCAGCAGCGTTAATCTACGGAGATTTTACAGCTGTCTAATTAGTGGTGAAATAGATTAATAAAGAAGCCCCGTTACTTAATTGTAGCGGGGTTCTTTTTTTTATCTTATTTTGTAATCTATTATATTACTTTTTTTTGTATCTTTACGTAAATTAATTAAGATATGGAAAAATATAAAGTAATACACCCTTTTTATAAACTATCTGAGGCAAAGGATTATAAAGTAGGAGACGAAATAGAATTAAGTAAAGAACAAGCTAAAGAAATGGCTGTTTATGTTGACGTTAGTATTGACGAAAAACCAATAGAGAAAAAAGCTAAAAAATAATGAGTTATTTAAGCGTTATATCATTAGATAGAGTAAAGAATTACTTACGTATTGATTCCACTTTAACAGAGGACGATGCGGAGTTAATTTCTATGATTAACGGGGCTTGTCGATTTGTAGAGCGTAGGACTAATCATATATTTTTCACGCAGCCCAAAACATATACGGGGGCTTGTCAAGTAAAGGTTTATGATTATCCTATCGTCTCTATTATTACATCTCCTGCTCCATTTGTGGCTAATTATTCTTTATATGTGGTATATCCTGATGTTAAGACAGTTGATTTAAACGTTGGTTATGGTGCAGGAGAAGTGCCTGACGAGCTAATACAAGCTTGTTTACAGATGATTAAAGTATTTTACTACGAAAGTGAGAAACAAGTTAATAGCACTTTAATACCTGAGTCAGTAAAGGAATCAATAGATATTTATAGAAGATTTTTATAATGTTAGCAAGACAATACAGCCGAAAGATAGACATATACAAGACTGCAACCGTTCCAGATGGTTACGGAGGGAATACGGTTAATGATGTCTTAATTGGTTCGTATTGGGCGGAGGTTAAGCAAAATTCAGCGTATAAAGATAACTCTATTGGAATGGCTAATTTTAAAAACAACTACTCTTTTAAAATACGGGCTTCCTTAAAATTAGATATGGATATAAACAACCTATCTATTATCTACAACGGGCTTAAATACGTAGTTAATGATATTCGATATGAGGATGAATTATTTAGGTTCTTAAATATTACGGCTCATGGAAATTAAAGGCATTGGAGAAGTTGTAAAAGAGTTACGTTCTATCGGTGGTCAGATTGAAAAGTTAATTGATGCAGAAACGAAAGCCGCTGCATTTAAAATCGAAAAGGATGCTAAAATATACGCTCCTAAAAACTTCGGTAAGTTAGCTCAGTCGATCAGTCATGTAAAGATAAAAGAGTCTAACTATAAAATAACCGTGAATGAAATGTACGGGGGTTATATGGAGTTCGGAACGGGTGCAAAAGTTCAAGTTCCTGATGAGTTTAAAGATATTGCTAATAGTTTTAGAAATCAAAAAGGCGGTACGTTTGAACAAGGATTAGAAGCGATAAAAGTATGGTGTAGGGCTAAAGGAATAGACGAAAAAGCAGCTTATCCAATCTTTGCAAAGATATTAGGAGCAGGAGTTAATCCAAGACCGTTCTTATACCCCGCATGGATTAAAGGGAAAAAAGAATATTTAGAGAATTTAGAGAAAGTTTTAAAGAAATACGGTAACACATTTAGGTCATGATAAACCCAGATAAGTACATAAGGAAAGCGGTTTACAACCTAACGAATAATATAGTAGTAGATAGTAAGATTATACCTTGTTACGATAGCCGTATTGCAGGTAATGCTGATGTATTAAACTATATCCTTATGACTGCTCAAACAAAGGATGTGGATAAGGCTACAAAATGCGGTAATAGGTGGGAAACTTCTTTACTGATAGAAATATACACTAAAAGCAGTTCAGCAGGTAATAGCGGGTCAAGATTACTTTTAAACGACATAGAACAAGCGGTAACGGACTTATTAAATCCAAAGATAATAATAGAAGGATTTGAAACATTGATACAGAATATCACGTATGAAGCGAGCCTTGAAACGGTAACAGATACGGAGAACATATTTAGAAGTTTTTTAAGATTAAATTTAACACTAATATAAAAATAAAATGGCAGGAGCAATTAAAGGAGAAGTAGGGATTTTATCTATACACGATGGTACGATATACAGACCTATAGCGTGTTTAACGTCTAACGGATTAGATACAAATGTGAGCGTAATTAGCTCAAATACTAAATGCGATCCAGGTTTAACGATTAAGCAAGGTGGTATTTTTGATTATACGCTAAATGCGGATGGGGAGTATATTGATACTACATCTGTAGGTGGTCAAACAACAAAAGCATCACATGATTACTTACTAACTAAGCAACAAGCTAAAGCGGCTGTTACTTGGAAATATGATACAGGTGTTACAGGTGCGGTGTACTACGGTACTGCAATTATTACCTCTTTATCATTGTCACAAGGTGCTGGAGATGAAATAAGCTCTTTTACGTTGAGCATGGAAGGAAGTGGAGCAATTAGTTCAGTTAATCCAATCGTATAACCTATGAACAAAAAAACCATATTAGGAAGGGAATTTAGATTTGGAATAGGTTTCTTAAATGAACTATTGGATGGCACGGGTTTAACGTTAGATCAGTTAGGCAGTCAGGATGAAGTAGTGTTGATGCCTAAAATCATGTACTATTCTTTGTTGTACTCTTATTTGAGAGAAAATAAAGAGGTTGATTTTAGTATGTACGATATTAATGATTTGATTGATGACAACGGTGGTGTTGGTGGTTCTTTTTGGAATGATTTTAAACTTGCTTTTAACGAGTCAATGACAAAGAATGTGCCAGTTGACGAAGGTAAAAAAAAAGTGACGAAAAAGACATAGATTTTAAAAAAGATGTGATCTCTTTTGCTTGTGGCGAACTTGGAATTATGCGATTAGATGACGTTTTAGATATGTCATTTGCAGAGTTCCAAATTCGCCTTTTTGCGTATAAGCGCATCCAATTAAAAGAGTGGGAAAAGGTTAGATTTATGGGATGGTGTTCTACGATTGGTAGCCACCAAGACCCTAAGAAAATGCCTAAAAATATCAATGCTTTTATGCCGCTGGATTTAGATAATAAGAAAGTAACCAAAGTTTCTGATGCTATGAAAGAAAGATTTTTAGAAGAATATAAAACATACTTAACACAGGTAAACAACAATGGCTAAACTCGAAGTAATTATAGGTGCGGATAGTTCTGAATTAAATGCAGAAATTGTAGCAGCAGAAAAAAAGATTAAAGACCTCGCAAAAACTAAGATTTCCAATATAAAATTAGGAATAGACAACACTAGTTTAAACAGGGATATAGCAACGGCAAAAAAGGATTTAACAGGGTTAAGAACAGCGGTTAAAGATGTGGGTCAGTCTTTTGACGCAATGAAAAAGCCTATTGCAAATGGGGGTAATACCTTAATGCAGTTTAGTAGGATAGCACAAGACGCACCGTTTGGTATTATGGGTATTGGTAACAATATCACGGCAACTGCTGAGAGTTTCTCTTATTTATCGGCAAGCTCTGGAGGTGCTGGAAATGCATTAAAAGCGGTGGCAAGTTCTATGACTGGTGTAGGGGGTATTTTATTAGCGGTTTCATTAGTTACGTCTGGTTTAACTTATATGAGCCAAAACGGCATAACTGTAGGGGATGTGTTTAGTAAGTTAACGGGTGATTTTGATGCTTTTGGTAATGCAATGACAAAAGTATATGAAGAAGCCAAGAAGTCAGCAGCCGAGCAAATTGTAACAACAAAAGGATTAATTGCAATTGCACAAGACGAAACCAAGTCAAAAAGGGAGCGTTTGGATGTTGTGGATATGTTACAAAAACAATGGCCTAAATTTTACGGTCAGTTAACAGCTGAAAAGATAATGTACGGTGATTTAACAGCCGTTACAAAAGAATTAACACAAGCGTTGGTTAATAAGGCGATTGCTGAAAAAACAGCCGAGAAAACAGCTGATGCTACAGTTGCATTATGGAAAGCAAACGGTAAGTTAATTAAAGGTAAAGAAGAACTTGCAAAAGCTGAGAAAATTTACAATGATGCGGCTAAAGACCCCGAGAAAATACAGTCAATGCTATTTTATGCAAAGAATGTAGACAACGCAAGCGAAAGGGTTAAATCAGCACGTGAGGAGGTTTTAAAATTCAACAAAGAAGTACAAAGAGGTCAAGATATTATTGATTTAGCCTCAAGAAGAGGGTCAAAAGTAATAGCTCCGCCTGTTACGGTTAAAAGCACATCCGCACCAAAGGCGGTAACACAAGTTCCACGAGATCAGCAGCCGATTGATAATAGTATTTCATTAGTTGGATTAGCTGTTTTATCAAATACAGGTGCGCAAATTAAAACTACTATGGGCGAAATTAGACAAGCAGTGTCTAGTGAAACCGTAGCAATGACTGAGTTATTATACAATTTTAATAACGAAGCGAGCATGATTATAAGCGAATCAATAGCAGGTACTTTTTCAAATCTAGGCTCGGCAATAGGGGAAGCATTGGCAACAGGTGGCAATGTTTTAAAATCGATAGGAAGTACAATATTGCAAGGTATTGGTAACTTCTTGTCTGATTTGGGTGGAATGCTTATTAAATACGGTACTTTGGCGGTTGTAAAAGGTAATTTAGATTTAGCCATATTAACAGGCGGACCAGTATCTATTGCGGCAGGTATTGCTGCTATTGGTGTGGGTATAGCATTAAAGGCAGCTGGTACAATGTTAGGAAAAGCAGCGTCTAAGGGTTCAAGTCAAGGTAGCGGCTCAGTTAGTACAGGCGGTAGTTATTCAAGCCCTAGCGGTGGTAGTTATGCATCCTCAAACAATAGCGGTGGCGGTTCAGTAGTCTTTGAAATAAGCGGTCAGTCATTAATAGGGGTGCTTTCTAATACCTTAGATAAAAACACTCGTTTAGGGGGAAGTTTAAGCCTTAGTAATTGATAAATCAAGCCCCTTTAATTAGGGGTTTTTTTTATGTCTAAATATCAAATATCTAGTACATTGTATTACTATTTTTCGTATCTTTGAAACATGGCTAAAAAAATAATTATATCTTTTAACAGTTTACCTACTTTAGGGAACGCTTTTAATTATAATATATCCATAAACGGATCTAAAATAGTTTATAACAGTGGTGTTAATGAGGTAAATACTGTTTTTAAATCAGTCGCTTCTACAAGTAATCCTCCACAGTCTATTAATATTGGCACAACGATTGAGGAATGTATTAATCAATCTATTTTAGTATTAACTACTTACTTTCAATACCCTAGTATATCTTATGTTATTGTTGATAATACTATTGAGGTTTTAATTTCAGATAATAACATCGCAATTGAATTGTTATCAAACGGAAGTAGTATAACGACATCATCTAGTAATATAGCTGTTACATCGGCTTTAAAGTACTTTTTAGAGTACGAAAACATTGTAAATGATGTTTATAAATGTAACATTTTACAAAAAAATTTCACAGGAGAGCCAGTACAGATTTACGGTAACGTAGCTATTGAAAAAGCAAGTGCGAAAGATCATTTAGAGCCTATAAGAGGCACAGGGTTGACTTTGAATTTAGAAGCCACGAAAGACTTGACTTTAGAGGATTTATATACAGAGGATGAGCAAGAGTTTACCATACAGCTATATAAAAATAATAATCTTATTTTTTCTGGGTATTTAAAACCTGATGGCGTTTTTCAAGATTACGTACGTGACGAATGGATTATAACATTGGATTGCATTGATGGCTTAGGGGCATTGAAAAACCTATCATTTGTAAAAGAAAATGGGTATCACTTTACTGGTAAATTAAGCGCATTAGACATTATTTATAATTGCCTAAAGCGTAGTGGAATACTATTAAAAATCAATACGTCTGTTAATATCCTTTATGATGGTTTAGAACCTAGTAATAACTTAGATATACTAGCTAAAACGTACATAAATGTAGATAGATTTGTTAAAACAGATAACGAAACTATCATGTCTTGCTATGAGGTTTTAAAATCAATTTTAGATGTGTTTTGTGCTGTTATTACTCAGATAGATGGCGAATGGTACATATACAAGCCAAACGAATTATATAAAAGTGCTTACCCTTTATTTCGTATTTACGATATAGATAATACTTTTTTAGGTACTAAGGTAATCAATGTAAATAAAACGTTAGGATCACAAATTGACAACTTTTATCCACATCATAGCGGAGCGAATCAAAAGATTGAAATAAAGGGGGGTGTTAGTGCTTTTAGGATTGGATATAAATACGGGTTTGTAAAAGGATTAATAGAGAATAATACGTTTGTTCATATTCTCAACGATTACAGCCCTTGGATTTATCAAAACCCAGCAGTAGGAACGGTTTTAAATGATGGCTCAGGTACAGGAATTAAGATAAAAGCAAAAACTTCATCAGCAACAAAAGTTAAGATATTGTTATCTGAAAATATACCTTTAAATACGGGTGATTCTTTTAATTTCACTACAAATTTAACCGCTATTTCAGATAAGATTACTTTTTATTTCAAGGTAAAAATAGGAGGTTATTATTTGAATAAATTAGGGGAATGGGTGGCTTATGATAATTTTATTTCTTTTAATCTAGGTTCTAGGGCTTCGCTAGAATTAAACAATACCGTAACGGAAACATTTAATTTTAATTGCAAAGAATTGCCAGTAAGTGGTGATTTAACCATTGAGGTATGGAGCGTACACCGTACTTTTTCGCCTTATGCTAGCGAAATACCTTACGGGGTTGTGAACAAACTAGATATTATAAATACGTTTGATGGGAATAATAAAGTTGGGGAATTTCACACCGTACAACGTGCCGTTAAGATAAGTTCAATCATAAAAGATAATAAAGAAGTCTTTAACGGTGATAACGCAGGGATTGTTTACTACGGTGCTTTGTTTAAAGAGGATAAAACAACACTTACTCAGAATTGGCATAGGAGTTTATTTTTAGGAAATTACCCACTTTTAAGAATAGCAGCAGAGGAGGAATTGAGAATAAGCCAGAAGCCTTTAAAGGTGTTTACAGGGGATATTTATGGAAACATTGATTATTTAAACGTGGTAAATATTAATAATGTAGGAGAGAAGTTTATGGCTATTGAGTGGAGTTTTGATACTAAAAGTAATACCAACAGGGTTAAATATTTAGAACTTTTTGCAAAAGAAATATCTGACATTAATTATAATTTCACTTATGATTATGGAGAAACGGTTAAACCAACAATAATAGGGTAATATGGAGTTTATAAACGGGGAGGATAGAATACTGTATTTAAAAATCAATGGCGCCTATATGCCTATTGGCTGTTTGACTGAAAACTCATTTGATGAAAGTGCCGAAATGTTAGAAACAACCACAAGGGATAACGGGGGATGGAGTACATCGAGACCTATAATTCAACAATATAGTATTTCATTTAGTGGTATTCAGCTAAATAGTACTGTTGTAGGGGGTAATTTTACAGTAGCGTCTTATGATAAATTAAAGAAGCTAAAAAGGGATAAAATACAGTTAGAATGGAAATTACAAGGTACTTTATATCCTGTAGTGGATTATGGATTTTGCTACATAAACAACTTATCAGAGGGTAATGTAGTTAATGAGTTTATGACTTTTACGGGGTCATTAACGGGGTACGGTAAGCCGTTAATCACATCACTAGGCACTACATTGTTAAACAATGGAGACCCTAACACAATTATAGCGACAGACACAAGTGGAACGGAATTATTAAGAACGAGTAAATTTTAAAAAATGGCAATAAATCCATTGTTAACAAATACGGTAAGTGTTGGAGAATTACCACCAGCACAAATAATGCCATCTAGCTTAATAGCGCATGAAATAGCGGGCGAACTTAAACAAGATACGATACAAAGTTTAATAAATATACTACAAGCGAGTTCGGTTAGTTATCAATACGAAATCAAAACACTAAGACCACCAAACGCACAGTATATAACTGATAATTTTGATATGGCTATAGGTTCAAATCAAGGTTTGGGATTAGCTGGCGGGCTTTGGAATGGATGGGCTATTTGTAACGGCAACAATGGCACTGACAATTTAGATGGCTTGACTAGTATAGGTTACGGAGCTGTTTATAGTACTATAGGAGCGCAAGGAGGGGCGAAAACGCATACTTTAACACTTAACGAAATACCATCTCATAGCCATACGATTAATGAGGTGTACAATGAGAATAATGTAGGTACTAAAGTAGGAAGCGGAGGGGGTGCGCTTGAAGCGGTAGGAACTCAAAATGTATCAAGTGTTGGGGGTGGTTTAGCCCACAATAACATGCAACCTTACATTGTAGAATTGAAAATTATGAAATTATAAATATATGTCAATAGATCCAAATTTAATTAACACGGCTAGAGTAGGTGAGTTACCGATTGGTTCGGTTTCTTTAACCAATAAAATAGCGCACGAAATAAGCAACGAACTTAAACAAGCTACAGTACAAGAGCTTGCAGATGTTATAGGGGCTTATTTAGGTACTACAAGCGGTTTAGCTTTTAATCCTATAACCGTAAGCGATGGGCAAACACTACCAAACACAACGTCTAACGAATGGGTTTTAGTGGGTAAGGGTACTTTTCCAAATGTAGGGGGTGGAGCAACAATCACCACTACAGAGGAATTGAACGCTTTAGTTAGTAATGGTTCAACTTGGAGCGTAGGGGTTGAGATACCTGTTAATGTAGAGTTAGCTGGTATTGTTCAAACAATTAGAGAAGGGTACACGCAAACCACACCAAGTGAGGATAAAGTTTTTAAGGCTTTACAGTTAAAAGCCGACTCGTTGACTTATGATAATATTACAGCTGCCTTAGGTTTTACTGCTGAGAATGCTGCTAACAAACAAAACAGTTTATCAACTGATGGAACAGGAGCAAAGTTCCCTACGGTGGATGCTGTTAAAAACAGATTTGATAATTATACTACTCAGAGGTCTACTATTTCAGAGATTAGAGTAATGGCTGGCGATTTAAGAAACAACCTTTTTTACACAACAGATTTAGGACAAGAAGGAAATTGGTATTATGACGCAACAGATACAATGAGTGCTGATAATACGGGGACTGTTTTAGTTACTGCTGATGGGAAAAGGATTAAAAGGATTTTTGATGTTTTAACACCAGAAATGTTTGGATGTAAAGGTGATGGAATAACTGACGATGCCACTAATTTACAAAAAGCATTGAATTTAGGTTTACCTATTAATTTTAAACACGGCTCTAACTATTTGGTTTCTGCTGGTTTTACCATTACAGATAAAGACGTGATAATTAAAGGGAATAACTCAAAAATAACTACAACAAATGTATCTGATAACTATATAATAAATCACTTAGTAACTAATAATACTAAGTACAATGTTAATTCAATCACGCAGGGAGTTGTAGGAATAAATACTTACACAACTATTGTGTTTACAGGCATTATTTCAGGTATAAAAAAAGGGGATATAATGAAACTTTTTTCTTCTGACCTAGCGATAACAACCGTTGCGAATGTATATAAAGGGGAGTTTGTTTCGGTAAATAATGTTTCAAATGATGGAACAAATACAACTATTACTGTTTATGAAAAATTAGATTACACATATTTAACTGATATTAAAATAGCTAAAATAAAAAAATATACAGTTGATATAAAAGACCTTACTGTGTATTCTGGTTCAGAAACTCACGCTTTAGGATTTGCGTATTTAAAAGGCACGTATAATGCTAAGATAGACAACGCAGTGGTAAATAGGACAGACTGGCCGTTCATAACCGCAACAGGATGCTACAGACCTACAATCATTAACCCCGTTGTCAATTACGTTGGCGACTCTATTGATGGCAATAGTTCAGTAGTTAACGCAATTGGGTATGGTATTAACGACAATAACTGTTATGGCTTACAAATAATTGGCGGGAATCTATCAAATTTAAGGCACTCTTATACTACTGGCGGCAGCGTGTCAGATTTGAGCGACTACGACCAATACGGAGAGAGTAACGGGTCGATAATTAGCGGGGTTGTTGCTAAAAATTGCCAAACGGCTTTTGACACTCATGAGCCGGGATATAATATAACGTTTAATAATTGTCACGCTGACGCATCAAGAATTGGATTTCAAACAAGGTCGAGAAATGTAAAGATAAATAATTGCACAACTAACAATGTAACTACGGGTGTTAATATTAGAAATTTAAACGGGGTTTCCGCTTCTGAAAATAACGGTATTTACATTAATAATTTAGTTATGAGTGGAGCGTCCGACGTATCTATTCAAGCTACTAATATAGTAAGTAATGATATATCTTATATTAGGATTAATGGAGGGCATTTAATAGGTAATCTGAAATTGTACGATTCAAATACTATTATTAAAAATAGTGATATTTTTGTAAGTCAAAAAAATTCTGGTTGGGCAACTGTAAATAATTCTAGGTTAGAAGCTTACAGATTAAATATCACAGGAACAGTTGATGCTTTTGCAGGGGTTACTGCTGAAAGTACAGACCCTTGCTATATTAAAACTAAAGATTTAACGATAGATATAAGTACAAGTTCGGTAGTGTATATTACACGAGCTACAAGCGGTAGTGTTAATAAAACGGGTATTTTTGAAAACACGACTTATTTAAATGCAAGTCCTTCAATGTCAGAAGCTACAGCAACAAGACCGTATACTGGAGACGATGCGTTTTTAAAATTTAAGTTTTCGTTTAAAAAAGAGTATGCGGACGGAACGGCATATGAGGAGAAGTATAGTAATAGACTAGTAGTTAGACCAGATATTTCAAACAAGATATTGTTTGGAAATAAATATATAATGGATGATATTATTACGGTTAGGTTTAGTTTGCTAACTGCAAATTCAAGTATTGACACTATTGACATAGGTACTCATCCAGGTCAATTAATGATTCTTACAAACCCGAATAACTTTACAGTAACATTCAATAATATTACTAACATTGCTGGAGACAACAATGCGATAATGAAGGCTCAATCTACTATGATACTTGTTTACGATGGTACAGGTAATACTTGGACTTCTTTGAACAATTCATTCGATAGATTAAGAGACAAGCCCACAACAATAACAGGCTATGGTATTACTGACGCATTTATTAATAAAGGAGCTATCTCAGATAACACTAACTTAAATACTGTAACTTCTTTAGGTAATTATTTTAGGGGTTCTAATACAGGAAACACGACATCATTAAATTACCCCTCTACTTTAAAAGGACACTTATTAGTGTATCCATTTACAAGTAGTGAATTGATACAGATATACGTTGATTCAAACGGCACGATGTTTAATCGAATAAATAATTCTTCAACTTGGGGTGTTTGGTATCAAAATAGCGGGTTAAAAGCTTATACTATAAGTGGCTTGCCTACTGGGAAAGCTGGAGATACAGCGTACGTTGTGGACGCATTATCTCCAACTTATTTAGGCACATTAACACCTGGAGGGGCTGTAAAATGCCCTGTATTTTTTAACGGGACAGCTTGGGTATCACATTAATTAAAATAGAATGAACATAATATTAGAAAATATAGCTTTATTCACCTCCTTATTAGGGGGTGGTGGGGTTAATTAAAATTTGCAAATGAAAAACATCTATAAATCTTGGAAAACCACCCTATTAGGCATTGTCTTAATAGGTTGTGGTTTAGGTTATGTGTTTGTAAATGCATCGCCTGACTATATATTAATGAGTATTTTAATAGGGGTTGGAATTGGGTTAGTTTTTTCTCCTGATAGTGTAATTGATTTGTTGAATAAAAAGAGTAAGGAAGTGTAATGGTTGAATATTGGAAAGATGGTCTGTATCTAGTAGGTATCTTAGTAGCTTACTTAACAGGGAATAAATCAAAAAAAATAGCAAATAAAGGGGGTGAACTTGACAATCTATTAAAGTTTCAAACCATGTACGACAAGTTCACGCAAGATGCCGAGAAAAAATACGACGAATTAAACAACCGTATCGAGTGTCTAAGTGTCGACGTGTCGAATTTAGAGTTAAGAAATGCTATTATAGTTGAGGAATCCCAAAACTGGAAAGAGAAATTTAGCCAATTACAGAAATTATACGATAAATTAAAAGCAGAATTTGAAGCCTACAAAAAAAAACATATAGTAAAATGAGACTAGACGAAAACGGATATAAATTAATTACTCAATTCGAAGGATTAAGTTTAAAGCCTTACTTAGATAGTATTAAAGTACCCACTATAGGTTATGGTAATACCTTTTATTTGAACGGTAAAAAGGTAACCATGTTAGATAAGCCAATTACTAAAGAAGAAGCCTTAGAGATGTTTAAAGTTATTGCGGACGGTTTCGCTAGGCAGGTAGAAAAGAAACTAACCAAGCCTGTAAAACAAAATCAATTCAATGCGTTGGTTTCGTTGGCTTATAATATTGGAGTAGGTAATTTTTACAAGTCCACATTGTTGAGGTACGTTAATCTTAACCCAAACGATGGTAATATTGCGAAAGAGTTTTTAAGATGGAATAAGGCTGGCGGTCAAGTATTAAACGGTCTTACAAATAGAAGAATCAAAGAATCAGCACTTTATTTTAAAAAATAATTAAAATGTAGTATATTATATTACATTTTTTGTTATATTTGGAAAACTTTAAAACCTAAAACACTATGTATGACAATCTAAATTTCGCAAAAAAGTATCTTGAAATGGAAAGCCCTGAGAATATCAGGAGGGAATTAACAACAGATTTTGAATTTAAGAAGTGGTTAAACACTTTCGGGAAAGATGATTTAGTCATGCAGTTGACAAAGTTTGAAGATGCAGAAATGTATGAAGATTGCACTATAATTAATAAGATACTACAAAATAAAATCAACACAATTACGGTCAATCACTTCGACGAACTATGAAAAAAGCCTTTATAATCGCATTAATAATATCTCTTTTAATGCTAACATTCTTAAATGGATGTAGTCGTAAAGTCGTTAACAATAAATCAGTTGAAAAAGTAGAGACCGAAACGACACAAAAGGCGGTTATTACCGAAACTATCCAAGATAAAAGCAATACTAATATAGTAGTTGATTCGGAAGGTTTTTCAGCAGAACCTATAATTGATTCTATACCTATGATTGTTAACGGCAAAAGCTATTTTAACGCCCGTATTAAGACAGTTAAAAGCAAAGCGAACACTAATACTTTAAAAGATATTACAACGGCTAAAAACGCAGTAATTGAAGCGAAGGTAAAAGAGAATATTACTAAAGAAACCAAATTAAAAGAAACCAAGAAAGAGGACTATTCGATACTATACTTAATGGGTATCGCATTAGTCTTAATCGCTGGGTATTTATATTTCGAATTCAAGTAAACCAAACTAAACCAACTATGAGTAAATGGAAAGATTATGAAGACGAAATTATCAATCTATTAGAAGAACTGAACAATACACAAATAGCTACCGAGATACTGGTTAACGGAACGTATAAAGAAATAGAATCGTTTAGAAGGCATATTGCAAAGGTTAGAGACGTGAAACCCGCAGATAGGAATATAATTAAAAGAAAGCTAAAGAAAACGCATATTGAGCCATACAAAAATGGAAACCCCGATAATATTTTAGTTATTGGAGATTTACACGCCCCTTTTACTTTACCTAAATATTTAGCCTTTTGCCGTGAACAACAAGAAATATATAATTGCGGTACGGTAGTTTTTATTGGAGACATAATTGATAATCATTATTCAAGTTATCACGAGACAGACCCAGACGGTTACTCAGCAGGGCAGGAGTTAGACAGAGCAATAGAAATGGTTTCTGATTGGTATTACACGTTCCCTAAAGCAACTGTTATAATAGGGAATCACGATAGACTTGTTTATAGGAAAGCGTTCAGTTCTGGAGTTTCTAAGCGTTGGATAAGAGAATATAAGGACGTTTTAAACACTAAAGGCTGGGACTTTGTGGAAAACATAGAGTTGTTTGATATCAACTTTAATCATGGAGAAGGAGGTACTGCTAAAAACAGAATGAAAACAGAACTACAATCACAAGTACAAGGACATTTACATTCTCAGCTTTATGTAGAGTATGCAGTAGGTGCTAATTTTATAGTATTTGGAATGCAAGTTTCTTGCGGAGTAGATATTAAGAGTTATGCAATGGCGTACGGTAAGAACTATAGAAAAAGCGCAATAGGATGCGGTGTAGTGCTTAACAAAGGAACGCTACCAATAGCGATTCCTATGAAAATGTAAAAGATTAGTTTTTCATAATTTTGGTTTTTTAAAACGGGATCTGGTTAATCCCTATCTAAACCCTCATTAACTTGGGGGTTTTTTTATGCTCTAATGTCAACAAAACCGCTTCAAATGTTAAAATTTACCAAAAAAGACAACATTTTCTTTGAAAAAGATTGCGTAATCAAAAGTAAGTCTTATATTTGTACTCAGATAACAACTAAAAAATATAAATTATGTACAAACGTAAAAATGACTTATAATGAAAAAAGAAAATAGGGGAGGGTATAGATTGAAATCTGGTGCGAAATTAAAATATAACGAGCCTACGAAAACAATCTCTACAAGAGTACCAGAGAGCAAAGCACAAGAAGTAAAAGTAATGATAAAAGAGTATTTACAAAAATTTAAACGAAAATAATTATGGAAGCAACACACAGCATTAAATACGGAGGTTTAGAATTAGAAGTGTCAGGAGAGTTTGAAAAAGCAGAACCAGAAGTAGGATATAAAGGTGGATGGTCTTATTGGACTATTCAATCAAACGGAGTTGATATCTCTTGGATGTTGAAAGACGACGTTATAAACCAAATCAATCAAATAGTAATCGAAGAAAATTATTAATTATGAACAAAAGAAAAAACAACCCTGAGAGCATTTTCGAGATGGAAGCTAGATTAAAAATTGAAGCTAAAAAACTATCCAAAGAGCATATAGATATTAAACCAATTAAATACTTATTAAAATGAAATCAGGATATACAGTAAGCAGCGGAATATTAAAAGGAGATAATTTTATAGAGGTTGTCAATTACCAAGATTCAAATGCAGTCTATAATCTAGGATGGATTTACGGAGATAATATCACAAGATTTAGAGACAAAAATACTATTGGAATGTGGAAAGTTAAACAACAAAAATAATTATGAAATCAACACTTAATAAATTCATGCAAGATGTCACGTTCAATTGCTTAATACACAATCTAGGAATTGAACCCGCACCAAAGGAAACCCAAGCAGATAAATTCAATGAATGGATGCGAAAGATGGGAAATATACATTACCACGATCACGATGCAATGATTAGAGCGTACGAAAAAGTAAATAATCAATAAGATGACAAAAGACGAAAAACTAAAAGTAGGGATGTTAATATTTATTATCTTTATTTCCTCAATCCTTATAGGGCTTTTAACCCTAGTATTTAACCATTAAAAACAGAAATTATGAAAAATTTAGCAACAGCATTGGTAAAGGCTCAAAGCGAAATGAGCAACCCGACAAAGGGAAATACAAATCCTTTTTTTAAGTCAAAATACGCTGATTTAAACGCAGTAAGAGAGGCAGTCATTCCTGTACTAAACGCAAACGGAATAAGTGTATTACAGCCGTTAGTTAACGTTAACGGCAAAAACTTTGTAAACACTATTCTACTGCATGAAAGCGGTGAACTAATGGAAAGTTTTACCGAGATAGTTTACAACAAGCAAAACGATGCGCAAGCACAAGGAAGCGGAATTACATACGCAAGGCGTTACGGACTTCAAAGCTTTGTATGCGTAGGAGCTGACGACGACGATGGAAATAAAGCCAGCCAACCCGCAAAAATTGATATTTTAAGACTTGAAACGAAATTAAAAGCAGTTTCTACTATTGGCGAATTGGGAACGGTTTATAAATCCTTCACGATAGACGAGCAAAAAGCCACAAAGGATTTAGCTACTGAACTAAAAGAAAAATTAACCTTAAAAACAGCGTAATTATGGGAACAAGTAAAGAAATATTTTGCATAATGCGTGAGGAACAATTTAACGCTATGCAACAACACGAAAGAGAAGCTTTAATATACGTTGAATTTAGAGAACAAAACGAGTACGAAAACAACAAAGACGATAAAAATTATTTAACGCTTAAAAAAGCAGAAAAGAAGTCTAAAAACGATTTACAAACATACTTATTCAATAAAAGAAATAACAATTAAATAAATAATCAAAATGGAATTAAAAGGCAAGATTAAAAAAGTTTTAGAAGTACAAAAGGGAACGACTAAAGACGGTAAAGAATGGCAAAAGTTAAACTTTATAGTTGAAAATAATGATGGGTATGAAGGTAAAGAATCTATCTATTGTTTTGAGATATTCGGAGAAGAAAAAGTGCAGAATTTCAATAAGTTTAATAAAGTAGGAGACTTGGTAGATGTTAGTTTTAACATATCGACAAATGAATGGAACGATAAGTATTTCACGAGTCTACAATCTTGGAAGGTTTTTAAAGCAGAAGGACAAACACCACAGCAAGAAGCACCAGAACCCGCTACAATATCAGAAAACGAAAGTGATGGACTACCATTTTAAATTTTAAACAATGAAAAAAGTCAAAATAATAACATCAGTAGTTAACGGAAAGTTTACACGCAATAGAACAATAGTATTACAAGCCATTAATTCATTTAATAATGCTGATGTTATTTTGACTTTTGATAAACCAAAAAGGAAAAGAAGTAATAGTCAAAACTCTTATTATTGGGGTGTACTTATCCCTTTAATGCAATCAGGAGCGAAATATCTTTGGGGCGAAGTTTGGAGCATCGACAAGGCGCATAAACACCTATCTAATAAATTTGTATTCCATGAAAGTATAAACGAAAAGACGGGCGAAATAACGCAAACACCAAAGAGTACAACAGAAAATACAACAACAGAATGGGAGATATACATGACCGAAATTAGAATTTATTTATTAGAAGATTTTGATATTAATGCTCCTGAGCCTAACGAAATAACAACAATTAATTTTGAATAAAGCACCCAATCCAAGACGCTGCAAAGTTTGCGAAACCGTATTTATTCCTGCAAAATTCATGCAACAAATTCTTTAAAATAAAATTAATAACGTAGTATATTATATTACAAAATGTCGTATATTTACTTAGTTATTAATTGCGCTAATAACATCAAAGAAATTAATTTAATCTAAATGTTAGTAGGTGCGCAATACCGAAAGCATTTAGATTTTTTTTGTTATGAAAAGTTTAGAAGAAAAAAAGGAATATCAACGAAAATGGAGATTAGAAAATAAACAGAAGATATCTGATTATCAAAAAAAATGGAGGTTAGAAAACAATACATATTGTAAAAATTATACCATTGAAAATAAGATAAAAATAAATGATCGCTCAAAAAAATGGGCTTTAAGTAATAAAGATAAAGTTGCTGAATATTATATTGAAAACAAAGAAAAACTTAGTTTAATGAATAAAATATACGCATCAAATAATAAGGAAAAAAGAAATAAACAATCAATAGTAAGAAGAAATAGTGAGCCACTTTATAAATTAACTTGTTACTATAGGAATAGAGTTAGTGCGGCAATTACGGCTAAAAGTTGGAAAAAAAATAATAGGCATAAAGAAATACTTTGTTGTGATTATCAAACAATTAAGGAACATTTTGAAAGTAGATTTACAATAGGAATGAACTGGGGTAATCACGGAGAATGGCATATAGATCACATAATACCTTGCTCAAGCGCAAAAAATGAGTTTGATTTAATTAAGCTGTTTCATTATGAGAACTTACAGCCTTTATGGGCTAAGGATAATTATATAAAAGGTAAAAGTATTTTGTAAATGATTCAAATAAAAGAAAAGCCATGCAAAGGAATAGGAAAGGCTTACGGATTTATAGGATGCGGAAATAAAACAATGTATCGTACTTACGGACTTTGTATGAAATGTTACCCTAAATTTTTACAAGAAGATGAAAGGGGAAAAGTAATAATATACAATGCAATAAATAAAGTACAAAAAACACGTAAAGACTTTGAAAAATTAGGACTTGAAGATAAGGAAAGAACAGCATTAAAGAAAGCACATAACACCACCAAAACAGTCGTTCACGCATACGTAAGAGCAAGAGATGAGGGTAAACCTTGTATTAGTTGCAATAACGAATGGAAGCCAAATTTTCAAGCGGGACACTTTTACGCAGCAGGAAGTTATGAAACTTTAAAATACCATTTACATAATATTTCAGGACAATGTGAGCAATGTAATTTAAGGAAAGAAGGAAATTTTGCAGGGTACTCTTTGAACTTGCCTAGTAGAATAGGATTAGAAAACTATAATGAATTAGTAAGACTCGCAGGAATTGATAAACAGAGGTCTAAAGTTTGGAATTTAGACAATTTAAAAGAAGTTAGAAATAAAATTAAAGAAATAAAATGATACCAAACAACGCAAAAGAAACACACATTAAACTACTGGCTCAGGTCTTGTTTAATTACATAAATGATTTAAAAGCAGACAACTATTTCACTGGTAAATTTAAAATGTTTGTCAATTCATTTATTAATCAATTAGCGGAAGTAGAGAAAAAGAATTTTGATAAAGCATTAGAATTAGAAGAAGAAGCTGCAACGATTACCTATGATGTAATAGATAATTTTTACAAACAAATGGCATCCGTTCCTGTTTGGGATATGCAGAACATTGGTCAAATAGTAGAAGCATACTATACGGATCAAAAGAGTATCGAGGGAATCACTAAAAAAATATTAAGATAATGAAATCAACAGTACAAATAGCTCGTGAATGTGGTGCATTACGTGACGAAGTGGATAGAATAGCAGTAAGAGATAATCTAGTCCCTGCTAAAATAATAAAGAGAAATAAATTTTACGACAAACACCAAGAGGATTACCTACACAATATTTTATACCTATCGGGAAAAATAACAGAAATAACTTATCAATCAAAAATTAATATAGCATGATAAAATACACATTTATAAAGGGTAAACAAGAACCATTAATTTACTCCTTTACGCATGAAATTAGAGAGGAATACAAAAATCTAAATGCACCTAAAACCGATCCAATAGTTAACAGTGTGATAGAATCATTTAAACAACGTTCTAAGGTAGGTATTGAGAAATACGGAACAACTTTATATGACAACAATAATGACGACTATTTACAGCATTTACAAGAGGAATTGATGGATGCAGTTTTATACATAGAAAAATTAAAATCTTTAAGAATATGAGCGAATAAGAAAAAGACATCGAGAAAATTAAAGCGTTTGTAAATGGTAAATTTAAAAATCCAGATGCTGAACAATTAATTATAAACTTCATAACAATAATGAATAATGGCGAAAAGAAACAATAATACACAGTTGAAAATTCTTTTAAAGTGGCGTGATAGATTAAGAGGGAGGGGATTGAATAACGAAAATGTAAACGATAGAATCAGGTATTTACAAAATCTAATTTTTAACTATTGAAAAAATAATTTAGTTTTTTAGTACATTGTATTAAAAAAAGTATTATATTTGTACTTGTAATTTAGTGAGATTTATTACAGCAAATGAAAACATTATAAGAATCCGATAAGGAAAGCGAAATCTCACACAACGCTGACTTTATCGGATTTCATTTTTTAACTAATTTTTGTTTGTTTAAAAAAACATTCACAATTTATGGCAAATGTCAAATTAGTATTTTCAGGATCAGAAACAAGCAGAACAGAAGAACATACACTTGTTTGTTATCACAACACGCAAAATAATATTTTCATAGAAATTGAAACTTCTTATCAGGAATCGTCTTATATCTGTTTAGATCGTGCAACAGCAATTAAACTTCATAGAGAATTAAAAAAACAAATCTCTTTTATAGAAAGTGAGGTAACAAATGGCTAAGGAGTTACCATATTTCAAATTCGAACCTAATCAATGGGAAAACGGAAACGTGCAAATGTGTTCCAGAGAAGATAAAGGCTTATTTATAGACTTGTGTTCTATGTATTGGTCAAGGCTTGGAGATCTGCCTTTAAAATTAGCTATACAAAAGTTATGCGCTGGCAATGCGACCGCATTAAATTCGCTTTGTGAGGATAAAATTATCGTACTAGAAAATGGATTTATACGCATTGATTTCCTTGAAGAGCAGTTATCTGAATTTGATAATACTAGCAAACAGAACAGTAAAAACGCTAAAGAGAGATGGGAAAAGTACCGTAAACAAAAGGATGAATGCGAGCGCAATGCGACCGCATTAAATTCGCAATGCGAAAACGATGCCATAAGAGAAGATAAGATAAGAGAAGATAAGATAATAACTAATACTATAGAAGCTCGAAAATTAAAATTTTCTCAATCCCTAATCCCTTTTTTAGATTTATACGATAAGGAAATGATAAGGGACTTTTGCAACTACTGGACTGAACCTAATAAATCAAATACAAAGTTTAAACAGGAAACAGAAAAAACTTGGTCTTTAGCAAATAGGCTCGAAAGATGGAGTAGAAACAATTTTGGAACTACTAAAAAAACGAAAGATGAAAATTTTGATAAACTACTTGAATTAACAAAAGCGGTTAGGGATAAACAATACTTAGAAAGCTTAAATACAAATCAATAAAAAACAAAAAAATGGAATTACAAAACACAAACCCAAATGAGAATAAGATGAATAATCTGAAACTATCAATGTCATTCGCTTTTGAGCGCACAAGATCAGAAAAATTTGATATTACAGAAATGGTTAAAGATATTTTAACAGAATTTCCAAGAGTGTCAAGCGACAAGATAACGGAAGCAATTAGAAACGGCAGTTTAGGAAAATATGGAAGGACTTACAAGCTATCTACTCAAGAAGTTTGCTACTGGATTAGAGAGCACATCAAACCAATTAAACAAGATCGTTTATGAGTTGGATAGAAGAAAATGCACTAAAAAGAGTCTTTAACGTTTATAAGCGTTTTAAGGAACAAAAAGGCAAGCTATGGGATAATGACATAGAAGCTATTAAAACGTTAAGCACAGCCCTTGAAAATAACTCTAAACACTATGTTAACGATAATTTACTCTTTGCAAAACTATTATGTTACTGTTTAGATAAAAATCTACACTTAAACGGAGATATGAAAGCAGCTATTAAAAACGTGGCTGATGTGTTAAAAGAGCCTTTAAACGAAAGAATTGCAATGTTAACAATGAACCTAAATAATCAAGAATTAAACAACTATTTTAAAAGTTTAGGGTTAAATATAGAACATGAAAAGAAAAGCGATTTAAAGAAAGTTACACCCGAAATGGTAACTAAGATAAAAAGCAATTGGACGAGTGAAACTGTTACAAAATCATTCTACAACACAGCAAACGACTTATTAAAAGACATTAATAACTATAACTAATGAACTTCGACGAATTAAAACAAGAATTAGATACAAGTATAGTTACGGTTGACTATAGTAAAATGTTTATTGAATCGTACATTGATCCAAGCGAGGAGGTAATACATCAGCCTGTAGCTTTATCAATAGGTTATTCAAATTATAAAGGTACTAATTACCCTATCCCTTTTGGCTCATACGGTGACTTTTCATGTATCGTTGGAGCTTCTAAATCACGCAAGACTTTTTTTAAATCAATGATTGAAGCGTCTTATCTAGGAGGTAATGCAAATCAATTTTGCCCGAGTTTTAAGGGGCACGATAAGCGTGATAAGTTAGTAATATCATTTGATACCGAGCAAAGTAGATTTCATACGCAAAGGGTACAGCGTCGAGTAATGGAGATGGTAGGTGGTGATACCTATGACACTTATAAGACATTTAGACTTAGAGCCTACGAACCAAAAGAGCGTTTACAATTCATTGACTATATCATAAATGAAAGCGATTATAAAGGGCGTATAGGCTTACTTTCAATCGATGGATTTGTAGACTTGGTAACAGACTTTAATAGCTTAGAACAATCTACAAATTTAACCGAAAAGCTATTGCAGTGGACCGCAACAGGTAACATGCATATAACGGGAATCCTGCATAAAAACTTTGGAACTTCTAAACCTGTAGGTCACGTTGGATCTAGTGTGCTTAAAAAAGCTGAGACAGTTGTTTTTATAGAAAAAGAGGACAACACCAGTATTGCAAAATGCGAGTATAGCCGTAACATGCCATTTGACGACATTCATTTTGATGTAAATAGTGACTGGCTGCCTTACGAAATCGATACCAGCGTAGGGGATAGGCTGCCAAGAAATCAAACGGTTTCAAATCCTAAATTTTAAATATTTAATTTTGTAGTATTTTGTATTACAAAATTAGTATCTTTGAATATTCGATTAAAGATAAATAAATTAATCACAAATGAAAACAGAAATTATGACTGAAAAAATCTTAAAAATATTAGACAATGTTAGATATTGGGAAACTTGTTCTGATGATTATAAAGATACAATTGAACAATTCTTAGCTAACAATTCACAACCTATTAAATTGATGCAAACCGCTGTTGTAGGACAAAGCGAACAGTTAGTTTTATTTGCGGAATGGCTCCAATATAACGGTAAGTACCAATTGCCAGAAGAACAGGTAAAAACATTCCTAAAACAACAGTAAAACTAATTGCATACAACGTATACTTATTGTATAAGGAGGACTTTTACTCACAAAAAAATTAACTAATTAAATACAAACATTATGAAAGTATCATTAAAAAAAGCATTCAGTTTATTGGATGGAAGATTATCAACTGAAATAGGAGATGTTTACGAAATGTTGAATTATATATTTGACGAAAATTTTATGACGCACCAATTACCAA
>Ga0208795_1000186_pt1 | contig 31521 bp, 46 predicted proteins | sample CB_VirMetaG_6_FD_184541 | JGI IMG/M metagenome (GOLD analysis project Ga0208795, IMG submission 184541) | Freshwater to marine saline gradient viral communities from Chesapeake Bay - CB_1508_2 Viral MetaG (SPAdes) (version 4) | ecosystem: Environmental > Aquatic > Marine > Coastal | place: USA... | reverse complement strand
TTCCCGCCTCACCATAGCCTCCACAGGAGCCGCCACCTTTAGTGGCAACATAGGTTTAGCAGCATCCACAACATTCCCAACCACAGGCATGTTCCACCGCTCTGCTGACACGAAGCTACACCTTGTTGGTGGCGTTAGTGGATTTAGCTTTGATGATGCGGCGGGTGCGTCAACACTTGCAACAATTAGCAACACAGGAGCCGCCACCTTCTCCTCAGGCATCACAGCCACTGCCCTGACCATCAACACCGCAGCCTCCCCAGCAGTCGTCTATCAAATCAGTGGGGTGACTCAGGGCATCACAGGTATTGCGCAGGTAACTAACGGCGGAGTTACTGGAACTGTCATAGGCGATGGTTTTACACGGGTGCTTGCAGGCAAGAAGCACTGGTGGTCTACAGATGATGGTGTTACGGCTGATATGGTGCTCGACGCCAGCGGCAATTTGGGTATTGGTATCTCTAACCCTGCGGATTACTACGCTAACTTTAATAGTTTAGTGTTAGGTAACACATCAGCGGCTTCAGGCATGACCATAGCGTCAGGCACAACGTATGACGGCACATTAGCGTTTGCTGACGGCACTTCAGGCACAGCGGAGTATTCAGGTTACATTCAATATAGCCACGGAACTGATTCGCTTTCTATTGGCACAGCCGCCACAGAACGCATGACCCTCGACGTTAACGGGAACGTGGGTATTGGTACGAGTTCAGCTACTTCAACCGCAGGATTTAATAAAGTAGTAAAACTTGAAGACGCTGCTAATGCTTCTTACGTTGTTAGTGGTGGGGTGCATGAATCAGAGTTTGCTGTATCTTCTGACGGGGGATGGCTAGGCACATCAACCTCCATACCACAAAGATTTGTTACAAACGGCGAAGAACGCATGCGCCTCGACGCCAGCGGCAATTTGTTGGTGGGTACTCCTTCAGCAGGCGGTGTAGGCACAACAATATATAGCCCTTCTGGTGTTGGACGCATAGACCTAAATAAATCAACTAGCGGTGCTGCTACTGCCATGGCCTTCTATTACGTTGGTGGTTTGGTGGGTTCTATTTCATACAGCGACACAGCCACAGCCTACAACACCTCATCAGACTACCGCCTAAAAGAAGACGACGTACCTATGACAGGTGCTACAGAGCGTGTCAAAGCATTACGTCCAATCAACTTTGCGTGGAAGGTAGACGGCTCAAGAACAGATGGTTTCTTTGCACATGAAGTACAGGAAGTTGTACCGGAATGCGCGACAGGCTCTAAAGACGCAATGCGTGATGAAGAATACGAAGTCACTCCAGCAGTCGAAGAAGTCAGAGATGAAGACGGCAACGTAACTACAGAAGCCGTAGCAGCCGTTATGGGTACTCGCAGTGTTCCTGATTATCAGGGCATCGACCAAAGCAAGCTGGTGCCTTTGTTGACAGCAACCATTCAAGAGCTTATTGCTCGTATCGAAGCCCTAGAAGGAGCAAAATAACATGACAACACAATGGACAATCGCACAACTCGAAAGAACCACAGCAACAGGCGGTGTCACTATCGCTCACTGGAGAGCCACAGCAACTGATGGGGAATACTCAGCCAGCTCATACGGCACCTGCTCTTTTACACCTGATGCAGACTCAGAAGGCTTTGTAGCTTTTGAAGACCTTACAGAGTCTCAGGTACTTGAGTGGGTCTATGAAGCTCTGGATAAAGATGCTGTTGAAGCATCAATAGCGACTCAGATCGAGGCTCAGAAGGCTCCTGTGACTATGGCTGGTTTGCCATGGAATTAATCATGGGACACACATATAAATAAAAGAAGCACTATATTAGTACTTAGAGAAATTAACTATGTCAGCTCTCGAATTTGTTAATACCGCCTGGCCTGTTGCAGTGGGATTTGTTACGCTGGTTATAGTTTTAGCCAAGATGCATAATGACATTGAAACCTTAAAAGAAAAGGTAAAAGTAGTGTTCGATTTATGGAATAATAGAAAATGATTATTTTCATAAATAAAAAAGGGGCTGTAAAGCCCCTTTTTATTTACTCTACTATTTCGCCTTGAGGAGCTTCTAGTTCTACTCCCAGTAGCTCGGTAAAGCCTTTATTAGCAACCTCGATTTGGTCTAGCCGAGCACGAGTTTGTACGCCCTGCTGTTGCAAATCAGTAATCTGATTGATAATATACTTCGCTTTATCACTAATCTCGTCGACTTTGTACTCAACACCATTGAAAGTGATAGTTTTTACTTCGTTTTCTGCCATAATATATATAGGTTCCTATTTATTTAAAGATATCTTGCCAGTTACCGGTAGTGCTCGCGCGAGAATACTCGGTGGCTCGGTTTTCAAAGAAATTAGCGTGTTCTACGCCGTTTAACATATAGTCTAGCCACTCTAAAGGATTTTTCTCGCTCCCAAAAATCTTTTTCAAGCCTAGCCCTAATAGTCTTCTGTCTGCAATATAACGAATATAACCTTTTACTTCTTCTGGAGTTAGATTAGGTACATCGGCTCCTTCAAAACAAAGGTCAATAAACGCGTCTTCTAGCTCTACTGTACGCTCCGCTGCACAATAGATTTGATACTTTAAGTCATCATTCCATAATTCTGGGTTTTCTTGAATAAAAGTTCTAAATAAACGACTCATGCCTTCTACATGTAAACTCTCATCCCGGACAGACCAAGTTACAATCTGACCCATTCCCTTCATTAAGTTATGTCGTGGAAAATTTAATAGAATTGCAAAGCTACTAAATAATTGCACGCCTTCAGTAAAGCCAGAGTATATAGCCATAGTTTTAGCTATATCCATCTTAGTTCCCATACCAAAGTTACTTAAGTATTCATGCTTGTCCAGCATTTCTTTATGTTCAAAGAACTTCTGGTACTCATCTTCACTGAAACCAAGAGTTTCAAGTAACAATGAGTATGCTTCTTGATGCACTGCTTCCATTGCTGCAAAAGCAGAGAGCATCATTCTTACTTCAGGTTGCTTGAATGTAGGTAAATAATGAGTAGCATAGCCACAACATACATCAACGTCAGCCTGTGTAAAAAACCGAAAAATATTAGCAATCAATTTCTTGTTGCCAATAGTCATTTTCTCTCTATAATCCTTTAGGTCGTCTGCAAGATTTACCTCATCGGGCAGCCAATGGGCGTGTTGTTGTTGCTTATAGTGTTCAAAAGCCCAAGGATAGTTAAACGGTTTATAGTATGCTCTTTCTTCTAGTAAGTTACTCATAATGTTTATTACTCTTTTTAAAATTCTCTTGGGCAGTTAATATTTGCCAGTTTTGGTGATAGTGCAATCCGCTAACGTTATTACCTTGAAGAGGAACAATATGGTCAATATGATACTGTATACCAAACATATCTTTTCGTAGCATATTTATAGCATACATCTCTTCTAATATAATATGGTCTAGCTCTGAAAACCACTTAGGAGTAGCTTTTAACTTAGCAGCCCTTCTATTAGTAGCCCTAGCAGCGTAGGATTCTTTATTCTTAGTATAGTGTGCTTTGTGTTTTAATCTTATTCTATCTCTATTCTCCGTATAATAAGAAGACTCACACTCTCTACAGCAATTTCTTAATCCATCAAGTTTTTTAGTACTTAGGTTAAACTCTGATATAGCTTTTAAAGTATTACACCGACGACACTTTTTTTCTCCATTTATAACTGGTAGTGACTTATTATTCGGAGTTAGGCCTAGGAACCCATACTCTTTTATTCTATTAGCTATAGTCCTGACGGAGCAATTAAAGTGTAAAGCTAGTTCTGGCCTTGATACGCCTTTCTGAACTAAGCATTTTAACTGCTCTTTATCTATCGCTACCCTTGACATGAAAGGCAGCCTTCTTCATCAATGGTTTCAAATAGGTATTGTCTTAGTACTTCATCTGATACGTTCTCAGCCCTTTTCATTGCTTCACTTCGTAGATAGTACAGAGTCTTTACTTTTTTCTGCCAAGCCATCATATGTACTGCATGAAGTTCTTGTTTTGATATATTAGCTGGAAAGAAAACATTGAGAGACTGACTTTGGCATATAAAAACTTGCCTATCTGCTGCAAACTCAATAATCCATCTCTGGTCTATCTCTACTGCGGTTTTGAATACAGCTTTGGTATAATCATCTAGAAAATCTAGATGCTGTACTGAGCCTCCGTTTGTAATGATACTCTTCCAAACTTCATCTGTGTTTTTATCTATTTCATCCAAGGCAAATTCGAGATACTCATTTTTAAGAAGGCTTGAACCACTTTTTGTCTTTTGAGTAAATGCATTAGCTCTATAAGGCTCAATACTAGGACTTGTGTTCCCACATATAATACTACTACTGGCGTTAGGAGCAACAGCCAAAAGGTGAGCATTACGTACAGTACCAGAAATATCATCTGGACATGCACCTCTTTCATTTGCGAGCTCTCTTGTTGCACGAAGTGCCTCCGATTTAATCCTACTAAACATTTTAATATTCGCACTTTTTGCAAGTGCACTCTCAAAAGCTATACTATGTCTTTGCAGATAAGCATGAAATCCCATAGCGCCTAGACCAATACTTCTTTCTCTTTCTGCACTTAACTTTGCTCTGTGTAGCTCTGAAGGAGCATTTTCTATGAAGAAAGTTAACACATTATCCAACATTCGTACTAGGTCAGGAATGAATTGGTCATTGTTTTTCCACTCATCATATTCCTCCAAATTTACACTAGATAAACAACATACTGCTGTACGTTCACTATCTGTGGCAAGCGTAATCTCAGAACATAAGTTAGAGTGATGTACCTGTAGCCCGAGCTTTTTCTGAAAATCTGGAAGAGCTTCTTGAACTGTATCTTTAAACATAATATACGGTTCGCCAGTCTCAACCCTGTTCTGAATCAGCTTTACCCAAAGAGTTTTAGCAGATACAGTTTTTACTACCTTTTGAGTGTGTGGGTCAATTAAGGCCCATGAATCATCAAATCCTTCTACTCTTGTAGCTTGTTCTATCAGATTCATGAACTCATCAGATAGAGTAACGGCATGATGTAGGTTAGTAGATTTTCTATTAACGTCCCCGCCTGTAGGCTTACGTATGTCCAAAAATTCTTCAATCTCAGGATGTGATATGTCCAAATATGCTGCATAGCTACCTCGTCTAGTTACTCCTTGTGAAAACGCTAACATCTCTGCATCAACTACTTTTAGAAATGGTATTACTCCAGTACTCTCTGACCCCGCAGAGGTTTTGCTTCCCACTGAACGAACGTTATTCCAACAACCACCAACTCCACCACCTACACTCGAAAGAAACGCATTTTCAGTATAATGACCTGTAATCCCTTGCCGGCTATCTTCAACATAATTCAAAAAGCAACTAATAGGTAGACCACGATTTGTTCCACCATTACTCAGAATGGGTGTGGAGAACATAAACCATAATTTACTTGCATAATCGTACAGCCTCTGCGCGTGTGCGTCATCATCTGCAAATGCCTTAGCTGCTCTAGCAAATGCGTCTTGTGGAGAGTTTTCTCCTTCAATCAAGTACCTATCTTCTAGTGTTTTAATACTAAACTCTGATAAGTAGTTATCTCTATTATAATTAAGCTGCATCCAGCATTCTCCGTGTTACTTCTGACAAATTATCAGGCCCTATTGCATCATCGCAATATGTTACTAAATCCATTAATTCATAGTTCTTAAGTAAAATTTCTGCGTTAGCATTCAACTCTTGAATATACTTATAATGCCCTGGAATAGGTATACTATCATAGATAGACATAGCATCCCCATATTCTTTTATTAACTGCTCTGCACGTTTTGGGCCAATACCGCTAATGCCAGGTATGTTGTCACCCTTATCTCCGGTTAAACACTTAAAAGAGATATATTCTTCACGAGAAACTCCATAATGCTCAGACCAGTTATCTACTGTTACTTCTTTACGAGTTACATAGGAGAATCTATTTACTCCCTCTTGAATTAACAAGTCCCAGTCTCTATCACTAGAAATCAACCAAATATGGTCTAATTTGTACTTGTTTTTATGTTTTACTAGGTGGGCAGCAAGGTCATCTGCCTCTACACCTTGAAAACGAATCACTTTATAACTCTCTGCTAACAACTCTAAAGTTTTCTCATATTCATTAAAGAAATCTTTAAAAGCCTGTGCTTCTGCCTCTGTTTGCGTGTCGTATTTATCTTTTCGATTCTGCTTATACTCAGGTAAAATCTGCTTTCTGTAGCTAGACGACCCCCAGTCGGCTGTGATAATCACATTCCCACATTTGTAAGACGTTGCTAGAGACTTTACTGTTGTTACATAATCATGACGAAAATCTGTTCTACCTGCATGTTTCCATCTAAACGCAAGGTTTAGAGCATCAACAATAAGAGTTGAGCCTGTTTGTATATCATTAAAATTAAAAGCCACCTATGAACTCCATTATTTCATTTGTTAACCATTCTTCAGCTAGAAGTACATAACAATCTAGAAAAGATATATACATCCACTCTGGACATACTTCAGGCTTTTCTGCTGTACATACAAATACTTTGGAGCGGTCATACTTAAAGAATAATAAAGGCTTTTGATTTCCGCCTTCTGCCTGTACTACTACTTTCTTCCACCAACGAATTAAATCATTTGTCTTTGGTTGTGTAAATACTTTATCACTAAGTGGAGAATCTTTATAATTTTTAACTTCTATACAGTAATGATTTCTTTGATTGGGGACATATAAATCTCCTTTTAAGTACTCAAGTGCGCCAGAAGCTGGAACTCTTTCAAACTTCAATCCTGTTAATTCTCGAAGCATGTCCCTTACTAGATACTCCCCCCTCGCCCCCTTCGCTCTCGAATCTACCATAATCTTCCTTTAGTTCTCCATGACAAGTGCATGGCTTGTGTATTTCTATAGGAGGCTCACATTTATCATAATTCCACCAACCTCTTCGTCTACCTGCTCCCACTATTCTAATCCACTAACGTTCCCGTTCTTGACTACTTCTATTTTTGCGAGTAAGGGATGTGCCCATCCGTGTGAGACAATATAAGTATTCAGGTCTTCACCCAAAAGTACCTCTACCATCTTTTCGCGACCTGCATCATCCAACACGTTAATAACTTCATCTAGAAATAATACATTGATTTTAGACTTCGAAATACTACTCATTAACTTGCGAATTGCGATAAGTGTAGCAGTATTAACCCTTGCCAATTCTCCAGAAGAAAGAGCTAGAATATCTACTATATTACCGTTATCCGTTATTTGTACATTTAACTTATCGTTTGAAACTACAAACTCTAGTGTAAATCTACCATCAGAAAGCTCTCCAAGATATTCATTGGTGAGTTCTTCCAATTCTTTTACTAAGTTTTCAATCTTGTATGCAAGCAACCCATTTGTACTAAAGGCTTTCTTCAACACTTCAAGATTATTATCTAATTTCAAGCAATCATCTAACTCTGCTTGACACGCATTTAATTGAGAAACAAACTCATCTGTCTGCTCCTGAATTACTTGTATTCGAGTATTTCTCTTTGTTCTTAGCTCATTTTCCTTTGAGAGTTTCGATACAGTGTCTTTTGAGTCTTGTAATGCCTTCTGTAAGCTAGAAATCCTACTATCAAGCTGTCCTTTGTCCACTGGCTCACTCTGTAAAGTGTGGTCAATAGACCTATACAAGTCTTCCCAATCCTTTTTAGCTTTTGAGTTAGCTGTATATACACTGTTGTTTTCTTTAATTCGTTCAATTTCATTCATTAACTCCTTCATTTTGTTGGTAGCAGAGACATTCTTCTCTACTTCCGCACCCATGAGACTCTGTTTAAACGAATTATCCACTGATTGTTCACAAGTAGGGCAAGTATCCCCCAATCCTTCTAGCTTATGTAAAAGTCGTTGAGCACCCGCAGCGATTGCGTTTAAACTACCTACTTCAGATTGTAAATTATCGTAGCTTTGTAACTGTTTAACACTTGACCCATTTATTGATGCAATATCAATAGTGCTCATAATGCTTTTATATTGATTATTTTTACTAATTTTTTTATTTTTTTCGGAAATATTTTGAAGTTCTATCGTTAATGAAGCCAGTTCTTTCTCATCTTTAGATGTATCAATATCAAAATTTAACAGCTCTACTATACTGGTATCACTTAATTTATTGTCTTCAAGCCATTTTTCTACGGTTGATAACTTAGAAGTTATGCGTGCAATAGCAATACCGGACTGTTTTGATGCCTCCTTAAATATATCGAATAACTCTACATAATGCTCTAGGTGCAACAAATCTATTAGAAACTTTTTTCTATTTGAATCAGTAGCAGTAAGAAACTGTAGGCTTGCATTTGTATTTTGGTATACTAGCTGAGAAAACGTTTTGAAATCAATACCTATGATATCTTGTATAGATTTATAAGTATTTGTAGCCGTATGACTAGAGATATCTTCTCCATCTTTTTCTAATTTAACCCTGATGGTAGAGCCTCTATTTACAGTTATTTCATAGTCTTCGTCATCTTTGCTAAAGGAAAGGTAAATACTATAGCCATTATTAATATAACGATTTGGAATATCCGCTTTCTTAATGCCTTTTGAATTTTTATTGTACAGAACCTCTTCAATAATTAACGGTATGGAAGACTTTCCCATACCATTAGTGCCAATAATTTGTGTTACTATGTTCTCATCTAGCTGTAGCTCATTGCCAGAGCCGTAACTAAAGCAATTATCCCATTTCAGCTTTTGAAGCGTAATCATAAGTTATCCCATTTCAGCTTTTGAAGCATAATCGCTGTAAGTTGCTAGAATGTCTGGTATTTTATTTTCTGATATTTCTAATATGTAGCTTAGGTACTCTATCAGCTCCTCTTCTACAGTCATATCTTTACTAATAATAAGACTTGCTTCTGATTTTCGAACTACTACTTTCTTGTCGAGTAGCTCTGAATTCTTAATGCCTGCTAAGTCTTGAATATCGCCTTCTATTTCATAGATAGTATGATTATAGTCTGTCGGTACCATATCCTGTTGATTACTTACTGTCTTACGAATCAGTTGTGGAAGGTTGAAAGATTCCCAGAACCAAGTCCAGTCGTACTCATTAATGAGAATATAACCTGTTTTTACTTCTTTTCTATGAAAAGATGTAGTCATAGGGCTGCCTGGGTACACTATATTACGCTGACAATTGCTGTGTGAATGTAAATCTCCAGCAAAAACTACAGGGAAATCTAAAAACCTGTCTAAATCAATCTCGGGCTTTACATGTGGAGGTATCTCTCCTCTCACATGTGTAAATAGTGCTTTGCTCTTATCAAAGTGCTCCACACTATCTTTTCTATGTAAATCTGCGTATGGCAGTATACCGAAGCCTAAATCACTATCAATATAAGAAATATCGACAATGTGTATCAAGGGATTGATGTCTCTTGATACTTGCTTTAAGTTAGTAAAGAAGGTTTTATGTTTCCTAGTAGCTTCATGATTCCCGTCGTAAATAATGGTTGGAATCTTTACCTCTCTAATAAAAGAGAAGTAAAGCTCCAATTCTTCCATATTCGGCAGCCTATCAAATAAATCACCTCCTATAATGTGCATATTGCACTCTTTCTCTAAATCATAGATTTGTTGAAAGAATAGGTTATAGCGATTTAACGCCCATGCTACTGGAACATTCTTCTGCCCCAGCTTTATGTGCCAATCTGCCGTGAATAAAATCATCCTACTTTAAACTCTTCTTCAAGCATTTCGTCGTCGTTATCTTTGCTACCTGTTCGCAGTCGGTCCAAAAGCTCTTTCTGAGCGTCTGGAGTTGGGCGAGGCATAACATCGTCCATAGACTTCAGCTCTGCAATCGTGCTAAGCTCTTCGGCACTCAAAGCGCGATTTTTACACTTGAGTACTTGCAACTGGTATTCTACATTGTAAGGAAGTGGCCCTGTCTTTACTCGCTTGAAACAAATGTCCCAGCCATTCTCAATATCAGTAGGGTCTCCAAGACCATCTTGTGCAGTCTGCACAATTTGTTCCCACAGTTTCTTCTTCAGATTTACAACTTTCAACTTACCATCATTTGGGTCAATACACTGTGTAGCGTAAGACCAGCCACATTTCAGGTCGGGGTAGTACTCACGAACCCAATCTTTTTCGGAGTTATTAAAACGTTCTGCGTTCCTGTCAAAAGACAGACATTCTAGTGGGAGGTTTTTGCCGTTCTCGCCTTCAATCCAATAAACGTATCGAGCGAGAATATCGCCTACGATTCGCATTTTGTTTTCGCCATCTTTGAAGGCGAAACTGTCCATGCTTGATTTCTGTGCGGAGCCTTTTTGCTTATTAAATGATATAGCCATTAGTGTATATTCCTTTTAGTGACTTCTTCGTATAAGAAATGAACGGAATGCTCATCCATACTCAATAGTCTATTATTGTTTATAAACTCTAAACTTACCGGGACGTGCAATAAATCTAGTGTTACTTTACGAGAGACAAAGTATTCTGCTAAACTTCTTAATGAAGCAAGAGCATAGTATTCAGCAGTCTCACGGTGCGAATACTTATATGACTCATACAGCAGCACATCTGGGTGTACCAAAAAGCTACCGCCTGAGAAATTCTTAGTAGAAAGGTTATAAATTGGGTCGTATGTATTTTTAGGCATACGCTTGGTTATAAGCATTTCCATTATACGATTACACAAAGCAACACTTCCATTTGCTTCATTATAAACCTTCTGCCAGTCATATAAGAACAATATTATACTCCTATTTAGGGTAATTGTCAAGAATTATTTTTCAAAGGTACTTCATGTGGTAGCCTTCTTTTAAGTAGTATCCTACTCTATTTGAAGCCTGTTTCTGAGCAGTTTTCCCTCTTAAATGTATATCTACTATAACAGGGTCTACCTTACCCTCTCGTTTACGTATTACACGACCTATTAGCTGTGTTAATAAAGGTTCATTATTAACAGGTGTTGCTAGAATTAGGCAGCTTAGTGTATCTACAGAAATACCCTCTGAAAAAATTGCTTGCGTACCGTATAATACATTCTTAGTGCCAGTTAACATCTCTTGTACTAGCTTTTCTCTATTCTCATGTGAAACCTCACCCGTAACACAAACTGCGTTGTCCCCAGTCAGCTCGGCGCAAGCTCTTAGAAGTGCAACTCGGTCGCTTACAACTAAGACTTTATGCCCTTTTGCGGCGTAGGCCGCCGCCAGCATTGCTATTGTGTGGCGATATTCTTCATTGTTGGATAAGTTAGTTACTCTATTTGCCCACGGGATGCTTGCTCCATCCATAAACCTTATTTCTGAGTGTACCAAATGAATACTAGGAATCATGTAGTTTTCTTTAGGTGGCTTGAATATTTTACTCCCAAAGAAGTCTCTAAATACTACATGCTTTCCATCCTTTCTTTCAACAGTACCAGATAGCCCTATCTTATACCTACAATAGTTTGTATCTATAATTTTAGAAAAGGTAGGGCTGCTCACATGGTGCATTTCATCAAGTATAATAGTCCCAAACTCTTTTTTGATTTTAGGAATGTTTCGGTATAAACTCTGAGTATTACCAATTACAATCTTACTATCCATCTCAAATCTACCACTACCTATTATGCCAGGTGTAAACCCATAAACTTTTTCAACTTCTTTTGCCCATTGATTTCTCAAAGGTACAGTGTGTGTTACTATAAGCGTCTTCTGCCCTAACTTACCGGCTATGGCAAGACCCGTGAAGGTCTTGCCCCAGCTTACCCAGGCATTGATTATAGCGTTGTCTTCAATTTCATCATAGACTTTTTGTTGACTGTCTCTTAGAGGAAATTTAAACGTAGGAAAGTCTACAGGCTTTAAAAGCCGATTATCAATTATTCTATAGTTTGTAGGTATTAGGTCAATACGACCTACAGGTATAGACACCACACCTTCTCTAATTAGCCCCATAGTTTTAATAACTTGGGGCGGGTCTAGTTCATTATATGATGGAATTGTATATGTTAGTTCCTTATCCAGCTCTAATTGCTGCTGAGGAGAGCAACTCATATAAATTCTATTGCTGATAACTGCTTTTGGCGTAACTGTTTGGGTCATAATCCTAAGTCATTTTTGGCTATAATGTAATTTTTAACGAAGCTACTACGAACAATATCTTCTACCCCAAACTCAATAAAGTCAAACTCTTCCATGCGCTTTAGAATACCAAGAAAGTCTAGCATTCCACTTTGCCCACTTTTCAAGTCTGCTTGCCTAAAGTCTCCACAAAATATAACTCTACACCTTTCACCCATACGAGTGATAATAGAATCTAATTCATGAAAAGACATGTTTTGACACTCATCAATAATAATTACTGCATCTCGTAGTGTAATACCACGAATGAATGAAGTTGTCATAAAATCAACAATATTCTTCTGTTTAAGTATTTGATATGCGTCACCTCGCCCAAAAAGGTCAATACAAATATCCTTATAAGGCTCTTCATAAACAGAAGACTTCTCTTTCTCATTGCCGGGCAGAAAGCCTATATCTCGTGTTGGCACAGCACTACGAATAATTACTAATCGTTTGTACTGATGTTTTAGCATATCATCGAATGCTAGATAACAAGATATAAAAGTTTTACCAGTTCCTGCTAGGCCATGCAATACTAAGTTTTTATTTGATTCAAAAACTTCTAATTGATTCCGAGTAAGTGGTTCGATTTCTCTAAGGTCTAAGCTAGCTCCTGCTATTGTACGATTTTTTTTAGCCATAAGTTCCTACACTTTTCTATGAGTGTCTTTGAGTTTCTTGTCAGAATACTCATATAGCATCCATGGAAACCCATTTAGATGCAAGATGCCTGCCCAATTCATTCCTTGCTCAGGAGGCCGTGGTATGGTAAAAGGGCTTTTACTCTCTTTTACCCATAAAAGTGACGCTACATCCTTTTGTGTCACTTTTTTAATTTTTAGATAAATCAACTTTAGCATTCGTGTTTTTTCGTATATAAAAGGCATACCATTACTATCTATAAAGTATTTTGTAGATTGCTTTAATATGCCATTATGCGTAAATACAGCCTTACTTAGCTTATATTGGGTTCTATGAGGGCTTTGTGCCCTCCGAATACCTAGAGTAGCTCCTGGCATATTCTTATCATCTACTAACGCACTATCTACAAATAATAAGCCGTCAGCAAGCATCCAGTTATCTGAGTATAACAAATATACTGGAAATTTTACTGAGCTTACTGTTTTATACGTAATTACTATGGTACTATTCTTCCTATTACTTTAGCGTCTGGTATATCTAGCACATCTGGGTCATTTACCACTAATAACATTCCCCATCCACAATTAAACGTATTTTCCATCTGCTCTGTAGTCATTCCTACTAATTGCTTGATGTTTTTCCAATAAGGATTAAGTGTAAGGTCTATAGTGTAGTTAAAGCCGTTGAGCACCCGTGGCAAGTTTCCATGAATACCTCCTCCAGTTATATGAGCACATGCTTTAATATGTTCTAGATTATCCATAATCTCATTAGTATATATTCTAGTAGGGGTAAGAAAATCTTCCGTCCATTCTTTTACATTTACCCTGATAGTGGTAAACCCATTACTATGTATTCCACTACTAGGAATCCCTACTATATAGTCCCCTATATCTATGAAAGGTGAAGGAAGCCTTCGTTCTACTACCCCCATAATGAAACCAGCTAAATCAAACCAAGTCTTTCTAAAAAACATTGGATTTAACTGAGCAGTTTCTCCACCCACTAACTTACACCCAGCCAACTCACAGCCTTTTATAATACCATGTAGAATCTCTTTACTTTTATCCATGTCCAGAGAACCTGTAGCATAATAGTCTAAAAAGCTATGGGGTCGGGCGCCTACACATAATATATCATTAGCGCACATTGCTACTAAGTCAATACCTACTGTATCAAACTTATTAAAGTGCTCAGCAATTAATAGCTTAGTACCAACTCCATCTGTAGATAAGGCTATATCTTTGCAAGAGCCTACATTAATTATTGCACCATAACCAGATAATCCTAGATATTCTGATAATTCATTGGCTTTTGTTTGGTCAACCATAAACTTTCTCAAATTTACCCATAGAATAGTCATCTCCAATCTCAAAATCACAACCTACTGGAGCACCTGGAATAGATAAACCTCTATCCATTTGTATATATTTCTGCAATGTTTCTACATATAGGTCTACTTCATTATCGGGCACTTCTGCTAGAATAGAGTCATGAACTAGAGCAAAGATACGAGATTTCATACCTTTTGCTTTAATGAACCCACCCATATCTATAGCACCTAATAAGTTAATATCAGAAGCAGTAGACTGCACCAAAAAATTAAGGCCAGACCTAATACTATGACTTTTAATCCCTGCGTCAGTAGAGCCGACATTGGGTAATCTCCTTTTACGGCCAAAGTAACTGTAGATAAATCCATTCGCAGCAATAAAAGATTGATTATTAGTTATCCAGTCTTTTAATTTGTGAAATTCATTAAAGTACTCAGTAATTACTTCTGTGGCTTCTTGCGGGCTAAAATACTTGCCCGAATCTTTTGTTACTTGCTCACTAATCTTCTTAGGGCCAGCTCCATACATGATACCAAACGTCACTGCTTTAGCAGCCTGTCTTTTCTCTTTATACAATGTAGCTACATCTTCTACATCACATGGTAGACCAAATACTCTCTTTGCAATACTACTATGAAAATTACCTCCGCTACGAAACACTTCAATCAGGGCCTTGTCATCTGCTAGAATGGCTGCAACATATACCTCTGCTGTTGTTAAGTCCATTGCTACAATCTTGTGGCCTGGGGCAGCTTTAATACACCCCTTAACTATAGGATTGTCCCTAGGCAGCTGTTGCATATTCAGCTTTCCACTTGAAGATAATCGCCCAGATGTAGTGCTGTGCAGATTAAAGCCAGTACGAAGCCTAGAATCTCTATCTAGCTGTGGTATAATCTTATCCAAATAAGTATTCTTGATTTTAGACTTCTGTCGTATAGCAAGAATAAGTTTTGGTACTTCTGAGTGCTCTGCAAGCTCCTCAAGAACTTCTGCATCTGTTGAAGCTGCTCCTGTTCCTGTCTTCTTTCCTGTTGGCTGTAGCCCAATATAATCAAACAAAAGAGACCTCAGTTGAACAGTACTATTAGGATTAAAAGGCTTTCCTTGTATTACCTCAAACTTACTAATTACTGGGTTTTTATACAGCTCAGCAATTGCCTCGTCAATCTGTTTTTGCATTAATTCCTGAGATACTGTAAGACGTTCCAAGTCGAAGGGCACTCCATTATCCTGAACATCAATTAGAAATCTACAGCCTGGAATTAGAATATTGTCATAGACACTCTTCAGCTTTTTATTTTGTTTAATTTTTACAAATTTTTCAAATATTAAGAAAGTACAGACGGCATCCATTGCTGCGTATGTCTTCATAACTTCAAATGGAATACTTTCCCATGTGAATTCATTTTTTAGCACACCATGCTCTTTTCTATAAGAATCAATCCAGTCATACATAGGCTTCTCATAGTCGCCATATGGAGTAAACTTCATAGCTAGTTGTTTAAGGCCATGCCCTCCAGGATTCTCGTCTATGAGGTAATGGAGCAACATTGTGTCCTCAAATCGAGGAAAGTTAAAATTAAAGTGATACTCAAAGAATGCAATGTCAAACTTAGCATTATGAAATATTACTACTTTCTCATCAAAGAGTTGTTGTAGAAGCCGCTCAGTATCTTCGTTAAAGCATTCTGTATTAATATAGACACCTTTATCTCTTTGATAAGATAAAGAAATTCCAAGCATATGCCCATCTCGTGGGTATAATCCGGTTGTCTCAGAGTCTAATGCGATGTACTCTGAAGGACAATCAATAGCTGCTTGAATGTAGGCGTTTGCCTCTTCAGTATCTTCAATACCATAAGCATTTTTGCTAGTGATAACTACATCAGTAATCTCACCTTTAATGTGCTTAATAATATTATCTCGTGAATTTTCCCAAGTATCTCTCGCTTCTGGTTTAAAAGCAAGCATTGCAGGGTTAATTACGGGTAAAAACTTACCGTCTAGTTTCTTCCCAGAGTATTCAGTTACTGAGGTAGCTTTAGTATAGAACTTTAAAGCATCACTACCAACTAGGATAATCCAGTCATATGCATCAAGGTCAATTTTTATGTCACAATCCCGCTTCAATACTTTCTTAAGAGTTGGGTCGGAACATAACTGATATTGGTCGAATTCAAACTCATGGTCAAATTCGGATTTATAGTTTACTCTACTTTTCTTAGTCTCTATTAGAGCGACTTTTGGGCTCGTCATGTATACCTCTAGTTATATAGTTTATCTTTTAGTTTCTTTACTTGTGACTCTTTCAAGGCACCTGGGTCAGTACTCGTCAAACATACATTTCTACTTAACAACTCTACTTCTTCACACATTATCTTAACTCTTTCTGCGGCTTTTTGACCTGGCTCATCTCCATCAAAAAATATATCTATAGTATCTACACCTTGTATCGAAAGCATTCGTAGCTTGTCTTCATTAATATTCTTTGTGCCAAAAGTACAAATTGCATTAGTTAACCCTTTGTCATGTAGGTTAATCATGTCGTAAATACCTTCTACCAATATAACACAGCCTTGTATCGGTTTAACTATAGGAAACAAAGGCATCTTAGCACCCGCAGGCGAAATCATATACTTTGGAGTGCCGTTTGTAGTGTGCCTTCCATTAAAGGCTACTATTCTGCCTGAAATATCTCGAATAGGAAAGTTAATTCTACCTATAAAGTCTGTGCCATGATGCTGAAAAGCCTCAAATCTTTTGTAAGTCTCAGCTTTAATATCTCTCCACGTTCCGGTATACGGTGTACTATTTTTGGGAAAAGACAAACCAACACTTTCAGACCTCTTATCTTTAAGTTTCTTTTTAAGAAGTTCTCGTCGTAATTGTAGTTGATTTGCCTTTTCCCCAAAAAATGTAAATAAGTTCCCTTTGAACTCACAAGAAAAGCATTGAAATATACCAGTAATCTGGTCAATACGCATACTAGGGTTTCTATCTGCATGCTCAGGGTTAAGGCAGGAGACTAGAAAGTCTCCACCTTTTGGCATGTAATAAACATCCCTTGATTTCAGTAGCTCTTCTACGTTCACTATCTACCTATATCCTTTATCTGTGTGTTACTAATAACTTGATATGCTCCTTTGTTGTACGCTGGAGCTATTGTATACTTTGCAGAAACTTCTACTTTATATGATGTATCTACGAATTGCCTTACTGCTTTAGTATTTGGTACTGATTCATATTGTTTAGTTTCTCTACGATATACTGTAGTTCGTTGTAGTGGCTCAAACTCTGCGGTGTAGCCCTTAGATTTAGGAAGAGGCTTTCGCTTTCTTCCAGTGGTAGAATAGTTTAAACTTCCGAATTGCGTTCCCATAAACAAAAACTCCCCTGCCCTAGAATCAATATTATACTAGAACAGAGGAGAAATGTCAAGAACTTTTTATATATCATATGAATTACTTTTTAAAAGGTTTTCGTGCGCAGTAAGATACTGTAAGTTTGTCTCTACATGAAGCCCTGATACTATCTTTCCTGATAAGGGGATGATATGGTCTACATGATAACCTTCGGGACATTTACTATAGATTTCTTTAATCTTACTTATGTTTGCCCAGGACGGTGTTCTTTTTAACTTTGCAGAGTGCCTTGAGGCGGCTTTTGCTTTGTAATAAGCTGCATTTGCTTTATACTCTGCTTTATAGTCCCTAATTTTACTTTTATCTCTGATTTTTACACAACTTTTACAGATACTATCTAAGCCGTCTGGGCGTGACTTATTATTGAAAAAGTTAGTTTTATCTTGAATTTCACCACAGGTATTGCAGTATTTCTGGTCTACCATATTAAGAAACTTTGTTCTTATATTTGCATTACCTTTTTGCAACTCTGGAAAATACTTTTTAATACAAGAATTGATAGTAGTTCTAGCACACCCTAGGTGCTTGGCAACATTACTAGAAGTGTTATGCTTTATACACATTAATACAAAAACAGGAGTCTCATAAGATACTCTATTACAAATAAGCGTTTTAACTGTCCAATTATAATTTTCTATTTTCATTATACTATTGTAAGAGATTTTAACCTAATTGTCAAGAATTATTTCTTATAGGTCGTAAGGAAGAGGAGCCTACGTGTATTGGGAGATATACTAATAGCCCCCCTCTCCCTTACTATAAATCACTGATGCTTTCACCGGTCTTCGAAGCGGAGTCAGACTTCTCTTGTGGAGTAAGAGCTGACTCTGGGCCAATCTTTAGACTATCCCAATCTACTACCGAAGTGAATGAAGTCATAGCTCCATTTCGCATTTTCACACAGTTGAGGGTAATACAATTATCCTCATGTTCCCAGGTCTCTAACGTAAACGCTGCATCTGCTGCGTCTAAGATACCCTTTGCAAAACGAGCTTCTCCACTCGCATCTGTTTGATACGGAGAGAATACGGTTACTTCGTATTCCTGTGCCATAGACTTCAATGCCTTAGACACTTCTATTTGCTCTGTCCAGTCATACTGGCCACCGGTTCGAGAAGGCAAGGAAGAACGTTTTACTTGATTTATATAATCAACTACGATAATACCAACATTCAGAGGCCGTACTTTTTTATCAAGCTCGGCTCTGATTTTGGACAGTGTAAGTGCCGGTTCGTATACCACGTCCAACTGTTGAGTTGGTAACAGCTCACAGTTGTTAGTTAGTTTACTATGGAACTTAGCAAAGTCACGGTCGATTCTATATTCTTTTAAACGTTCTTGCCCGCCTGTAAACCTAGATGCCCACCAGCCTGCAACTCGTTCCCATTCAGTTAAACTAAGATTTTTAGTTCTTAGTCTATTGAATGGTACACCTGTTGCAATGGAACAACATCTTTGTAGGATATTTCTGCTATCCATCTCAATAGTGAAATAAATAGCAGATTTACCACTCGCAAATACACTCTGTGCAATATTAGCACAGATTACAGATTTACCTGCGCCCCTCTTACCGCCCACCATTACCAAGTCTCTGGGAGAGAACTGGGTTGATAGGTCATACTCGGCGTTTAGGCCGAGAGGGACATACTTCTCTAGTTCCTCTTCTGGCTCGAACAAGTCAATACGTTGCATACTTTCTTGTGGGTCTTCTAAGTCCACCTTACTTTCAATGTCAAGGACAATCTGGTGAAGGTGGTCTACTGACTCTTGTGCATCTTCAAAAGATACACTATTGTCAATATAGTCTTCGAGCGAGTTGAGTATCTCTTTCTGGGTATACTCGTTTTTTAGGTACTGAAGAAGCATGTATGCATCGGCGTCAACTTCAACGCTTTCTATTGCATACAGCTTTTCTCTAGTAGCACTATCCCGAATCTCCAGTTTGAGGTCATCGAACGAGGGCATTACATGAAATTTTTCACAATGCTTGTCAATCACACTATAAAGAGCATGGTACTCAGCAGGCAAATAATGCCTATGAGTAACGCTCCAGGTTTGAAAGTCCCGAAGCGTTAGCACTTTATTAATTAACGCGCTTGCAATATTAACCGTAATTCTCCCAAATTCGAGGTTAAACAGCCACAAAGCAAGGCTCTGTGGCTGTTATTCTTTACAACCTAACTGCTAGTATTAGCCAGCAGCTTTAGCACTTTTCGCAGCACCATCGTAGTCAGAAGCAGTGAGCTTGCGACGAGTCAGCATAGTTTTTACACCACGAGCTGTCTTACCAATAGCCTCGGCGATAGCTTCAACAGTCATGCTGTTGAGGTTATCAAGGGTTGCCAGTGGGTCTTCTTTTGCAGCTGACTTGGTAGTTGCCTGGCGAGGAATCGCATCAATCTCACCAGCACGCAGCAAGCTCAGAGCTTTACCGCGAACTGAGTTCACGCTTCGATTCAGTGCTTCAGCAATATCTTCTACGAAGGAACCGCCCTGTACCATAGCTACAAACACAGCATCCTCTTCAACAGAGTAAGTGCGAACACTTTCTGCTTTAGGGGCTGGCTTGACATGGGAGGTCAGTTCCATCGACAGAATCTTGCCTTGAATAGACTTCGGAGAGAAGGAGCCGTCTTCAAACAGGCCAGCAATCTCAGCATAAGTATATTCACCACTATTGTCCTGCACGAATGCAGCCAAAGTGTCTTCTTGTGCTTCTGAGAAAGCGCGTGAGGCGCCAGCAGAAGCCAAGTCTACTTCGAAACCCATTTTTCGCAGTTTGCTAGAAATGGAACGGGTAGAGGTTTCAAGCGTTTCAGCAGCAGAAGCTACTGTAGCTTGTGAAATTGGGCTTTCATCACCAACGAAAGCAGTCAATTGGGCGGTACGGTCTTCAGTCCATTTAGGAAGGGACATAGTTTATTCTCCAGTTAAAATTAAAAGATTAGTTACAATAGTTACGCCAGCAGCTCTGGCCTGTTTAGTTTTTGCGGATTCTATACCGCTTTCATTTACTAGGATTGTCACATCTCTAGTTAAACTACTTTTTACCTCATACCCACTCTGTTGGAGGGCTTCTTGTGCAAGAGCTTTCGTTTTATAACTAACTAATTTGCCAGTTATACATACTACACCCTTAACTATAGAGGTATTTTGTGCTTTTACAAACTTCCAGCTAAAGGGTAGGTTCTGCACTTGAGGATACTCAAGCTCTAACCAACTCAATAGACTAGCAGTAGATTTCTCTCCCAAACCAGCCGCACAACACCTGTCGTAGTCTATATCGGTAATAGAGTTACAGACATTAGAAAGTTTTTGTGCAGCGGTTTTTCCAATAAGAGGAATACTAAAAGCTGGTAATAACACATTTAGTGGTGCATCTTGTGAGCGGTCAAGTTCTTCTTTTAGCTTTGATGCAAGTCTCTCAGAATTAAGAGCAGTGGATAACCGCTCAAGGACTTCAAACGAGTATAGCTCACTCAAATCTTGAATGTCTAGCTTTCGTATAGTGGCTGGGCCAAGTCCTTTAATCTTAAGACATGATGCAAAGTGCTCTATAAGTTTCCCTATCTTCGCTCCACAAGATGCGTTACGACAATACAAAAGATAGTTGACGCTTTCCAAAACCGCATTGCAGCTTGGGCAATGTGTTGGGGCTTGGATTGCTATCATCTGGTATCTCCTGAAATTGAAAGTATATTATACGGCTTTTAAAGATATTTGTCAAGAATTATTTTTCTTCAGGTGTTTACACGTCGAACTACACGAGGTATAATCTCCCCAGAGCGTATAACCTCTACTTGACATCCTATCTCTAAATCCAACTCTCGAATATACTGGATATTATGCAGAGTTGCACGACCTACAACAGCTTCGCCAATCGTAACTGGTTCTAATATTGCTACTGGACTTACGACTCCGCTCTTACCAACCTGCCAAACAACGTCTAGAAGGGTAGTAACAATACCGGCCGCCTGCTCCTTAAGAGCGAACGCCGCGCGAGGGTGATGCGCAGTAAAACCCATCTTGGTAAAAGTATCATAGCAATTAATGCGAAATACTTTACCATCAGTAGGGTAATTACTGGCATCAAACTTTGTAACAACATTGAAGCCGTCCTGGCTCAGTTGAGTCATTACTTCTTCAAAGGTGTTTAAGTTGTGCCCAACCATGTCGTAGGCTACAAAGGTAACATCTCTACTCTTAAACTCTTGCAAGTCTTTGAGATTTAATGCACCCGCAGCGTAATTACGAGCGTTTGGTATGGACTTGGGGGATACTACTTCACCAGTAATCTGGACTAGCCCTTTAGTAGAAATACTACTAGGAACTAGATGTCGCAGTTTATCGGAGATATCACGACCTTGAATACCATCCCCTCTGGTAAGGGCTAACTGGAATGTTCCATCTAAGAATAGAATGGAAACAGCAGCCCCATCAAGTTTAGGAGTACATACATAACCTTCAAGTGAGGGAGCATCTGCTAAACTAAAGTATTTTTGCAGGCTGTACATCTGAAATGCGTGCTCGATGGCATCTGTAACAGTGTAGCCTACATTATTGTAATTATGTTTAGCAGCTAAGAGGTCAAACTCTCCATCCGTAAGAATAGGAGAGCCTTCGTAATAGAGCTTACTCGCATTGTCTAAAAAGTTACGCATAGATTTTCCTAAATTTGAAAAGATATTATACGTCAGTTTTAGCTCTTAGTCAAGAATTATTTATACAAGTCTTGAATTAAATCTAAGAAATGTTCTTCTAGTACACTTTTCGATTCTGCCAGGGAAAGTATTTCTATAAGCCCTGCAAACAACTCTCTCGAATTATTAAAGTCAAGAGGCATAGCTACACCTTCCGGAGTAGGCAACCACTCTTCATTAAAATCCATATAGTACTTTCGTAGGTGAATATATTCTATTCCCCTAAAAGTATTAATGGTGAGACGAACCTGAATCTCTTTTGTTTCATCATAGTGTATTACACGCGAATAAGCCTCTGGAGCCTCGAAAAGCTCCATTAGCGCCTACCTTCATTTTTAAGAATAGAGGAGAGGGGTATCACGCTAGATACGCTACTAGGTTTGAGTAGTCTGTAGGAATCAGTGTCCCAACAGAAAAACAGCAGAGTATCTTCTGTCTCCTTCGCCCTATTCTTTTTACCTTTAATATAAGGTACAGAGAAATCAAGTGTGCAGACATTGTACTTTAGCTTATTTGATTGTTCACTACGATAAGTAATTATGGCATCACCATATTCACGTACTAAGTACGTTAGTTCTTGCTTTTTCACTGTAGCTCCTTTAGTAGCAGTTTAGCAATATTTATTACTGTGCTGTCTATAAAGGATTAAAGTTGCGCCGTTTTTTTGATTTCGCAGGCAGCGCATTCCTCCTGCGTACTCCGGCGGCCCTAGGCGGACTGCGGAATTATGTTAGCTTAGGTATTTCTACCTCATTAGTGTCAGTATCTGCGTATGCTAAAATAAAGTCTATACCAGAAGCACTAGATAAATCTTTTTGTGCTTGTTTAAGTACTCTATTTACCCTAGTACCGTTAGCTCTTCTACTTAGGCATTTACAGTCTACAAAGTAGGTTTTTCCTGTTTTAGTGTTAATAGCGACAATATCTACTAAACCTTGTGAAGTCCCCTCTTTTATAACCTCATAACCTTTACTCATTAAGTAGTTAGCTATCACGTTAGAGGCTATAGCGCCTCTAACGTGTTCCTTGAAGTTCGACATTAATTCGATGCAAGCAGTGTAGTAAAGTACTGTGCAGCTTTGCCAGTCAATTTAGAGACAATTTCTTCGTCAACTTCATGACCTGCATCAGAGATAGCAGCAACCAAGGCTGCAATCGCATCAGCTTTTGATACACGAGAGCTAGTAGCGGCACCTGAGGCAGCAGCTTTAGTAGCAGCAGCTTTCTTAACGTACACACCAGCTTTAGTAAGAATCATACGAACACCGTTTGGTGACTCATCTAACTCGGCTGCGATATCTTTAACAATCTCCATAGAATTCTCAGGAGTTGGGTTTGCTTCTTCATACATTGTAACTGCTTCTGCTTTTTTATCGTCGTCCCACATCTTTCTTTTCCTCTTAGTAGTAATTTTTACCCCTGGACAAGTTCCAGTGGCATCTCTTTGCTGTTGATAAAATCGGTCTCCCAAACTCATATCTCCAATTTAGAAAAGATATTATACGAGAATTTGAGCTACGCGTCAAGAAATATTTTTTTGATACTCTAGCAATGCTTCACAAGCTAATTCGTTTGCTAAAGAGTTCTGCTCTTTGGTAGCGGGAGGTACAAAAAAGACCCCTCTATCAAGTCGTGCTGTTTTATCCCAAATATACCAGGCATAATCAGTAGCATCTGTGCCTTTACCAGTAAAGCTAGGTCTCTTACTGAGAACATGTAATGCTGTTGGGGTATTCTGCTTCCACCACTCATGCCTGCCAATACTGCCTAAATAGTTAATCCTTAGTAGCATAATACAAGTATCAGATAAAAGAAGAGAATGGTCTATAAATTCTCTTGCAATACTAAATGGTGGGTTTGATAGAATCAAGTCTGCTTTCTCTGTATGGTCAAAAAAGTCTTTTTCTTCCATAATCTCAGAATAAGTACAGGGAATATTTTGCTCTTCTAAAAAGAACTGTATTCTACCATCCCCCCTACAAGGCTCGTGTGCAGATGAAAACATAGACCAATCAATCTCTAAATTCTCATAACACCAGGGAGGTGTTGGATAGAAGTCTGTAGGATTAAGTCGTTGCCCTGTTTTTTGTCTGCTCATTAATTGTCCTTGCAAAATCTTCTATAAAGCACCAGTTAAAATACTCTGATACTTGTGAGTTTAAATAAGTATGGATTCCCGCTCTATTTTTATAGTGGTCGCCATCTAAGACAAGTAAGCTATATTTTGAGGGAAATTTCTTAAAGTTCTCTATTACGAACGGTAACTTCTGGTCTGCTGTTCCTGAACCCATCTGTCTTTTGCACTCTATAGCCAAGTCTAGTTCTGGTATATAGAAATCCATTTTTGAGCGTGGGTTATTATAACAATCTGTAAAAATTACTTGAGTCTGTAACGTTAGTCGAAAACTTTGCATAATATCAAAAAGTTCCGTCTCTAAATGCTGCCCTGATTTTACTGCGTTTGCGCCTTGTGAGATCATTAATATGTTCCTCTGTTTGTGAGTTTATATTATATACGGATCGAGGATCATTGTCAAGAAATATTTTTTATATCCTCGACAAATCAAGTCCATATTTCTTCAAGTGCTCTAGTTTACCTAATTCATAGGCTGGTACATATGCGTTAAATCCACCAGTCTGAATGTCTAGGTCTTCTGATTTAACTTTCTGTAGAACATATACCGCATAGCAGTAAGTTCCATACTTTCTTTCATAGTCAAAAGCCTGAAGTCCAGACTTGTCACTAATATACTCCTTCGTCAACTTTTGGTCAACTATCACAGTGCTATGATAAGTGGAAGACCATGCGATTTCACCAACCGCAAAATCTTCTGATACACACTCATCGGGAAAGTATTCCAGCTCTTTTCTTTCTTCATCATTACCTGGACGATGTGGCACACCCACTTTATCTAGTAAAGTCTTTACGAACCCCGCAGAGCGATATAGTCTTCTAGATATATCACTAACTGTTGCGCCTTGCAGATAATCAGTAACTGCTTCACAAATTTCACTATTACTTGCAGCTTTACCTCTATTCTGTGCTTTGCGCTTTGATACATACTCTTTTTGGTCTAGATGGTTTTGAATAATCTGAGTTAATCGAGTAGTATTATATGATATATTTAGTATTTCGCAAGCGTCTTTCTTTGTAATTGGCTTAACTGATGCATCTTGTGGGTTTAGCAGCCCGATAACTTTTTGAATATTGGAGCTAGATAATTGCTCATGCTCTTTCTTCTTTATCTGCTTTCTCAAGCTGTGCCTCCAGTTTGAACAATAAACAACACATTGCATGTGCTAAGTGACTATAACCAGTCTCTGGGTCTAAGTCTTCTCCATCCATGTGAGCAAATATATGACGTAAAGCACCTCCTGTATACCTCTTCTGAAGATTATCTAGTTTGCGCCAGTTCTCTTCATCATACTTCTCTGCACCAAAAGTTAATACTTTTGCTACTTCCATAGTAGCTTTTGGAGGCAGAAGGTACATCTTTGGTTTTTGACTATCAAATTTGCGCCCTTCCTCCATTGCTATTCTCCAGTTATTTCAGGAAAGTGCTGTTCTACAATCTCCCAGCACTTTTGAGCTATTTGCATATGCTCTTTCTGAGTGCCATTTGCTCTGCGAAGATTACAATAGTGAACCCAAGAGCGCAAAGAACCTGCCATATATAGCGTTGTCTCTGTATTTCCTTCTGGCAATACAGCCCTGGCCTGCTCTTTAGCAATACCATTATCTAGCGCCCAACGATAAGCCTCTTTTGAGGCTGCAATAACTTTTCGTTGGCGTTTATGCCATTCTATGTCTAACCCATCATTATCTGATTCAATACTATTTTGTCGATTCTTAGGGTCTTGCAGCCTAGCTTCGCGAGTAGTAAAGTTTTCACTTACTGCGTATCGTTGGCTAAACTCTTGAAACGAGAAAGACCTATGCCTCAAAATCTGCCTAGCGATATCTCTCGTAGTTTTAATCTCGATAGTTAAGTGCACCATCTCTAAAGGAGACCAGTGGTTCTCCTTGATTAAAAACTTAATGAGCTTTCCTGCTGTTTTAGTATTATTTTGATTAGCAGGATTACTTACTCTAGCAGCATAGGCTACCAACTGCTCTGCTGTAAAACACTCTGAGTATGCGGTAGGCTTACTCAGAGATATCAGGTTAACATTACTCATCAATATTCCACTCCATATTTTCTTCAATTGCGTACTGGCAGCATTGGATATAATCTCTATCCTCCTCTGTCAATACCTCCCAGGCATAAGTAAGTTTATCAACTAGAGCAGTTAACTCTTCTGGGTTGCTTAAATGACGATTACTCTCCATTAAGAATTGTAGCTCGTCCATTCTCTTATCTAGCTTCTCTCTTAGCTTCACTCTTCTTCATCCTCTAAACAATAGTAAGGGCCGGAGTCTGGCTCTGAATACCACCAGCGTTCTTCTGATGCGTTAGGGCAGCGAACTGGCATACCATAACCATCTCCGTTAAGATACTCTCCACAGTTAGGGCAGGCTTCCTCCATCTCAAATTACCTCTTTCTTCATTTTCAAAAAGATATTTTAAGGTAATTTGAGCATAAAGTCAAGAGTTAATTTATGATTTCTTTGACAACCTCCACTTAAGAAAGCTACCATAAAGCAGTTTAACCCCTACTTGATAAGGAATAAATAGAACTCTGGAGAAGATATAGCCTTTCTCCTCCATCTCTTTTTTCTCAACAAACTTTAATTGAATGTTGTCAGCATACATACCTTCATAACGAAGAACTGCGTGACCTTCTCCTCTTACTTCGCAGTAACAAATCTTTGCTTTGCGAGTAAGCAAACTCCACCAGAACTTCTTCCAGCTATAATCGCTGATATGAAATAACAAGGTAAGCGAGAAGTCTTCGCAGTCTCCTTTATAGTCATGGTCTAGCGGTGCTTTTGGTAGCATAATATACCATGCATCTCTTGAACCATACTGGTCTTTATCGTAAACATACTTATAACATGATGCTAGCTGACTTACTGCGGATTCTTTTTTCATTTTTCTCTCTGAACTCCTTTTACTTTCTCATAAGTTCTGAGACCGCCTAATCCGAGCATGCCCATAAGTACTGGCATCATTTCTTCTAAAGGTACTAAAGGTATAATAATGCTTTGCTCGAGCAGAGCAAGTACAAAATTGCAGAATGGAATGGCTATAAAATTACCTGCCATTCCAAATCCACATACCCAACCAATAAAAGGTCTCCAGCCTGCAACAAACAAACTTTTATGAGCTGCTTCAGTTTTATTGACTTCCAACTGTGCTATAACTTGCTCGTTTGCATACTTCTCAGACATCGTTGCAATCTCATGAGCTAGAGCATTTCTTTGGTCTTTATCCTCCACAAATTTATCTAATAGACCAGCAACTGGCCCAATCAAACTAGCTATTAATGACATTCTCTAGTCGTCCCATCAATCGCTCTGCGCGATTGCTTACTTGACGATACCATACGGAATCCCTTCCTTCAGTAGCGGCAAGTTTCCAGTCGCCTTTATCTAAGGCGGCTTTAAAGTTTTTAAACTTACTTAGGCGAGGTCGCCCAAGGTTAAACAACATATTTACGAGTATTTCTTGTACTTCTTCAGGAAAGAAGTCCCAGTTCTCATAGAGAATAGCACATTCTTTAATACAGACATCTAAGTCAGTATTGAATACTTTTTCTACTCGGTCTTTTGATACTTCTCTTCCTATTGGAAGGTTCCATTCTGGCTCAAATGGCAGTACAAGGTGTCCAATGCCAAAAGTTTTATAGCCTAAATGGTCTTCGTAAGTATGGTACTTTACGCCTTCATCTTCTTCTAGTTGCTTTCTTACTCTATCTCTATTCATTTTTTAACTCCTGTGGTTGCTTTTCTACCTATTCCTCTTGCATTGAGTTCTTTCGCTTCTGTATCTGACCACCAGTACGGCGTTTCTCTACCTTTCCAGGATGCAAAATTTTGTTTATCTGCCATATAGAACTTGCGATAGCTGTCTATAGGGTTATCATAATCTTTTAGTTCGTCTGGCATAGCAAGACCGAAGGTTGTAAAGCCTAGTCTTTCTATGTTTTTTGGGTCTGGTAATTGATTTATTACTAGAGCAGATGCATGTTCTCTACCATATCGGTAGTGATACTCACTATTAAGTGCATTTGCATAGCAGTGTGTCCACTCAAAATTATCCAGCGATGACCTGGCCCATATAGTTGATGGGTGATTGTACATTGTAGGAAGATAAGGAAAATCCCTAACTTCTTTTTTCTTTTCTTCTTTTAATACTGCCCATTCTTCAGCAGTAAGTTTACGAGGAACAAAGCCAATATACTTATCTATCCACATATTTGTGCAAAGTATCTGGCCTGCCTCTAAAATCATTTTACTTACATGTTTATCTACGTGGTACTCTGCACACTTATCAAGGTCAGAGTCAAGATAAAATAGGTTCAAGGCTACTCCTCAGAATCATCTAAAGTTATTACTCCTGTACTTACCAGGTGTGCAATTGTTGCTTCTATTCCTTCTTTTTTGCCTATATTATAGCAGGTAATCCCGCAGCCTATCAAGGTAAAAATAAATATAGCGTAAACTTGTATTTCCATAAGAGTTTCCTTAGTTTCTTAAATACCTATTCTACATGGTTTTAAGCGTGTTGTCAAGAGTTTTATTTTCAGACTTAAAGAGGCATTATATAATAAATGAGAAGTCAAGTCAAGAATAATTTTTTAGGTCCTCCAAGCTTTTTCAAAAATATTTCTTGACAGAACACTCAAACTCTTATATAATACGCATATGAAAAAAGATAAAAAACAAGGTTGGACAGACCGTGAGAATAAAGTTCTTACGCTGATGTACTACCACGCCTCTATAGAAGAGCTTCTTGAGTTGCTTCCAAAAAGAGTAGAGCATGATATTCATAAACAGGTAGTACACCTAAGAAAACGAGGACAGAGATTCAAATGAAAGTAACCGTAAGAGGAACAAATGTAGAAGGCGCATTGCGTCTATTTAAACGTAAGACAATGGACAATGGCATACTGAATGCCGTTCGAGAAAAAGAATTCTTTGAGAAGAAATCTGCAAAGAAACAACGAAAGAAAGCTGCTGCGCGTATGCGAGAACTAAAGCGGCAAGAAACTAAATCTTGACTTAGGGGCTAAAATTCCGTATAATACTTTCATAATAAAGGAGGTTTTAGATGGTAGTTTACTCAATAAAAGGCAAATCCTCAAAGAAGTTTGATAAATATATTCAAAAGTGTCTTCGTCATTTGTTACCCAACTCAGTAGAGCATGATGTAGAGGTTTTAATACGCTTCAAAAAACTTCTCAAAAATGAAAACACTGGGCAAGCAAACGGCGACACTAATGAAGTCTTAATCGACGTAAGTAGATTTTATGAGCTTGAAGACGGCAGCTTGCAAAAGCTGTCTCTTGACGAAATAGCACAAAATCTAGCACATGAGTTAGTGCATGCAAAGCAATTTATACTTGAAGAAATTAACTCTATAGACTATATGTGGAGAAAGACTGACTATTCCCAGTGCCCCTATTTGGAACAACCTTGGGAAATAGAAGCATACCATAGAGAAGTATACCTGTTTAAGAAATTTTGGAAAACTACAAAGGAGAAGTAATTTGGAATACAGACTTGTTAAGTCTCTCGATGAGCTTTATATGTATGCGAGAGAAAAAAAGACTATGGAATATTGCAGTTCAGTAAAGGGATGGCATAGGTTAGCTTCAGGTGTTTGGCTAGCTAAATCTTTATACGTTCTTCAAGCTATAATTGATAGTGAAGCTGTTCGAGTTGCAACAGAAGAAGAGCCAGTTGTACTTGTTGAGTGCATAGATATGGATGGATTAAGTAAATGGTTTTTAGAGGCTTCTATTCCCGCTTTGTGGGTTGCAAAGCAAACTGGTAGGTTTATAAAGAGCTACATTCAAGGAGAAAAAGATGGGCGCATTTGAGAAGTGGAATCCTTTTGTTTTTGCAACAGATATACTTGCAGCAAGAGAGGCTTGGAACTACCAAGAACAGCGTAATTTGCTTCTCGCAATCACCATGGAAGAGGCTGGAGAGCTTATTCGAGCTTGTAGTAAACTTATGCGTCATGGAGATGAAGAAAAACATCTTATAAATCTAAGAGAAGAGATGGCGGATGTGCAGGCTTGCATCCAACTCTTAGGAGAACGGTACGACGTTTCTAAAGATTTTCTACTTGACCGAATGGTTGCTAAAACTTTTAAGATATCAAAGGAGATAACTAAATGAATGGTACTAATTTTGAGCTAGTTGGCGACTTTATGGATGCATTTGGTCAGAACGTAAAGATTGCACCTGGCTTTCCAGACAAAGATACCATGGAGTTGCGTGTATCTCTTATTCAAGAAGAGCTAGAGGAATTAAGAGATGCGATTGAAGACCGAGACATTGTTGAGATTGCAGACGCTCTTACTGACCTTCTTTATGTTGTCTACGGCACTGGTCATGCTTTTGGCATCGACTTAGACGTTTGCTTCTTTGAAGTACACTGTAGCAATATGTCTAAGCTAGGCCCAGATGGGCAGCCGATTTACCGCGAAGACGGTAAGGTGCTGAAAGGGGCTGATTATGTGCCACCAGATTTAGAAAGCGTGATGTTCTTTTAAATCTTGACTTTACGCCTAACAAGGCGTATAATATCTTTAAATCAATGAGAGAATAAAAAAATGAAATATGATTGGATTGTAGCTCACTACGAAGCAATGAATAAGGGCGGGCAAAGTCAAAGTCGTACCCATGAAGCAGGCTTGTGGGGTAATACTCAGTTTGGGCCAAATGTAACTAGCAAGCAAGAACAATGGCGAGTAGTGCCGAGCAACCATCTTGTTCCTGTAGACATGAGCGTGTTAATTAATTCAGGTATTGAGTGTGAGTTCTGGAATGTGTACTGTATTGGTGACCAGAGAACGCTTGCGTACTTGACCTCTCTAGAGGTTGTAAATTTTATAGGTGAGGAATGTTACTTTGGCTTCTTCGGGGACAATGCAGTTTACACATGTTGTCAACCTAAATTAAATCACTGGTTCAGCTTTCGGAACTTTGACACTCTAAATAAAGTTATTTCAGGAATGACTAGAGCTGGTTTTGAGGTTACAGTTGATGATGAATACTACGCTTTTCAGATTAAAGGGCTGCAAGAGGGTCATTGCTGGCCTTGGCAACAAGGTGAATGATGAAAAATAGATATGGTGTTGAATACAGTTTCACAAGAGTAGAAGACAATCTGTATCGGTTCAATATAGCAGAAAGCG
>Ga0208795_1000177_pt1 | contig 32304 bp, 54 predicted proteins | sample CB_VirMetaG_6_FD_184541 | JGI IMG/M metagenome (GOLD analysis project Ga0208795, IMG submission 184541) | Freshwater to marine saline gradient viral communities from Chesapeake Bay - CB_1508_2 Viral MetaG (SPAdes) (version 4) | ecosystem: Environmental > Aquatic > Marine > Coastal | place: USA... | reverse complement strand
TTCGGCTGATTTGCGATCAACGTAGTAAATCTCGCGTGGGAACTCGGCGTAAGGGTCCGGGTTTTGCGTGACCACCTCTTGCCGGAACTCGCCGCCGTCCTCAAGCAGCAACGTGAATCCGTCTTCAAGCAGTAACGCGTCTACGCCTGCAAAGTTTGCGTTATCGATGTATCGCCCAAGGGTGCGGATGCGCGTTACCTTTGCGCCTTCCAGTCCATCGGGCAACGTCAGGATTAGTGCAGTCAGCGTGCCTAAGACATTGGATGCCCGCAATGTTGGACGCGGCAGACTTCCTTGTCCGTTCCACTCAAAACCATCGGCTTCAATCGGCAGGGGTTGATACTCCTGTCCATTCCAGATGATGTCCGACAGAATTTCGTTGACACCAGCGTGGAAGTAGTACGTCTGATTGACGCCATGCTGGGCGGCGTTTAGCTCAAGCTGAAACAGCTCGACAATCGCGCCGGGGGCAATGCCTTGTAATGCTGCTGTTAAGTCAGCTTCGCTGTCGCTGATTACATAACCAGCGTCCCAGTAGCCGGTTACGACGTAAGCCATGCGTTATGCGGTCACTGCTTTGATGACGGCAAAACCAATCACGATTGACTCGGACAATGACCCGCTGGTGACATTGCGGACGCTGATGCTTACAGAACCTGCCGCAGGACGAGCATTCAAGGTGTAGGCGCCTGCCGTTCCAGTGCTGACGTGGTTGAGCACCAGCAGGTCGGTTGCGGCGATGGTGCTGTTGGTCAGGGTGAAACTGACGGTGGTGTTACCCGCTAAAGCGGCACCGTTCATCTGGATCTGTCCGCACTTCTTGTTCAGCGTTACGCCAGTGCTTTTGCTGCTTGCCTGTACGACCGCACCACCCTCGCCAGCGATGTAACCAGCCTTATCCGTGTTGAGGTTGGTGAAGTTGGAATCCAGCTCGGTGTGGGTGAGTGGACTGCCCTTACCGGCGCGTGTGACGATGGTGCTCATGGATGGTCTCCTGTATCAGCAGTTTAGGGCTCAAAGACCTGCTGGAAGGTGGCTGTAATCGTGGCGCGGTTTACATACGGGATTGATTTACTCCACTCCAGGCAGATCCACTTATATGACGTTGCTTCGCCTAGGGGCGTCCAGTCAAAACTTGTGGCGTCCGCAGCTCGTGCATCAAGGAACGCCTCAATCGTGTCCGCGTCAGCCTCAGATACGTTCCAAGTCAACGACCATTGCTTCGGGTTTTGATTCAATCCAAAAGTGACGCGCTGCTGATACCCATCACCAAACTGTGCGGTGCGTACGCGTGGTCGGCTGTTTTTCTGTGCGTTGTAGGTCGGAGTGATCGAAGGGAAAGTAGCCATTAGGCGAGCAAGCCTCCGGGGCGCTTCTGCTTAATCAATTCTGCCTGTACCGCAGCTCCAATGGCACGTCCCAGTTGAGCGGCGTCAGGCTGGTTGCCTTGGACATTGGAACCGGAAGCATCGACATTAACCGTGACGTTGGCGCCACCAAAGCTGCCAGTAGGAGCAATACCGCCACTGCGTCCTGGCATGAACAGCTCAGGACCACGCTCACCAACGAGATAAGGCTGCCCTGCGGAAACGCTGCCACCCATGGCACGCTTCTTGAAAAGACCGCCAAGCAAACCGCCTCCAGTGCCAGTGCCTGATATTGCGCCAAATAATGCCATATTTATGGCTATATCTAAAAGGCGATTGGCAATGTTGCGGAGCATGTCATTAGCAACATCTGCAAGAGTCTTGGTGCCATCGACTGCACTGGTAATTGCGTCTACAACACCACTTTTGATACTTGTTCCAATATCTGCGTAAAGCTGTTTCATCTGTTCTGCAGCTTGGAATTGCTCTTTGAGCTTGTTGGTGCTTTCGAGAATGGTACGTGCATCCTCTTCATTCAATGCTGGGAACTGCTTTTTCAGGTCTCTGATTTGCTGAGAAAGAATCACCTCAGCTTCATTCCCGTCCAGCTTTGCCTGCATTAACGCCTGTTCATCGACCAAACGCTGAATTGCGTCTGCCGCGTTTTTAGCTTTCTCTTGATCTTGTGCATTGAGGTCATAAGCAAGCTGTCTTGATAGCGTTTTGCTCTGTAACTCAAGGGCTGCTATCTTTTGCAGTTTTTCAGCTGCAGGAAGATCCTTGTCCGCCCTCACGGCTGCCATTTGATCTGTAACCTGACGCAGTTCAACCTGCGCTTGCCTTGTTGTCTCAAGTGCTTTATTTTCACTGGCACGAGCTTGCAAGACACGACCCTGAATGTCGAAAATATCCTGCGCCAAAACTAGCTCTCTGGTTAGCTCATCGAGTCTGCTTTCTCGTGTCTTTTCTTTTTTCGCTTTACCTTCTTTCGTGTCAGCAGGTGCAGTTGGAATATTCAGTCCACCTGTCTGATCTTGCGCTGCCAGCGTTGTTCTGCCCGCTGCCAGCCCTTTTTGCAGCTCAGCCTTGTCCCGACGTAGTGCTTGCACCTGCCGATCTAAAGTAGCTCGTTCTCTGCCAGTTGCATCTGCACGTGCTGCTACCGTATCCGTAATTTTTTGATTGACGACATACAGCTCATCATTGGCTTTCTTAATTGCGGCAGGATCACCAGTCGCTGCGCCTTTTGCGGTTTTTTGTGCCTGTGTCTGATAGCTAGCCAGCGCAACTGCAGCAGCCGTAATGCCCGCAGCCAATGCAACCCAGGGTCCAGCCGCGACCAAAGTGGCAACACCTAGCGCCTTAAGAAGTCCAATGGCGCCTGTGATTACCGGACCAAGTGCTATCAGTGCCGTCGTAATTCCCACTACGCCAGCAACAACCGCTTTCGCTGGTCCAGGCAATGCCGCAAACTTTCTGATCAGTTCAGTTACAGCCGTGATTAGCGGTGTGAAAGCAGGCAGGAGCTGCAAGCCTATTGCTTGTGCAAGTTCTGTTTGTGCCTTCTGAAAAGCACGCAGCCTGCCAGATGCGCTGTCAAAAGATTTCTCTAGCTCATTGGCACCCTTGTCTTTGATGTCACGCAATGCTTGGATCAGAACAGGAGCAGTAACAGCCCCTTCTGCCGCAAGATCTTTAACTTCGCCTCTAGCAACCCCAAGGATCTTGGCGATTGCATCAATAACCTGTGGGGTCGCCTCATTGACAGCCCTAAACTCCTCGCCAGCCAGTCGCCCAGCACCAAGCGCCTGATTCAACTGCAACTGTGCAGAAGCAGCCTCTTGTGTACTGACTTTGTTAATCGCAAGAACAGTATTAAATCCCTCGTAGATGTCCTTGATTTCCGCCAAGCTGGCTCCCTGCGGTCCAAGCCTATTGCCAAGGTCAATCAAAGCGGACAACGTATCCGTCTGGGCAATGCGAAACTTGTCGGCAGATTGGGCTGCCACTTGCTGAATGCCAGAAAGCTGCCCAAAACGCTGCGTGAGAAGTTGAGCACGTTTCTCTGCCGTTTCCAGTTCAACGCCAGCAGTGATTGCACCTTTTAAGGTGCGGAAGCCTGCGTAGGCACCAATCAGACCTTGGACAGTTGCTGTTTGCTGTCTAAGTTTTTGCGTGCTTTGATCTAAGCTGCGCCCAAAAGCAACTATCGAATTGGCAGCAGTTTTGCTTCCTGCCTTGAGCTTATCAAATTGAGAGGACAGCGCCTGTGTTGCCTGCTGAACCTGCCGCAGCGGGTTTAAGGCACCGCGAGCATCAACGAGTAGCTGGACAGAAGAACTCGCCACCGCTGTCGCGCATCAATACCTAAATCTTAATGGCGACGCGACTTGGCGCGTTCTATCTCTTTCTGCTCTCGCTCGCCCTTCACTTCAAAGTAAGCGGCGTAATAAACAAACTCTGCGTCGGTCAGCTCAGTACGCAACCGGCTGACCGTCATCCCAAGCTCGCAGGACAGGAAGAACTCAAAAAAGAGCCAGTTGTCCTGCTTCAGTCGTTTTTTGCTTCCTCAAGATCGGCAGCATCACCCAGACCGAACAAAAACAGCTCAAGTTCGTTCAGGACAGACTCAGGCAGTTGGCGCTGGAGCTTTGCTGCATCACCAGAGCTAAACGCTTTGCTGCCATCCTGCAGTTCTGCCGTTTGGCACAGCATTTGTGTGCTGATGTCCAGCGCCTCTTCGCTGCCAGCAATAGCCTGTGCCGCCTTGCGATCAGCACGAGTGATTGGACGAAAATAAAGATCCACCACAGGCTCCCCTGCGGCGTTCTTAAGAACAAACTTGCGGCGCTGGCTGAGGTCAAAAGCCTCAACCAGCAGATCCACAGTACGTTTGGTGCCAGCCATCAGAGCTTATTTAATCGCTCTGACTCTACACCTCATCACTCAAGGTTGCCAGTAATGGTGCCGCTGGTGATGAAGCTGCAGGTGACGATAACAAGCTCGCCAACAGTGGAGGTAATCTCCATATCAGTAATGATTCCATCAAAAGAGACGGAATCACTGCCTGGAGTGCTTCCAGTGGTGAACAGCTCGAAGCTGGCATCAGCACCGTCAGCAGTCGTCAGCACGTCTTCAATGAATCCAGGCTGACCTGTTGCAGCAGGATCGTAGACCAGCTCAACAGTGCCGGAGCCAGAGATCATGCTGCCGACAAACTTTCGGAAAGTGTCACCATGAGCACTTGTGTCCAAGGTTTCCTTGGTAGTGGTCAGGCTCCAGCTACGGGTGCCAACAACGGTTGCGTTGGTTGAGCCTGCTGCGTCGAATTGGACGGAGCCTTGCTCACCTCGAATGACAGCCATGGGTCAGAGTTCCTCGATGGATTCAAAGGTCACACGGACCTGTGTTTGGAAGTAGCCCTCGGGAGCTGGTGAAGCCAGAGCCTCTGGACCGGATGGAGCGTCGAAGAAAACCCCCGACACGTTGACCCTATTGTAAAGATCCCGGATCCGTTTCCCAATCGTGTAGTTAGCACCGGGACCGACGCCAAGGGCAGTAAAGATGTTGATGACCAGTAAGCCAACCAGGCGATTCTGAGAGTTGGTTGTACCGCCTTGGCTGAGGTACTCGTTACCGCCAAAAGTGGTCAGGCATTGAACCCACGATGAACCGGGCGTAGGCTCATATGCCATGTTGTGATAGACGACTGGGATGACAGGGCTTTTTGCCAGCTCTGTCGCCAAACGTGCCTCAATGGTGGCGCGGACAGTGTTGAGGTTAAGTGCTGTCATCAGTCTTCAGCGATGATGTCGCGCCATTCCTTACGGACATAGGCTTCAAGCTCTTTGCCGATCAGATCTGGGAAGCCCGGCTGCGTACCCTGACGGGTCCGGTATTTGCCTCCCCACGATGGCGGGAGATTGGTGCCGTAGCAAACTGCCTCGGCGTATTCCACATTGTTGAAGACCCTTCCAACATAAGGATTATCTGTGTTCACATCCCATCCCTGCACCAAGCGTGCAGTGTCAACTGGTGTGCCGATAGGTGTTTGCCTTGTCTTTAGTTCTTTTTGCCACTGCAGTGTGGTCCTGTTCACCAGCTTGCGGACCTGATCGTCCATCAAACCTGGGATCTGATCCAGCCTGATGTTGCGTGCCATGCTCAAGCCCTCAAGATCAGTTCGTAGACAATCGCAGCATTGCCCTGCTCAATCGTATTGACTTGAATGATCTGATGCACAACGCTGCTGATGACGATGCGATCCTTTGTCTCAGGAGCTGTCGTTACCGCAGCGGCAGCAATCAGCAGACGCTTGTCACCAGCCTGTACCAGTTCGTTGACTTCCTTCAGGCTCACATCAGAAAGCACACCCTTAACAGTGGAATCTGACTCAGACTCAGTGATGGTGCCGGTCGTTGTGTTGTAACTTCCACCCGTGACAATCCGGACAGTTACATCGCCACCAAACTTGCTGACGACTTTATTGGCGACCTTGCGTAGCGAAGTGGAAAGCGCCATCAGATCTTGTACGCAATGCACGCCCCATTCTGAAGCGTGATGCTGGTGAAATATCCAGTCAGATGGGCACCTTGGTCAACACTTGCTCCACTGAAGCTGTTGTCAATCACGTTTGTACTGACAATCGACGTGATCGTGCTGCTTTCGTAAAAGTCAATATGCGAGAACTTACCGGTATGCGTTGCCGTGTCATTGATGACCTCAGCGCCTACCGCGTAATCAACAGTCGAAGCACCGCCGTGTGATTTAGCCATGTCAGATCTTGTAGGCGATTACAGCGCCACCATTGTTAAGGGTGAAGGCAGTGAAAACACCCTGGATCTCAAAGCCAGCAGGCAGCGATTCACCCACCAAGCTGTTCCCGGTCCAGTTTTGCGCCGTTAGTGCGCTGAAGCTGCTGTTGTTCTTCAGCACAACAATCCTGTTCCACCTGCCAGTGTGAGCATCGGTAGTGCTCACGAAGTCCGCACCGATGCTGTAGGAAGGGTCAATGGCGACACTGTTATGCGCCATGATTAGAGCCTGTAAGCGACGACAGTGCCGCTTGTCAGTGTGATGCTGGTGAAGACACCACAGATCTCACAGCTTGCGCTGAAAGGGATTGCCGATAGGGTGTTGCCGGTGTAATCCTCAGCCGTGAGGCTGGCAATCACCGAGTCCTCAAGGGCGACAATCTTGCCGAAGCGTCCGGTGTGCGCTGCTGTGTCGTCAATGAACTCAGCACCGGGATAGGCGTAACCCATGAGTCAGCTCCGCTTAACGGCGATGTTGCCTGGTCCGCTAATTCTAAGTCCGGTGAAATACCGTTCCACCATCGGCGGAATCCGATCAGCGCCAGTCGCCCCGTAATTGTTAGGGGTCACGTCCAAGCTACCGATCTTGACGTTCTTGTAGTCCTCCAGACCGCTCAGACCCAAACCATCCTTGTTGTTGTTCAGGTAGACCGCGAGTTCCGCTTGCGCCTTCTTGACCTGATCCGGGATCTCCGTGTCGGTGAAATAATCCGTCGTAATGCGGAAAGGAAACCCAACAGCGTAAGTATTGATGTAGGTATCGGGCTTTCGGACCCCAGTGCGCGGCCACTGGAGAGACTGCGTATCAGTCGCACGGGCACCAAGGAATCGTTCGCGGTCGATGCGTTGCGCCGCTGTGTACAAAGCTCGGTTTTTCTGGTCATCTGTTGCAGATGCCCAAGCAGTAACGTCGTCGTTCTGAATGAGACCGTCGATCAGATCGTTGGCGTCATTCAGCGTCAGGTAGCTGTTTGCGCTTGCGCCCCCGACTGTTGCGTCGATTGTGATTGCCATCGGGCGTCTCGGAAGATTGGTCGGTTACAAGCTCAGGAAGGATAGAGACTGCTGCCGTAGCAGCAGCCTCCAGTTCCCGTGCTCGCCTAAAAGCGAACAACCCCATCGTCAGGAAGCCGCAGCTTTGAAGATGGCGTAGGTCAGCACGATTGCCTCACCCAGCGAACCAGCCGAAGCGTTGCTCACGGTGATCGCAAAGGATCCAGCGGCAATGCTGTTGGCTTGCACCAGATAGGAACCGGCAGTACCAGCAGAGCTGTGGTTCACCAGAACGATGTCGCTTGCGGCGACTTCACTGTTGGTCACCGTGAAGGAGACCTCAGCACCAGCTGCCAGGGCAGCATCGTGCATGGTGATCTGACCGCAAGCCTTGTTCAGGGTTACGCCAGTGGACTTGCTGGTTCCTTGGGTCACGGCACCGCCAGAGACGTAGCCGATTGCCTTACCAGCAGAAACTTCAAATTGAGAAGCCATGGTTAATTACCTCCTCAATCGAAGTTAGAGGTGTTCGTGGCGCGAACGATGCCGAGGTTCTTAAGCTCGTACACCTTCGACCAGTTGCTCACCGTTTCCAGTTGTGCGCGGGTGGGGTTGGTGGTAGTCACCGCCCACTTCGAGCCAACGGGGTGGTAGCAATAATGCAGGTCGATCGACATGGCATCACTCTTAGCGAGGATGTCACGATCAGTTTCGGTCTGCATTGCCATTTGCTCGCCCGATGCAACTGCTCCTTCGGTGAAGAAATAGGTTGCGTATTCGGTCGAGGCACCGCTGCCCTCGGTTTGCACATCATCCGAAACGATGACGCGCAGACCCATGTAGGTCGGGACAGTGGGATTGCCGTAAGCAGCAACCATCGAACCACCGGATTGGGTGGTGGAGGTGCCACGGGCATCGGCAGTGCTGACGTAATCGATTGCACGGCGCTCCACAAGGTCGTAATAGACCTTGGAGTGCATGCAAATTGCAGTCAGCTTGTCGCCTTGGTCGCCCAGCAGGGAGCGAGCTTCGGCAACGTGACGTGGGCTGAGCACGGTGGGGGTGTCACCAGACTCACCATCAATGGTCAGACCAAAGAAGGCAGCAGAGGAGCTGGTGGTACCCAGGGTGCCGAACACACCCTTGAGGCAGGACAGCAGATCCTTCTGACGCTGGTTGGCAACGTAGTCAGCAACCTTGGCACCAATGGCAGCCATCGGATCGCTACCAGCTGCAAGAGCAGCGAGGTCACGAGCCTCAAAGGCACGACCACGGTGCAGGATCACGCCAACTTGCTTGTCAGCAGTGATTTTGCCGGGGGTCAGGGAAGAGCTGTCAGACAGCACTTCAAAGTCACCGGAGAGGTTTGCCTTCCAGAAAGGCACGTTGATGAAGTCACCGCCCTCAGTGGCATTCAGCTCAGCCATCGGACGCACAACACCGCTAGCCAGGAAGGCATCGCGCTGAGTGGTCTGTTCAATGACGTACGGCGTAAATACCTCAGGAACGATGATGTCCGACCGAAGAGTCGCCATCGTTTGAATCCAAAAGTGTTTTACAGAACGGGCACAGCCCTTGGCTCAGCACAGCCTTGCCTTGGTTAAAAGTTTAACGTGCGGCTTGTGCTTTGAGTTTCTCGTACAAGTCACGATCTGTTCTAAACAGCCGTGATTGTTCGGTCAAGTTGTAACTCTCAGGCAAGAACGGGTTAGCAACACCAGCGGGGATCTCTCCACTGCTGCGCCCGATGGGTGCGCCACTGCCCTGTGGTTTGGGCTGTTTTTGCATCCAGCTAGGCAGGGTCTTTGCCCATTCCTGGACTGGTGTGCGCTGGTAGCCGTCAACCACAACAACAGTGCCGTCAGGTTCACGCTCGATCTGATCAGGCGACAACTTGGTCTTCATCACCAAGTCGGGATCATGCACGATGTCCGCTAAGGCACTGACTGCAGGGGTTAGAAGCTCCAGTTCCCGCACTCGGGATTCAAGCTCTGAGATGCGCTGGTCCTTTTCCGCCGTCGCCTCACGGAACTGCTGCTCCAGAGCTTGCCGAGCTTCGCTGTACTTGCCTTGGGATTCGAGTTGCTGCTGCTCGGCTTGTCTTTTGAATTGGATCAGCTCGTCAATGTCAACGCCTTCTGGTACGGCTTTGGCTTGTTTGACTGCTTTCTTGTACTCGTCTAGAAGCTCTGCGTTCTTTTTACGCATTGCCTCCAGCTCTGCTTGGAGATTTGATGTGTCAACAGCTTGCTCCACAGGAGCAGTTTGTTCTTCAGACATTAGAAACCCACAGGGTTTGGCGGACCTACATTAGTGGTTGGTAACTGGTGATGTCAAAACGGGAATGGGACACGCCAGTGCGTGAGCCTTGGAATCCCTTGATTTATCAGTGCCTGAAAGCCATTGACCGCCACATGGCAGCATATCTTGCGACTGGTAACACCTGGCACGCGATTAAGGCGCAGGAGCTGCGCCGTTATGTCGCAGAGCTTAAAGATTGGATCTTCCTGCAGGAGGACAGGTAATCACCACTTTTCCTTGTCAGCCCAGTAAGCCGCTGACATCTTGCCTTTGGCGATGTTCTTGGCGTGCCGCGCTTTAAACGATGCCCTTCTGGCTTTGTCTGCTGCTGACTCTCCTTTTTGCGCTGGTGAGCCTGACACGCCCTGCTGACCGAATCTGATCAGCTTGACCTTGTCGCCTTCTTTGGCGAGCACGGCATGGGATTTGTTCGGGTGCTTAGGAGTCCTCTTGGGTTTGTTGTACCCGTCAAACTGCTCGCCTCGGTAGGTAATCATTTCCGTTTCGGCGCAGGGCGTAACTCTGACCGTTGCTTCAGCACCGGGTTGCCAGTGCTTTCGGACTTGATCGCAACCACCGGATCATCGGCAGTGCCACGACGAGTGACCGTGCCACCAGTCGGACCTTTGATCGAATGTGATCCTTCGCCAGGCGTGCTGGTCACGATGCCATAGGTGCGGACACCTTGGTACAGCCAGCTAACACGATCACCGCGCCTCACTTCTTCTTGCCTCCTTTTTTAGGCTTAGCGACACCAGCTTCGCTGAGAGCGATGGCGATTGCCTGCTTACGGCTTTTTACCTTGGGACCCTTTCCCGGTCCCGGCTTGCCGCTTTTTAGCGTTCCCGCCTTGTACTCCTCCATCACTTTCCCCACCTTCTTTTGCTGCTTGCGGCTTTGCTTTGCCATTGATCGGCTCCACTTGACCTAATGCTAAGCCGAACTTATTACGCCACTGCAGGGTGCCATCAGCGAGCTTGACCTGACGTGCCAGCACCTGTTCGCCGTTGAGGTTAATCGTTTGGAACTCTTGGTTTGACATTGGGATAACGTCGCGTGAGTTGCTCCAAGGTTAGTTCGGACCCGTCCTGTCGAACAAAGCGGCGCAAGGCATCATCAGGTCCATACTGTTTTGCGAGGTAGTTAAAGTAGGGAGTCTTGCTACCGAAGACTTGTTCTTTCTTGGCTGGGTTATCCATCAGCCATTGCCCATAGGTCTGGCGCAGCTCAGCATCACGCGCTGCAAAGCCCTTAACGATTGGCACCCGCATGGACCGGCAGTTGAAATGCAACGGCGGCTGTGGTCCTTCACCCCACTTGTAGACCTTGCCGTCTAGTGAGCGGCAGATTGGTGAGGTGCGTGTATCCAAGATTGCGGTGTAACGGTATTTGGTGGTGGCATCAGGGTTTGCTGCTGCGACCTGCTGCATCGCTGCATCAGACACCTGCGTAATGCTGCTGCGGACAATGGCGCGGATCTGATTGTTTGGCATCGAGGTCAGCAAGCCACCCTGCTGGATGATTTGTTGCGTGGTGCCAAGCTGTTCACGGTTTAGCCTGCCGCGCAACCGGCGGACGATGCTTTCAGTCGATTCACCAGTCAGCAGTCCATTGCGAACGGCTTGACTGAACATCTCGGCTTGTTTGGTGCCGATATTTTCAAACGCCTTGCGTACCACTTCGCCATTAGGCAGGGTCAAGGTGGCACCATCTGCAACTGTGATGCGTGCGACAGCAATCCGGGCTGCACCTGGCAGTTGATCGCTCAGCGAGACGATTCCAAGCTGCGTGGGGTCGGTGGTAACGACAGCCTGAGCAAATTGTGGGCTGATTTCAACGGTGCGGACAATGACCTGCGAAGTGGCGGGCAGTAGGTCTTGCAGTTGTTCAGTCATGAAGTCTGACTGCAAAAGCGCCAAGCCCTGCAGCTCATCCGCCATCAAGACCGTGCTTTCGCCAGACCATGTAGCCAGTGATTCCTTGAGCTGAGCAAGGATTGCGCGAAGCCTGCCCGCTGTTTGCGTCTGTGGGTCAAGCGTGGCGAGTCTGTCTGTTGCGTCAAGGATCACGTCGTTGTAAGCCCTGACGATGCGCCTTGCTACGCCATTGCTATAGCGATTCAAGTCGATGGCATTGCGAAAGAACTCGGAATGTTGTGTCATGACACCAGTCCAAGCTCTTCTGCAGAGCAGGATGACATGACCATGACATCCGCACCGGCACGCAGGCAGCGTTCTACCAAGCCATGTAACACATATTCGACATGCTCTACGTCATGCTCCAGTTGCATTTCTTCAACTTCATACTGCTTGCCGTTGCGAAACCATGCGACACGGACCACAGCAAAAATTGATTCCTCAAGCTGATGCTGAATGATGTTCAGCTGCTGCTTGCGTGGCTTTGATGCGCCCATGACCAAGCCTCCTGCCACCCAATCATGTTGGCATCTCTCCTTCGTCTTCTGGTTCGGAAGACTCCTCTGGGATTGAAGCCATCGCATGAGATTCAGGCGCTGCCATCTCGATGTAACCGCCAGCCTGAGTTGATTCAATCTCCTCTTCAACATTGAACTCATCGCCAAGAACTTCGCCTTCGTAAAGCTGGTCAAGCAGTGTCTTCTGGGTGATGGTGCCAGCGGTGTAGAGCTGAAGCAGGGACTGGATCTCTTGTGGCTCAAGACGAGCACCAAGGAAGTCACGATTAACAAAGCTGCTGCCAACCTCCTCGATGTTGAGGTAGTGGGCGTGATGAGCAAGGCAGTTGTCTATCAGGTCTTGCATGTTCTGCGCGATCACCATCATGGTGCTGTCACCTTGGCTGCGGTCGATGCGCTTCGACTCAGCGGTTTCAGCAGATAGCTTCTGACCAAGGACAGCGGATAGACCTAGCTCATTGATCTGCAATGCGAGCTGATCGAGACGGCGAAACTGCGAATCAAAGGCATTGCTCGGCGGAGCGATGTATTCTGCCCGCCCGTCACTGGGGAAGCTGATCGCTTCGCCTGGACCTGCACTAACTTCTTCAGCAGAGCTTGGGAAGCCGAAAAATGCCAGCATCGGCACGGCGCTGATGTGCAGCTGGTTGTCCAGGTCAGACTGGACTTGATACGCCTTGAGGTTGAGGTTGGCGATGTCCTCAAGCGGTGGGCGTGACTCCATAAAGTTCACGCGGTTAGCGTAGGCAACAGCAAACGGGATGTGATCCATCGTTGTGGTACCGCTCTCGTGTACCTGGAACTGCCCCTTGTCATCAAGGCGATGGATCTCGAAGGCGCCAGGCGTTAGCACGCGCACCTGCTCGACTTCCTTTTCGCCGTAGTCACCATCAGGCACGATGACTTTTTCAAGCAGACGTAACTGCGTTAGTTGCTGTGCGCCGTCGATTAGCTCGGTACGCCAGCCAAGGATCTCCCGTGGCGTGTAAGTGACCCAATAGGGGCGACTAAGCTCACCAGCAGCAGGCGCATCAACGAGCACACCGATGTGCCCATAACGGACCATCTTGCGGCAGGCTTCGTAGGTCCAGACGTTTAGGTCGTTGCCTTGCAGGTCAACGTCAAATAGCTGTTCGCGGACAAGATCTGATACGTCGTTCAGCCTGACCGGCTTGCGGGTTAACATGCCAGCCAGCATCCGCTCAAGGCGCTGGTAGTAGGGCGGGCAGACGGAACGAGCGAGCCTGTTGTCGTAGCTCTCGTCAAGTTCCCGTGGCTCTTGCGGGAGGTAGCGGCGATGGCGACGACGCAGTTCGTAAGTGCCACCGACTAGATCTTCAATCAAGATCCAGTGCGGCTCTTGGTTGCGCCATGCGCTGTTGGGATCGTTGACCTTGGCGACGCGAGCGGTCAGCTGGCGGTCGTAATGATTAAAGCCGCTGTACACGTCTCTGCTTTCTCAGCTTTGCTGCATTGTAGGTAGCGAGGCTAGTAGATTCTGACGCCAGTTCCCTTGCCCGCCTGCCTGTACATCGGATTAAAGGCGCCAAGGACGAGGTAGCCCAATCCGTCCGTCCAGTGTTCAATGTTTGCCGATTTGTCGATCACATAATCAGAAGCGCCCTCCTTGTAGCAAACGTTTTTAAGTGCCTTGATGGTGTGCTTGCAGCGGGGGTGAACAAACATCCTCATGTGACCGTCGGCGGTGCGGATCATCCAGTTGGTTGCGTTGATCTTGTCCTTAACCGCCCAGGCAGCTTTCGGGCTGATGCACTGGAAGCCATAACGCCGAATGATGTCGTGGTCGGTGCGACCCGCTGAGGATGTCTTGTGTGCGCTGCCGGTAGGGTCGGGATAAGCCAGGATCGTCCGCCCAGGGAAACGATCCTTCAGCATCTGGCAAACCTCGTCTGTATTGGACTGCTTTACAGCGACCTCATCCCAAATATGCACAGTGTCACCGACACGAGAAGCCAGAACGCCAGCCATGATGCCAACGTTAAAGTCAGTGCCCCAATAGATCTCCCCTCCGGTGTCTTTGACATCTTCGGAGATGTTGTCGTCGCTGAAGTCAGGGTAGACGCGCCCAGCGAGGGTCTCGAAGCTAGCGAGGTACTCCTGCTTAAAAGTGCGCTCGTCTAACGTCCGTCGCGCAGCTTCAACTTCTTCGGCGGGGACGTTCCCTCCTTCGATTGTGGTGTAGGAAAAGGTCCGCCAGTCTTCCTGTTCTTGCGCCTGTTCCCATAGGTCGTGGAACCAGTTAAGACCTGCGGGCGTGGTGATGAACCAGGCTGGACCACCTTGGTCAGAAAGCGCCGGGCGTAAGACCATCTCCCAGGCTGTCTGCCTTACATAAGCCGCCTCGTCTACCACAAGCGATGACAGGCTGACGCCCCGCAGCGTGTCTTCGTTTTCTGAGCCTCTCAGGGCGATGACAGACCCGTTAACGAACTCGACGCTCAGGTCCGATTCATGCGATTTAACGATCAGCTCTTTCGGAGCCATGGTTTTTAACTGTCGCCATGCGATCTGTTTTGCCATCCGATAGTTAGCGGTGACATACCAGTTCAGGCTTCCAGGCTTTTCAAGAGCCCAGTTCAGAAGGCGCGTAATACAAAGGTATGTCTTGCCGAAGCGTCTACCTGAGCAGAGCAGCTTAAATCGCTCTGGTGCTTCATAAACAGTCCGCTGCGGTTCGGTGAGATTTCTGGTTAACTCAGCAGTTCGCAATTCACAGTCCGGGATCTCCTTCGCTGCGCCGCTTTCTATTTCAGACAGGGCGGAGCCACCGGGGATAGCCGAGAGGACGCTAATCATTCGAGGATGCGGGCGATCCTAGCGATTGAGTTAATGCAACCGAGCGTAACCTGCGGCTGACTTGACTTCCGAGCCTCCTGAGCGAGTGTCGTGAGTTGCGCCAATAGCTCAGCAGTCAGCTGACGCCGATCAATGTCCCAGTCCTTTTGAATTACCTCGTTTGCCCATTCCAGGTAGCGGTAAGCCTGCCTACGCTCGATCCCCCATTCACGGGTCATATAGGCGACGCACTCGGAGTTAGGGACGTTACGGGCTTTCAGTGCCGAGACCCGAGCGACCCTCCACTCCTTCTCTTTGTTGGTGGTTTTCCGACCTGCCATGATTCGACCTATTTGCTTAATCCTAAAGATCGCGTTTTAAGCAGTGGCTTGCTTCTCCGCCTCTTTGCGAAGCCGAAGCTGGGTTTTTGATTCCCAGGCTTTTTTGTATTGCATGTTTTCGAAGAGCTTTGAGAAGCCGGTGATGTGCTTAAGGCGAAGGACCTCTTCTGCTTCCATGCCGAGTTCAGCGCAGATTTCAGCTTCGGACCAGCCATTTTCGAGCATCTGAAAAACCATGTTGCTCATGCCGTCAACGGAGTGCTTCCCTCTGGCTCGGTTATGGCGAACGGTGGATGCCATCCGGTCATTGATCGGCTTATCTAGGACAACGATGGGAAGCATCCCGCAGTTGCGGTCTCGGATGTCTTGATTGTTCCGACAAGTGAAATAGCGGTGGAAGCCGTCAATGATGACATATTTCTGAAGGGCTTCATCCCAGATAGTGACAACAGGCTGCGTGTAACCGTCGTGCAGGATCGAGGTGTAGAGCAATCCGAGTTCTACCTTGGCGACGCTGTTTGGGTTGTAGTCGTTGGGCTCAACCATCTCGATGGGAACCCAGCGGATGCGGTCTACGGGTTGAGAGTTGACCGGGCTAAGTTCATGAAGCTGCTGCCGCAGGTCTTCAATGGCTGCCAGTCGTTCAGCATCAGGCAATGCCTGGAGGGTTTTAAGGTCAAGCATCACTTGAGCAGGGGCTGCCATTGTTGGTAAAGAGCTGGTGGGCATCCATCGGTTTCAGGATCGTAGAAAACGCGAGCCTGACGCCTTAAGCCTGACTTTGACCGTCGGGGGTTAACGCTAGAGACATCTGGGAGGTGATCTACCAGGGAGGGAATGGAGACCCAGTATTTAAGTCTGTGGTGGTGAAGGAAGTCCTGAGTCAGGACATCGCTGAATGACCTTGGGCTAGTGAAGTCCCTGTAGATCTCTTGCGCGGAAAAGCGAAGGATCTGGGGTGCGATGCCTGCGGGGAAATAGACGCACTGATGATTGTAGAACTCACGTCCGCTTTTGTAGCGAGAGCCGACGGTTTGATCTTTTGTGCAGCGTGAATGGAACTGGATTAGCTGATCGGGCTTCTGGGCGATTACCCGCTGGATCTTAGGAAGGAAGTCCTTGGTAAGGAGGATGTCGTCTTCTAGCAGGACGAAGGGATCCTCACACGCCCGGTCAAGCACCTGCAGGTAACCGCCTATGCACTTGCCTGAAGAGTCCCACGAGGCTTCAAGTTGTGGGATGTGCTTCTGAAGGTAAGCGACGACATTTGCCCTTCGCTCGATTGCCTGAACGATGAAGCGTAGGCTCACTGGACTGACTCCGCAGGTATCGGTTTGATGCCCTGCTCAAGCGCAAGGCGAATGTACTTGTTCGTAGCGTTGTTGCGATGAGTCTTGCCCTTCATCCAGTTTTTCCAGTCCGCCATTTGAGGGCGTGTCATCCAGTTAACAAGCTGCGTGAAGTGGTAGTCGTTGCTGAGGATAGCTTTAATTTGAACCTTGTACATCTCCTCCTTGTCGGGAAAGAGGAGGAGCTTTTGATCCATCCTGAGGAAGTAGCCTCTGAACTTTGCTTGATGCTCCGGGTGAACGCAGATATGTTTTAGGAGGTGGTCGCGGTATTCACGCCAGTCTTTGAACATGTATGGCAGGGTTTTCGGGCAAGCGTAGGCATCGGTTTTCAGCTGCCCGAGAGTGTTCACGCCAGGGAGCCTGCGGCAGAGTGCTTCCCATGTGTGCTTTTCGATTTCCTGCAGGTAGAAGAGGCTAACGAAGCTGGTCTCGTGATGCAGGTTTGAAACTCGCATCTGATTGACGTTGACGCCGTAGCGGTATTGCTCGTCATAGATTTTGCAGTATTGCCAGCCATTTTCGTGGATGGCTTTCCAGATGTCGGTATAACTCCAGTCGTATAGAGGGTAGAAGGTGTAGTGATCTTTTGTTTTATCGAGTGCAACGCCCCATGTGATGTGCTTGTAGGTTGCTGCCCCGGTGAGTGCCATGGCACGACCGGGGGACTCTTCACATCGAACGCCTGCGAGCCAGGCAACACGTTTGTCTCCCCACTCAACGACGCTGATCCGCTTAAACAGACCCTTAAAGCGATCGCAGTTGTAGCGATTGACTTTAATGGAGTTTGGCTCCTGAGGTCGAATCCACTGTTCGCCTTCTGCCCAGCAGTTCAGCCAATCTGTATCAGACGAGGCGCTGTTAAACAGCTTTAAGGGGATCTGGAACCACCAGAGGTCGATGTCCGGGTTTTCTCCTACGGAGCGAACGTAATCAACGACAGACTGCCATTCCGCCTCCTGATCGAGGAAGGCGACTTTTAAGGGGAGACGATTCAGTTCCCGCGCCACCTGCAGGGCGAGGTTAAGGGTAACGGTCGAGTCCTTGCCGCCAGAGAAACTGACGATGATGTCGTCGAACTCGGAGTAGAGGTAGCGAATCCGATCAAGAGCAGCATCATGAACGGTCTGGTTAAGGAACAGCTTCATCGCTGGACGATGGTGTAGTTACCCAGGATCGAGACTTCGCCGTAGCTTGCAAACTTGTGCTTGTGGAGAGTTGGCGGATTCTCGATGTACTGATGGGTAATGGGGGTGTACCCAGGGGAGTAGAACATGAGAAGCATTTTGCCGTCTGCTTTTACGAGAGAGGTGGCTTTAGCTAGTTTTCGCGGTGGGATATAAGATGCTGCTCCAAAGAGCGCGATAACGCAGTCGTACTTCGTGTCACCGATAGTGAGCAATGCCTCCTCAAGGGTGGTGGGGATGACCTGCTTGCCAGGGTGCTTTGCTAGCAGCTCGTTAAGCATCGCCTGTGAGGGATCAACCCCTAAGTATCTATCGGTTTCAGGGTGATGGTCAAGGAACAGACCCGTTCCGCAGCCGATGTCTAAAACGCTGCCGGACGTGTAACCGATCATTGCCATGACCTGTCGATCCTGCTGCAATGCAGCTTCATTACTCCAGATGAGGTCGTATTGAAGAGCTAGCTTGTCGTAGGGGTGAGCAGGTGCTGGCGGGAGTGGTTCCGAAGAGTCGTTAGCAATGAGGCAGCGGTTTAAGACGATGGACTCATCCGGATCTGTTGTCATCGGCCAATAGCGATATTCCCCGTAATCGAAATAGCGGCGAACGGTGCGCTTTTTACCCCAGACACGGAGTTCACCGTGGCAAAGGATCCATGTGACGATGCTGCGGTAAAGGGTCGGATCGCTCCAGGTTGGTTTCAGCGTGTACCAGTGAGGCAGCCAAGGCATCGTTTTAGCGAACTTGTACTGCTGCTGTTCAAGGATCGCGCCGACCTCTTCAGGCGTCATCACGAAGCGATCCTTTTTTCAATGGTGAAAGACTCGTCGCAATGCGGACAGGTCAGTTGAATCAATGACTGTTCGCCGCCACCATCGAACTGGGAAGCGAGGCGTTGCTCTTCGCGTTGAATAGCGGCATCAGTGACCCCTAAGCCAGCGCCCTGCGTTGGATTAAGGATCGGTTTGTACTGACGATCTTGATCGGTGATGGAGCGCAGCTCTTCGTCGGAGAATCCGAAGCTGGTGGGGGCAAGGATGGAGGCGATATCCTCATCAAAGTCAAGGGCTGTAATTTTGCCGAGTTCTTCTAGGAGGTTCTCGTGGTCCCAGGATGATTCATCCGCGATTTTGTTGTCAGCGATGACGTAGGCGGATTTCTCTTCGGGCGAGAGATCAGAGAGGATCCGACAGGGAAGGTATTCAAGGTCTAAACGCTTTGCCGCTTCGAATCGTGCGTGACCGGCGAGGATCGTGAACTCCTCATCAACGATGAGCGGCTGTGTAAAGCCGAATCGTTTAATGGCGGAGGTTAATGCCTTGAGCTGATGCTCAGGATGCTTGCGAGAGTTTTTAGGGTATGGCTTAACGAGATTAATGCTGATGTCAGCAGTTTGGATTTCAGCCTGTGCGGTGTCGGCAGCAGACAACGACATGAAACATGGATGAGCGTTGTGGCAGGAGCTTAGCAGCCTTATATCAAGGTGCAACCGAGGAAGATCTGAGCTGGTTAATTTTTGGCTCGATTAAATGATGAGATGAGACGGTTCCGCAGTTAGCTCCGATGCAGACGCGGATGCAGCCATCATCGAGAGTTTCCCAGGTCGGCTGGACGGAGGAAGCGGCTGATTCGACCAAGTGGTTCAGGCGTTGCCGGGGGCTGTGGGTCATTGATCTCTTGGTAACGAGCGGTGTAGTAGTCATCCCACAGTTTGAGGATGGACTGAATCTCTTGGTTGGTCCGGGATTTCATGGATGGAACAGAGGACGGCGGCAGCGATGGCTTCAACGATGGGACGAGAGCAGGAACCGTTAGAGGCTTTTAAAGCGGCTGTAACAGCACGCTGGTACTGACGAAGGCTGAGAGGAGGGGGAGAGGGTTGCGAGCTAATGGATGGGTCTCCTAATGCCCGCAGGCGCATCAGAGTGGAACGATCCATGCCAAGGGTTTGAGCTTGACGTGTGATGTGAGCGTTTTCTTCGGCGGTAAGTCCGACTTTGACGGGAGTGCGTTTCAGTGTCATCTCAGAAAGCGAGGGGTTCTTCGTCGTCGGGGGCGACAACAGTTTGCGGGAAGGGAGAGCCCAGGCAAGGGCGGACATCGAGATCAGGTCTGAGGTCACGCTTACGAAGCCCAGGGTTACCTAGGCGCTGGACAGCGAGTGAGTTTGGCTTGGACTCCTCGGAGATGATCCAACCGTTTGCCCAAGAGCCATCAGGTTGTAGTAACTCGACAGAAGAGCCGACCGGAAACAGGAGGGGGGAAACCCCCTGTCCCTGGATACTGGGGGATAAAAGAGATATAGGGGGTAAACCCTTTATCCCCGTGTGCGTAGGAGGGTTCTCCCCCTTTGCGACAGTTTCTCCCCCTATATCTGGGGAGGGGGTTATTGCCCCCTCTTCGGACGCTTCCCCGATCAAGATTGCCCGGAACAGGTGAGCAGGACGACCGCCATCAAGTCCAGGAGGCAGTTCGCCACAGCGACAAGCCAAACCCTTTTTAATAAGGCTCCGCAGACTGCGATCTGCTTTCTTGCCGGGGATGTTCAGGTGATCCGCTAGCTCTTTAACGGTGACCATTGCACCGGCTTCACTTCGCTGAACCATGTAGTCATACATGTCCGCTTGGCGTCCGCTGAGGTCTTCTTCAGCGTCAGCAGCAGCCTCTAGAGCTAATGCCTCGTCGCCATCGCCGTGGCTAAGCCAGCCGTCATCCAGAAGCTCTACAAGCAGCGTGGTGCTCTTTGCTCGCCCTTGGGTTTTCAGGACAACCCGCTGATCGCGTTGCATCTGCCCGTCTGTAGGCGCACGCAGCCAGTTCATGAGGATTAACTGGGATGCTGCTGCAGGCAATGCGTTAGAGCCCCGACTGGCATTAGTTGCATTGCCACCTGCAACGCTTTTGTTCGCATGGTGGATGACGATCAGAGTGCAGCCATGCGCTGTTACCGCGCTCATGAGCTGACGAGCTGGACCGTCAAACGCAGAGGTCGCTTCGTCGATACCTAGGCGGCTAACGCAAGCGTGGTAGCTATCAACGATGAACAGCGAGCCGGGATCGTCGGAGGCGATGTCCGCGATTGCGCGGATGCCGTCATCATGCAGCGTCAAAGGAGCATCAGCAGACCAAAGGCTTTTAATTGGTCCGCCCATGATGCCGTCTTCACTGATTAGGCTCTCACGGGCGAAGAGCTTAAACCAGTCGCATTCCGGTTGGTCTGATCCGACGATGTGGACATTTGGGCATGGCTGATTAAAACGGCGACCGAGAAACGATTCTTCGCCGCGCCACCATGCGCCAATCATCCCAGTCAGTAATGCGGATTTGCCGACCTTTGGCGGAGCGATCAGCAGGTTAAACAGTCCCTGCATAATCAGCCCATCCCAACACCAAGGCGTCGGATTGACGTTCAGCTTTTGTCCGTGCTTTTTAGGCTCTGGAACAGAAAGGTCGTAGCCGCTTGCCCTTGCTACATAGGCGGCGGCGATCTTTTCGTTAATCGGGCAGCCAATCTCCTCTGCGTACAAGCGAAGAAGCTGCGAGTGCTTCGCACGATCTGTTTCATGCGAGACCACGGCGGTAGCGTGATCTTCGATTAACCGCAGCAGATCTTGATGCTCGTCGAGTGCTGCGGGCTTGATCGTTGTGGGCTTTGAGTCGGCTGGAGTAGTAGCCATCCTTTGCTTTGCTCGGGGAGAAGAACTGTTTCTGGTTGTAAATACCTCTGGTTTCAAGTTCTCGAAACGCCTCTAGCTCTGTGCTAGTTGACGCAGGGTGATCTTTTTCCCATTGGCTAAGAGCGGCGTCGCTTCGCTGCTTCTGCAGTTTCGTGTAATAGCCCTGCGTCGCAAGCTCCTCGTCAAACTCCGTTGGCAACGAGAATGGGACCCATTGCAGTAGTTCCCATGCTCGTTGCTCCCGATCCAATGCTGACATGATGATCGAAGCGATTTACAAGTCCGGATGGACGGAATCGGATTGAATCAACCCCGCCTTAGCGCGTGCGCGAGCCTGGTCTTCTAGGAGGGTTAATGCCTGGTCAATTAAGGCATTGATAAAAGTTCTCTTGTGGTGGTAATCGGGCATGATGCGTTCAATCCGCTCCATGAGGCGAGCGTCAACCGGAAATTTCGTAAGGGAATTGTCCATGTAGTGATTGGAGTCGTGATAGGGTTGGGTCCACTGCGGATCCTATCCCATCCCCATGCTAAAGCCGATTGAGGGGCTTGAGTTCTACGAGGACATCCACCGTTACCGGTTTAACGGGCGCTGGCTGCCGTTTAGCGTCTCGCGAATTGCCAGCCCAGTCGATCCAGCCGCTCAGCGCCGCTTCGATCAAACGAAGCACATCTGGGCTCCACGCGGCAACGAGGTTCACTCCTTCTGTGAGGCGATGCTTACGGCAGAGGCGTTACCCCGGACGAATTACAGCGAATGGACGGAAGCGTTACAGGACTGCTGGTTAATTAACAGCAGCGAGGCAATGGCTGTCGAGCATTCACTTTGCGATGCAAAAAAAGGGATTGGCGGAAGTTTTGATTTTCTCGTTCGAACAGTGAACGGGAAGATTGCGCTGGGTGACCTAAAGACAGTTGGCAATAGCCCTTCCGTAGACCGCAGAAAGCCAGCAACTGCTCAGCTAGGTGGCTACTTGGCAATGCTCATTGACCATTATCCCGAGATCAGTGTTGACTGGTGCTATACGGTCGTCGTTGGACCCGGTAGGTGTCGCTTAATTCAAAACGAGCCGGATGAATGTTTAAGCTCATGGATTGATGCTTGGGATACTTTCAAGGAGACGCAGGGGTTGTTTTAATGGCAACGGATTGGAACGAGATCTTTAGGAGACGCCCAGACCTGGAACCGCCCGGATACAGGGAAGGGGCAGAAGCTGGGAGAGCGAAAAGCCAAGAGCGGTATGAGCGGACCGGAAGGAGAAGAGCGGGACACAGCGGCAAGAGCAAGGTCAGCGACTTTCCGTCAATTAAGCACTCTCATCAAGATTGATTACGGAGAGATCCCAGGATGATCCCCGTATGAGCCCAGGATGGGCTATCATCAGATCACCGGGGGCAAGCGGTCCCCCTCACTCTGCAGCCAAGGCTGCTCTGTAGAAATGGATTTCACTCAAGAGAGTCGGATCATTGAGCTGATTATTCAGCTCTCGGCTGAAGCCGACGAAGTGGCGGCTGAAATCCGCGGCTTAAGACCACGCCAGGAACCCGAGCGTTACCTGAAGCTGATGCGTCACTACGAATACGTGACGCGCTCAATCGGCATCCTGAAGGTTCGCCGCGCTGAACTGGAGGTTGCAGTATGAGCGCCAGCATCCCCGAAACCGAAATGCACTGGGTTTGCTACGGATACGACGAAAAGCAGCAGCGTTACGACGCTCTTGGGTATTGGTGCGCCAGTGCCGAACAAGCCGCTAAACGCTGCAAACAACTACACCCATCTTTCGAGATTCTTTACGTCGGAAAAGGAAACCTGAACTGACATGAGCAACTCCACTAACCCCCTCAGCACTGTGACCATTCAACAGCAGCTTGAAGAAGCAAAGCAACGCCTTGCAGCCGCTCAAGATCAATACGTACACGCCCTTGCTCGCGGCGACTGGGCACAATGCAGCACTGCTAAGAAGCAAACAGACAAGCACTTTAAGCAGATTCAAGCTCTCGTTAAAAAGAAACTCGCCATTGCATGACCATGACCACCTACAAGATCATCCGCTTTTTTCACCCGAACATCGACAAGCCAAATCGCGTTATCAAGCGTGGCTTAACGCTCGAAGAGGCGCAGCGTTGGTGCCGCAATCCATCCACCCGCAAAGACGGCGAATGGTTCGACGGCTACGACGAAGACTGATCCACCCATCACACCAACCATGAAAGACATCACCATCGGCGCACCTGCCAACCGTCACGAAGTCGTCTACGAGGTTCAGTTCAACGCTGTTGAGCTTGACCTTCTATACGAGCTGACCCGCGAGACACGGAACAACATCATGGCAATCCAAGAACAACCGGAACCCGGCTCTTGGACCGACAGCATCATCCAGCTAGACAAGAAGCTGACCGCCATGTTTCACCAACGGCACTGCTCATGCTGAAGAACAAGCTCCGCAACAACCCTGTCAAGTCTGTCCCGCTTGATCTGCTCATGACTGGCTACCACTGGGAAAGCCTGCGTGAGCAGTATTTCATCAAGCACAACATGGCTAAGGAAGCCCTCGAAGCCCTGAAATTGCGTCAGCTTTTTGCGAAGCGCATCTGGGAGGAATGCGGCATCAGCATCCAAATCCGCTAACCACTTTTACCATCACCCATGACCACCGCCAACTTTCCTAAGTCCGTCGAAGCCCCGATCCTTCGTTTCTTTCACTCGCCTGTTAGCTGGGCAAATGGCGTTAAAAATGGCGGCATGACTGCCGTCGTCAAGCTGCCTGAAGACAAAAACGCTGAAGGCTGGAACGATGTCCTTGTCTATGAATCGGATGATCCAACCGCAAGCTGGTGGAATCTAGTTTCACGCGGCACTGTGATCCGCGTAAGCATCCGTGAAGTTGCCAAGAACGGTCAAGACCTGATCGGCTTTGCGTTGCCTCTGCAAAATCAGCCATCAGAGCTGCAAGCAATGGTCGCAAGCAAGAAAAAGGAGAGCGAGGAACAGGAGCCTGTCGTAAGCAACGGCGACAAACTGGAAGCACAGCTCAAGGAAGACATTGAGAAAAAGCAGCGCCTCTTAATCGCTAAAACTCAAAGCAAGAGCCTGCAGCGGTTAATCCTGATGGGCGAATGGCTCGAAAAGAATGAGTCAGCCCTAAAGGCAGTGCAATCAACGATCTGCACCTCAGTGTTCCGCTGGTACGACGACAACAGCGAAGAAGCTGACACCACCGCGTTGCACGAAATGCTCGATGCTCTGCACCTGCAGATGGACATCGTTCGAGAGCTGCGTCAGAGCTGCTGGTGTCCTGATACGGATTGCGACGGTGTTCTTTACTGGACTGGCAGTAATGGCAAGCCTGTCAAGGTCATCGACCTCAACGAGGTGTCATGAAAGGCGCTAAGGCGTTGCTTGTTTATTTAGCAGCACTGGTGACGGGCAAGCACGAGCTTGCCCCGATCATCGAAATGCCCCTCGATGATGAAGCCCGCGAATACCTGCTGACGATGGAACGGGACTGGCAGATTGCCTTGTTGGAATACTGCTTGACTTTGCCACCTGGCAAGTATCGCCGCTGATTACGGGGCATTGAGCAGGGAGTCCTACAGGTCCTTTCGGCTGCTGCCTGCGTAGGGGATGCCCACTGGTCGGGCTAACTGGTGGGACTGACACTTCCCAAGCGCAAGAAGCTCAAAGGTTCCCGTCGAGGACACGGTGTAGTTCCAGGCAGCAGTGCCCCCATTGACACCGTGCAAGCAGCCACGCTCATGTAAGTCCCCAATTTTTCAACCCAAATCCTGACCAATGAAACGACTGATCCTTGCAGCCATGCTGCTGTTTAACTCGCCTGCGCTTGCCAATCAATCAGGACGCACGGTGCAGGCAACGGTTTATGACCCTTGGTTTGATGGGCGCATCGCCTATTGCGGAAACCGGTATCAGCACTGGGGTGTTAGCGCAGCGCATCCTTGGCTTGAATGCGGCACACGGGTACGGGTGAGCCATAAGGGCAGGATGGTTACGGTGCCGATCACGGATCGGTGCGACTGCAACAGCATTGACCTGTCTGCTGGTGCGGCGCATCGCTTGGGTGTTCCGCTGGACGGGACAGCGCAGGTGCGGATCAGCTATTAGGGCGGCGATCTGAAAAGAATTGTTTCTGGATCTGAAACGGCTTCCCCTTGGACCCATTTAGGGCTATATTTGATCCATGAGGCAAGAGCCTCAAGCCCATCGCGTCCTACGGCATGACCTCCTCCATGTTTTCCCCTCTCTCACTTAAGCGACTCGCCAAGGAGTCCGGTCAGGTTTGCTTCCGGGGTGAGTTCCAGGTTGACCCAGAAGGCAACATGTATCTGGGCAACAAGCGTTGCACCCTAAACGAGGCGATTATCTACGCCGGGAAACTCTCCCTGCAGCAGGTAAGCGCCTGAGCCCTCAGGGCTCCTAACCCATCGCGTCCTACACAATGCTTTCCCTTTCACCCCCTGACGACGAAGGTCTCGACCAGCAAGACGAAACCCGCATCGCAGAAGACCTCGCAGACCTGTTCAACGATTACGTCTGCGAAGAGCTTGTAGACACGCTCTTTGAGATGGCAAAAGAAGTCATCGAGCGCAACACAGGCATGGAACCAAGCGATCCAGAAACTCTTGACCTTGCTCTTGACCTGATCCACCGTATCAAAGTCATCGCAACCAAGTAATCGCCATGAACAACAAACTCACTAATCTCGCCTGCTTCATCATCGCTGCTGCAACCTTCGCTTTTATCGGCTTGGACGCTACAGCTCACCACGGCTCAACCCACAGCGGCACCCAGCCCAACACCATCATCACTAAAGGAAGCAGCAAGTGACCACAACCACCATTACAACCGCTCAAGATCTGATCGACGCCCTTCTGCAGCTCCGCGAAGAACGCGCTGACCTTGACGCCAAAGAAGCCTTCCTCAAAGAACAACTCGCCGGTGCTATCGCCCTAGGCGAACTTGACGACTACCAACAGGAAGACGGCATCTTCCAGTTCAGCAACGCCAAGTACACCCGCTGCGAGCGCAGTACATACAAGCTCAGCAAGGAAGCTGACCGTGCTATCCGCGCCATTAAGGAGCAAGACATCGACGCTGGACTTGCCCAGCGGAACGTGACAACCTACTGGCGGCTAGACACCGCAATTTGAACGACTCCATTACCTTCACCGTTATCGGACTCCCCGCACCGCAAGGCTCCAAACGCCATATCGGTCGCGGGGTCATGGTCGAATCCAGCACGAAGGTAAAACCCTGGCGGGTTGACGTAAAAAACTTTGCCCTAAAAAGCAAGCCGGACAACTGGGACATGGAATCACCTATGTCCCTATCAGTTGTTTTCCGTTTCCGCCGCCCTAAATCCCATTACACAACAAAGGGTTTAAGCTCAAATGCTCCGCTGCAATGCACGTCTGCAAAGCACGGAGATCTAGACAAGCTCCTTCGATCAACGAACGACGCCCTTACAGACGTTCTGTTCAATGACGATCGCCAGGTAGTCAGCATTATTGCCTCTAAGCGATACTGCGAACCTGACGAACCACAGGGTGCAATCATCACGCTCACTGCGCTTTCAACTACCCAATGACCATCCCAAATCTTGCGGGTGTCATCAGCAAAGATGACGTCTTCCGTAAGGGCAGCGGTTCCTACGCCGCCGATTACGTTTCCTGGGCTCGCATTGCGAACCACCTCCACACTTCAGCTCCGGGCTGGGAGTTTCATCTAAAACAAGCTCCCGATGGTGGGCACGTCTGGCAGGCTCCTGACGGCAGCGCCTACCTGGTGACCTACTTCACCGGACCAGAAGATCAAGCAACGCCTGATTTCGTCTATCCCTGTCAGGACAACCGGAACCAGCCGATTCGCTTCGACAAGGTCAACTGCCGCACGCTCACCGATTCGCATCGTCGAGCACTCTGCGCTAACGCCGCCTTTGCCTTCTCCCTTGGCTATGAGCTGTGGGCACGAGAGGAAATTGACGAAGCGAAAAGCGAACCTGTAACGACTGTTGAGGTTTCCGCCGAAGACAAGCCAAAGCCGAAAGCTCCCGCTAAACCGAAAGCTCAGGCTCCCGACCTGACCGCAGAAGAGACGCCGCTGAGCGATTCTGACCTAAAGACGATCCGTGATCTTCTCAAGGAAGAGCCGGTCGTCAACAGGAACAAAATCATCAAGGCGTTCATGCAGGAGTTCAAGGTGCCGGATGGGGAACTCATCTCCACCCACATCACACTTCCCAAGCACCTGCGGTTCATTCAGGAGCGTTTGTCTTCCTGACGCCATGACCGACGAGATGATGCACGCCAAGATGGCGGCTCTTTACGCTCAGCAGCGTGCAGACCTCAAACCATTGGATCATCTCGAAACCATCCTGCCGCCTCACCTTTGTGATTCCGTACGGCATTACGCCGCATCACGCGAATACACCACAAAGCAGGCTCTATCCCACATCGTTTCTAAGTTCTTCGGATCATGCTTCAAGTCACAGCCGTCGGCAATCTCGCAGCCGACCCTGAAGTCCGCACCGTTGGCGACAACGAAGTAGCCAACTTCACGATCATCTGCAACAAGAAGATCAAAGGCGAGGAGCACGTCTCCGCATTGCGTTGTGCAGTATGGGGACCACGCGCCAAAGTTGTAGCCGATTACCTGACCAAAGGCTCACAAGTCACCGTCACCGGGCAGGCTTATGTCGAGACCTACGAGACGAAGACTGGCGAGACTCGCGCCAATCTAAACGTCGCTGTTAACGACTTCACCTTGCCTCCCAAGCCAAGGGTTGAAACCGCCGACATGCCGTTCTAATGTCCGGGGGGCTTTGCCCCCTTTTTTATGGGTTCATGTCAAGCGCGATCAGCGATTACCTTAACCAGATCGGGAAAATCCCGCTGCTAACCGCTGCGGAAGAAATCGAACTCGGCAACGCCATTCAGCAAATGATGCCCCTCGTGGGCAAGTCTGACCTGACCAAAGAAGAAAAGCGCCTGATCCGCATCGGTGAACGCGCTAAGCGGCGCATGATCCAAGGCAATCTGCGCCTCGTCATCCGTGTTGCTGGCAAGTTCAGCAAGCTCACAACGCGGATCACAATGCAAGACCTGATTCAGGAAGGCAACATTGGCTTAATCCGTGCCGCCGAGATGTTTGATCCGTCTAGGGGATACAAGTTTTCAACTTATGCCTATTGGTGGATCAAGCAGGGCATCATGCGGGCATCGCAGATGCAAGATCGGATGATTAAGTTACCAAGTGGCGCACCTGATGTCCTCCGCAAAATCAAACTGTTCACCATTGAATACCAAAGGGAATGGGGCAAAGTGCCAACGATTGAAGAATGTGCCGAGATTGTCGGTATGCAGCCCGACACGATTCGCGGCTACCTCGCCAGCGCCAATGACGCCTCAAGCCTCGATATGAAAGCTAAAAACAGCGAGGATGGCGGCAGCAGCATTATCGACCTGATTGCTAGCGATGGCGAACGCCCAGAAGACGAGCTTCTGCTTGATACACAGATTGAGGCTGTTCGACAGGCGTTGCCAAAGATCAGCGCACGAGCGCAGAAACTGCTTGATCTTCGCTACGGCTTAAGCGGGCAGGAGCCGTTATCTAATCAAGCCATGGCGAAACAAAACGGAGTGTTTAGGGAATCAATGCGCCGTCAAGTCTTAAACGCTGAACAGGAACTCAAAGCAGCCTTGCAAGGTGAACCGCCGGGAAAGCCGCAAGCCCAGAAGAACTGCTCCAGCTTGATCTGGGGTTGGAGCTGAACCATGGGAGCGAATCGGATGGGTCCGCCGTGTCCTAACTGCGGCAGTCAGGTCACAGACGTGGGTTCAACGTATCGGTCAAAAGAGGGTGACTTTGTTCGGCGCAGGATTTGCGTCGTCTGCGATCATCGGTTCTACACCGCGCAGTGCGCTGAGGTTTTAGTTTCAAGGCGTGACCTTCAATGGAAAGGTCGCGTGCCTACCCTGCTCAAAGAAGACATCAGGGACATGTTCCACGCCCTACTGAAGCAGCGTTACGCATGAAACGTGAACAGCTCCACCTACAAGGTGGAATGTCAGTCGAAACTGGCAAGGACTGGAATGGGAGATTTTTTATCGTCTATGCACGAGGCGGTAGCGTCTTCTTGCGTGAACCCACAGAGGTGCGGCAGTTCCTAAAGCTGCCTGCTAAAACCCCTAGCCGCGAAAGCCTCGACTCATGGTTTGCTTCCCTATCACTAGCAGACCAACAAAAGCACCCAGCAGCCAAAACGCAGGAGCCAGGACTATCCCAAGAAGCCTTGCAAACGGGTTTTGGACCTGAGTGCCACCTGGATGAACAAGATCCCAATTTCCAGACTCGCACAATAATCTGACCACTTCGTCGGCTCTGGGATCATTGCGGTTTAGATCCGCCAGCGTCATCGTCATTTCCAGCTCAGCAATGTGCCCTGTCGCTTGCCGCACAAGCTGGCTTAGGTAGGCGTTCTGTTTAACGAGCGAAGAACAGAGCTTGGCTATTTCTGCACGGTCTTCACAATGAAGTACCGTTCGCGCCTGGTTCTCAATCCGCAGTTCTTCCTCAACGGAAAACTCAACGACCATCCATTGTCCCCAGGACATTGGCTTTGAGGCATATGGCGCAGAGTAGCCCGATGAAACCACCTAAGTTAGAAAAGATCGTTACGGATGCGGGCATCGTGCATCGCGTCAGCTACGCGGGCATGGTCAAAGACCATAAGCATGACTGGCAGGCAACCAATCTGTATTGGCACCTATGTGAATGCTACGTCTTAAACCTAGCGGCTAAACGCCGTCAATAATCCCAACGGATACGCGGTGCCTTGCTTGGGTCACTACTGCCAGACCTGACGCCAAGATGCACAAAGCCCTTGCCAGCACCGTATCCCAAGCTATGTGCCCAGTGCTTGTCACACCAGTCCTGCACTGTCCTGATGTTGGCTCCTGAAACGTAGAAATCAACAGCGCCACATCCTGGTTTGTAAAGATGCTCAGAATCAGAAGCGCCGCCAACCGCACTGTTAATTGCAGGCGGACGGTAGCCGCTTGTAATGATGATTGGCTGATTCCCAAAGGCAGTGCGAACCTTCTCTAAGAAAGTGGCAAGGTACAAAGCAATCCTGATCTGATCTGGACGGTCAAACCGCCTACGCTCTTCTCGCAGTGCAAACTCACCTAAGGTGATGTTTGGTGTCAGATGAGCACTGAACGGCGCATCAATGCTCAGGTTGACGGTACCCGCAGGGGAAGCAGGTAATCCTTTACGCCATAGCTGACCCTCAGCCTTGCGGCGTCGCAGCAAACCAGCTTCAACATCAGTACCAGGATTGCGGTAAAGCTCCAGAGCAGCAGGCACTCCTGTCCAATCCTTTTCGCGCAGGCAACGGCTAATCGTTTCAAAACCAGCGGAACCATAAAAGCCACTGCCAAGGTTGTAGGCAAAGCTCACTAAAGCAGATTTCTGCTCGTCTGCCATTTCCCGCCAATGCGGCACGCTGGTTCGCAGCTTGTCGGCAATGCGGTCAACTTCAAGCCCTAAAAGCATGTCGGCTTCGATGACCGTGATTTTGTCACCGCGTTTGACTGCTATTCCACCGCTGTACCGTGTCGTGCCATAACCAATCGTCCACGGGTCACCACCTGACAGTGGGTCTGGATAGGCGCTGAGATGACAGCCCTCAAACTCCTTGATAAGAGCAATGCCAGCGGTCAGATCAGCCTGCTTACCTGCTTGACTCCAAGTCGCAAACCATTGGCGATCACGACGCATCGCAAGCTCGTAGCCGTTAATGGCTAGATCTTGCTGGAGTTGTTGGATTGCTGCCGCCTGATGCGGTAACCCTTTCCAGTATTTAAAAAGCTGCTCAAGGCTGATCGGCGCCGTGTTGCTCATCGGTTGCCCAGGGTGCAGTTATACGCAGCTCATCGCTGCTGAAGATTGGTGATGGCACTGCTGGCGGTTGCGTTGCGTGCCAGTCCTCTATGGCGCGATCAAGGCGCGGTTTAAGCGTGGCGTTGAACTTGTGATCTTGCGCTACACGGTGCAGCTTGTGCCGCCAATCCTTATCGCCAAACCGCGCCAGCCATGCGGTATCGGCGTTTAACGCTTTGGGAAAATCATCTTCAATGCCTTAATCAGCAGTTGAATCCAGGAGTTTTGCCTGATCGGCAACAGCGCAATGATTTCAGAGCCAGCCGCAATGACGATGGCAACAACAGCGGCAGTGGTGGGATCCATGAGGATGTTTTGACTGGTTTCACTGTAAGAAGGTTATCGCTGCCTGCCAATGGTCATTTCAATCTGACGGACGCGACCTTCCAGATCGGACAGCCGCTCTTTGCTGTCGTTCTTCAGCTCTTGGATGTCCTGCGCGACAGTGCTAACAGATTGATCTAGCTTTGCCACCTGCATGAACAATCCACCTAAACCAAGTACAGCGGCGACCAGCAATGCGGGTATTGCCTGATTCCAGGGGTTCGCAGGTTCCGGTGCTGCATGAATCTGCACCTCTTCGTGGCTCTCCATCGCAAGGCGCAGCTGTCACCTATGCAGTGTAAAAGCGTCTATTTACCTAGTCGTGGCAGCTCTTCTAAGGGATCACGACTTCCATTGCAAATGGCAACAGCACGCCGATAAAACATGCAATCAGTCTTGCCCGCGACTTCTAACGCTTCCTTGATCTTGCGCCAGTTATCGCGGGTGTGCTGATTCATCACCCCTTACCCTGCCCGCGCAACTTTTTACGGTTACGTGGGCGGCTGTGCTGCCCTTGCCCAATGCTGGTGCGCTTCGGTTTGCCGGGTTTGTGTTCGACACGTCCCAGCGCGGTTTTGGACTTGACTGCCAATTTGAAAAACCTGTAGGCGTTTTACTAATCTATCGGTCACCCGCAAAAATGCGGTAGGGGTCTTGGGGATGGACAAGGAACTGATCCCACCCAGTAGGCAGCTCGCCTTTGTAGTTGACGTGCCAGCCGTCCATAGGGGTGGGAGGAGTGATGACTTCCCCGGTGTCAGGG